>Ga0307441_1000990_pt1 | contig 10141 bp, 8 predicted proteins | sample SalMarWE160420MG_FD_202149 | JGI IMG/M metagenome (GOLD analysis project Ga0307441, IMG submission 202149) | Salt marsh sediment microbial communities from the Plum Island Ecosystem LTER, Massachusetts, United States - WE1604-20 | ecosystem: Environmental > Aquatic > Marine > Intertidal zone >... | reverse complement strand
GTCCCTCTTTGCCGATGGCCAGCGACAGCTGGAAGTCGGGCACCACCACCCGGGCCGCGCGGCCGGCATGGTCGATGATCGACACCGAGACCACCTTCGCCGGCGACAGAGCGTTGGCGACGAAACGGGCCGGGTCCTCGTCGTAGTCGATGATGTCGATCTTCTCCCCGGACAGCTCGCTCATCACGTTGCGGACCCGCTGCCCCATCGGGCCGATGCAGGCGCCTTTGGCGTTGAGCCCGGGAACGTGGGACCGCACCGCGATCTTGGAGCGATGACCGGCCTCGCGGGCGACCGCCACGATCTCCACGGACCCGTCGGCGATCTCGGGGACCTCCAGCGAGAACAGCTTGCGCACCAGGTTGGGGTGGGTTCGCGACAACGTGATCAGCGGCTCGCGCGCACCCCGGGTCACCCCGACCACATAGCAGCGCACCCGGTTGCCGTGTTCGTAGCTCTCCCCCGGCACCTGCTCTGCCGCCGGGATGACGCCCTCGGAGGCCTTGGTCTCGGTGCCCATCCGGACGACGACCAGGCCGCGGGCGTTGGCCCGGCTGTCGCGCTGGATCACCCCTGCGACGATCTCGCCCTCGCGGGTGGAGAACTCGCCGAAGGTGCGCTCGTTTTCGGCGTCGCGGAACCGCTGCAGCATCACCTGGCGTGCGGTGGTGGCCGCGATGCGCCCGAACCCCTCCGGGGTGTCGTCCCACTCGCTGATGACGTTGCCGTCCTCGTCGGTTTCGCGGGCCATCACCCGGACCACACCGGTCTTGCGGTCGATCTCGATGGTCGCGTCGTTCTGGTGGCCCTGGGTGTGCCGATAGGCAGTGAGCAGCGCGGATTTGATCGTCTCGAGCAACTCGGTGACCGAGATACCCCGGTCCACTTCGATCGCATGCAGCGCGGCCATGTCGATGTTCATGCTTCGGCCTCCGTCTCGCCGGCCCGATCCCCGATCACCCCGGTCGCCAGGTCCAACTCGGCCTGACCTGGTGGCGAAAACTCCACCTGGACAACGGCTTCCACGATGTCGGTCAGGGGTGTCTCGCGCACGGACCAGCCGCGGCCGTCGCGCACCACCAGCGCGACCGCGTCATCGCCCGTCTCGCCCACGCGGCCGGTGAGCCGGGACCCGTCGGACAGGGCGAGCTGCACCTTGCGACCGCGGGCCCGGCGGAAGTGCTTCGCGTCGGTCAGAGGGCGCTCCACCCCGGGTGAGCTGACCTCGAGCACGAAGCGGTCGCGGACGTCGAGGCCGTCGAGCAACTCCGACGCCGAGCGCGACAGGGCCGCTATCGTGTCGAGGTCCGGGGCGATGTCACCGTCGGCGACCACAGTGATCCGCGGCGGGCGCGCCCGCGTGTCGATGACCACGTCCTCGATCTCGTAGCCGGCGCGCGCGAACTGTCCGCCGAGTAGCTCGATCATCTGCGTCTGCGAAGGTAGCCCGGTGGTCACGGCGAGCTCCTCATCTTGAGTTGTCCGGTCGTCTGGCGGATGTCGCCGCCTGATTAAGTTCTCAAAGCGGCTTCCGGTGGCCCGGCGGAACGTGACGGCTGGCGTTCCGTGAAAACCGTCTATCAACGATACGCCAGAGATCGCGGATGACGGCGAGATCACATGGTCAAGGTGCTTGCACCGCCGCGCCCGGCGCCAATGGCAGGATGTTGCTGTGCCTAGCGCATCGCCCATCACCAACAGGCGGGGTGTGCTTGCCGGCGGCGCGGCCCTGGCTGCGCTGGGGGTGGTCGTGTCCGCCTGCGGCGAGCCCCCGCCCAAGCCCCCCGCCGTCGAGGAACTGCTGGGCCCGCTGGACCAGGCCCGACACGACAGCGGGCTCGCCGGCGCCGCCGCGGCCGCCGTCGGGATCACGCCGCAGCTCGCCGCCGCGTTGACCGTCGTCGCCACCCAGCGCGCCGCGCACGCCCGCGCCCTGGCCACCGAGATCTCGCGGGCCGCCGGCAAGCTGGCCGCCACCACCTCGAGTTCAACGAGCGAAACGACCAGCCCCAGCCCGACCGGTGAGGCGGCGCCCCCGCCCCCGCCGCCGCCGCTGTCCGACGTGGTCGCTGCGCTGCGGGTATCGGCCGAGAGCGCCGGCCGCCTGGTGACCACCTCATCGGGCTACCGGGCGGGACTGCTCGCCTCGATCGCCGCGAACTGCACCGCCAGTTCCCAGGTCGCGCTGGCGCCAGCGGGGCCGACACCATGACGACACCCACGCCGCGCGCCACGCCGAAGCGCGCGCCCGCCGGGCCCGGCGGCAAGGACGGCGACGACTCTGCGCTGTGCGACGCGCTGGCAGTCGAACACTCGACCATCTACGGCTACGGCATGGTGTCCGCGCTGTCGCCGCCCGGGGTCAACAACCTGGTGGTGGACGGGCTGACCCAGCACCGCCAGCGCCGCGACGACGTTATCGCGATGCTCAACGAGCGCAAGGTCACCGCTCCGGCCCCCGCGGCCGGCTACCAGCTGCCCATGCTGGTGGCCAGTCCGGCGGACGCGGCACGCCTAGCGGTGCGGATGGAAAGCGACTGCGCGACGGCGTGGCGCGCCGTCATCGAGCGCGCCGAGACCGCCGACGACCGGGCGTTCGGCTCGACGGCGCTGACCCAGTGCGCGGTGCTGGCCGCCCGCTGGAACCGGGTGCTCAACGCCTGGCCCATCACCACGGCCTTCCCGGGCGGCGACGAATAACGGCTGTCAGCTCACCTCGCCGCAGGGGCGACGAGGCCGGACTGGCGCAGCGCGGCGTCGATGAAATCCTGGACCGGACGTGACCGGAAGAACCCGGTGTGCGCGCCCTGATACCAGACGATCGCGGGCCGGCCCCAGTGCTCCCACAGCCGCATCACCTGGTCCCGCGGGTTCACCAGCCGGTCGGCCAGCCCGCCGTAGATGAAGCGACCGGCCATCGGCACCCGCGGGGTCAGCGACAGCGGTGAAACCATCGCCCCGATGGGCCGAGCGCGCTCCAGCGTCTGCCGGCGCGGATCGTCATCGCGCAGACCGCCGTGGCCGCTGAGCACCTCGATCAGGTCGGCCACCGGCACTCCCAACACCCCACAGGTGAGGCCGTCTTCGACGCTGGAGACCAGCGCGGTGATGTAGCCCCCCAGCGACATGCTGTTCAGGCCGATGTTGGAATCGGGTTCCTGGCTGCGGATCCACGAGATCAGCCGGCGGATGTCCCAGACCGCCTGAGCCGCCGCATGGATGTTGTCGAGCAGGTCGTGGCCCGGGAACGCCGCGCCCTTGTGCTTGCGCGGGCCGTGCAGCGGCAGCACCGGCAGCACGACGTTCAAACCCAGGTCCTCGTGCAGATGCCGGGCGCGAAACAATTTGAGGTCGACCGCGCCGCGGCCCATCAGGGCGCCGTGCACGCACACCACCCAGGGGCGCGGTTCGCGGTGGCGCAGCAGCAGCGCATGCTCGCGGCGGTTGGCCGAGCGGTCCAGCCAGCGCTCGCGGCCGGGTTCGCCCGGGTGCGGTTGGTAGCCACTGTCGAAGACGACGCGCCACAGCGCCCGGCCGCGGATTTTCACCGGCGAGACTGCGACGTCGGTGAGCGCCGGCGGGGGCGTGAAAAAGCCCTCCGGGCTGTCCAGCCATCCCCGCTCCCGGTAGCACTCGAGTGCCGCGGTGACTTCGCGGTCGACCCGCTCGGCGGCGTGCGCCTCACCGACGGGCAGGAACATCCGCATGCCCAGCAACACGAGCTCGTCGTGGAACACCTGCCGGGCGACCGCGATGGTCGGCCGGGCAATCGGCAGCTCGTTGCGATCGTCAGCATGGTCTTGCGGGGGGTATTGGGACCGGGCCCGGAATTCGCGGGCCCGCACGAAGGGCGTGGCCACGTCGGCCGGGCCGGCCAGTCGCCGCGCGCGCCCCTTGCTGTTCTTGGGTGCGGCCATCGTGCGAGGTTAGCGCGCGGTCCCGGTAAAAATCACCGGTCCACGGGGCCGGGCCGACGTCTACGGGACAAGGTCCGGTGGCGGGCAAACAAAGTGTGAGCGCCGTCACACCGGAGTACTTTGGGCCGAGGCGTCGGTGCGTACCGGACTCCCACCACATAAGGCGCCGGAAAACGTTGAGGTGAACCCATGAGCTTGGACGACCTCGACGACCGGGGCGGTGGTGCTGGTGTTCCCGGGCGGAGACTACGACTCCTACCGATCCACGTTCGCCCAGAACGTCATCGACTTCAACGGCCGCAAGGGTTACGTGCGCACCGCCATCGAGTGCGGTGTGCCGATCGTGCCCGCGGTGTCGATCGGAGGCCAGGAAACCCAGCTGTTTCTCACCCGCGGCGCCTGGCTGGCAAAGCAATTGCGGCTGCATCGGATACGCATGGACATCCTGCCGTTGGCGCTCGGCCTGCCCTTCGGCCTGACCTCGACGATCCCGGCCAACTTTCCGCTGCCGTCGAAGATCGTCACCGAACTGCTCGATCCGATCCATGTCAGCGACCGCTTCGGGGACGATCCCGACATCGACGAGATCGACGCTCACGTGCGCGGCGTGATGCAAGGCGCGCTGGATCGGCTGGCGCGGCGGCGACGGTTCCCCGTATTGGGTTAGACGGGCGCTAACCGGTCAGGGCCCGCACGATGTCGGTGGCCAGCGACGTGCCGACGGCCAGTTCGCGGGTCTGCCCGCTGACGCGGTCGCGCAGCTCCACCACGCCGTTGCCCCAGCCCCGTCCCACCACGACGATCCAGGGCACCCCGAGAAGCTCGGCGTCCTTGAACTTCACGCCGGGCGAGGCCTGGCGGTCGTCAAAGAGCACCTCGAGGCCCAACCGGTCCAGGTCGGCGGCCAACACGCCGGCCCCGGCGCGGGCCTCGTCGTCCTTGTTGGCGATCACCAGATGGACGTCGAACGGCGCCACCGAAGCCGGCCAGCGCAGCCCGAGCTCGTCGTGGTGCTGCTCGGCGATGACGGCGACCAGCCGCGACACCCCGACGCCGTAGGAGCCCATCGTCACCCGCACGGGCTTGCCGTCCTCGCCGAGGACGTCGGCGGCGAAGGCATCGGTGTATTTGCGGCCGAGCTGGAAGATGTGCCCGATCTCGATGCCCCGGGCGGACACCAGCGGCCCGGCGCCGTCGGGCGACGGGTCGCCATCACGCACCTCGGCCGCCTCGATGGTGCCGTCGGCGGTGAAGTCGCGCCCGGCCACCAGGTCGACGACGTGCCGGCCGGGCTCGTCGGCGCCGGTGATCCAGCTGGTGCCGTCGACCACACGCGGATCGACCAGGTAGCGAACATTGTTCTCGCGCAAACCCTTTGGTCCGATATACCCCTTCACCAGGAAGGGGTGCCGGGTGAAGTCGGCGTCGTCGAGGAAGGCATACTCGGCAGGTTCCAGCGCCGCACCGAGCCGCTTTTCGTCGACCTCGCGATCGCCGGGCACCCCGATGGCCAGCAGTTCCCAGTCGCCGCCGGGCCGGCGAACCTTGAGCAAGACGTTCTTCAGTGTGTCGGCCGCGGTGACGGTGCGCCCCAACCCGGCGGCGTTGGCCCAGTCCACCAGGGTGGCGATGGTCGGCGTGTCGCCGGTGTCGTGGACCACCGCCGCGGGCAGGCCGGCCACGACTTCTGCGGGCTTGGCCTCCGGGCGGGCGGTGACGACCGCCTCGACGTTGGCCGCGTACCCCGACTCCAGGCACCGCACGAAGGTGTCCTCGCCGACCGGGCTCTCGGCCAGGAACTCCTCGGAGGCGCTGCCGCCCATCGCCCCCGACACCGCGGACACGATCACGTAGCGCACCCCCAGCCGGGCGAAGATGCGCTGATAGGCCTCCCGGTGCGCGTGATAGGCGGCCTTGAGACCGGCGTCGTCGACGTCGAAGGAGTAGGAGTCCTTCATCACGAACTCGCGCACGCGCAGGATCCCCGCCCGTGGCCGCGCCTCGTCGCGGTACTTGTTCTGGATTTGGTAGAGCACCAGCGGAAAGTCTTTGTAAGAACTGTATTCGCCCTTGACGGTCAGGGTGAACAGCTCTTCGTGCGTGGGACCCAGGAGGTAGTCGTTGCCGCGGCGGTCAGTCAGCCGAAAGACGCTGTCGCCGTACTCGGTCCACCGGTTCGTCGTCTCGTACGGCGCGCGCGGCAGCAGCGCCGGGAACAGGATCTCCTGGCCGCCGATCGCGTTCATCTCCTCGCGGACCACGCGCTCGATCTTGCGCAGCACCCGCAGCCCAAGCGGCAGCCAGCTGTACAGGCCGGGCGCGATGGGCCGGATGTATCCGGCGCGGATGAGCAGCTTGTGGCTGGGGACTTCGGCGTCGGCCGGATCATCACGCAGGGTGCGAAGGAATAGTTCGGACATCCGGGTGATCACAGCGGGCCAGCCTAGCGGTGGCTAAGGGGCCGGCGACGATGCGGGGCGCACCCGCGCGGCAACCCGCACGCAACCCGCGGGAGTCAGATCTCCCCGGCGTCGATCGCTTCCTTGACCTCTTGCGCGTGGGCCACTTCCGAGGGGGTGTATCCGATGAACACCGCCGCGGCGCCGACGATGACGGCCGCGCCGGCTACCCACAGCAGTCCGTAGGTATAGCCATGATCCAGCGCGCTCAACTGCGCGTCGTTCATGAACTTGACCGGACCGGTGGTGCCGCCCAGGTACAGCGTGCGCGAGGTGATCACGGCCTGGATGACGGCCAGCACCAGCGGCCCGCCCAGGCTCTGCGCCATCAGGGCGATCGCCGAGACCGGGCCGATCTGGTCGAAGCCGACGCCGGCGATGGCCGACAGCGTCAGCGGGACGACGGCCATGCCGATGCCGATGCCGCCGACCACGATGGGCGCCACCAGGTTGGGGAAGTAGGGCACGCCGCGGTGCATGAACCACCAGCCGTACAGCATCGCGACCACCAGCAGGTAGCCCCCGCCGATCGTGAGCACCCGCGGCGAGAACCGCGACACCAGCTGCGAGGAAATGCCCAGGCCGATGCCCATCGCGATGACGAACGGGATGAAGCCGACACCCGCGCGCAGCGCGCTGTAACCCAAGACGTCCTGCACGTAGAGGCCGATGCACACGGTCAGGCTGAACATGACGCCGCCGGCCAGCAGGATCGCGATGAACGTGACCAGCCGGTTGCGATCGCGGAACAGATGGAACGGGACAACGGGGTTCTCGGCGGTGCGCTCCACGATGACGAACGCGAGGGCGGCCGCCATGGCCACCGCACCCGAACCGATGGTGGTCACCGAGATCCAGCCCTTTTCCGGCCCCATCGAGAAGGTGAAAACGGCGGCGGTGCACGCCAGCGTGGCCAGCATGGCCCCGGCCGCGTCGAGCTTCATCCGCTCTCGGTTGGTCTCCCGCAGCGCGGTGCGGGCCAGGTAGATCATCACCAGCCCGATCGGCACGTTCACCAAAAACGCCAGCCGCCACGACAACTCGGTCAGGGCCCCGCCGACCACCAAACCCATCACCGAGCCGACAGCGGTCATCGCGGCGAACACCGCCGTCGCGAAGTTACGCGCCGGCCCCTTCGGGAAGGTCGTCGCGACCAGCGCCAGACCGGTCGGGGAGGCGATGGCCGACCCGACGCCCTGAGACAGCCGGGCGACGACCATCGTCACCTCGTCCCAGGCCACCGCGCACAGGACCGAGGAGATGGTGAACAGCGCCACGCCGACAATGAAGGTGCGCTTGCGCCCGATCGTGTCGCCGAGGCGCCCGCCCAGCAGCATCAGCCCGCCGAAGGTCAGCACGTAGGCAGTGATCACCCAGCTACGGCCCGCGTCGGACAGGCTCAACTCGTTCTGGATCTTGGGCAGCGCGACGATGGCGACGGTGCTGTCCATGGTCGCCAGCAACTGCATGCCCCCGATGGCGATGACGGCCGCGATGAAGCGGCTCGACGGCAGCCACGTCGGGTAGTACTTGCTGATGCGCGTGGGGGCGGTCTCCGCCGTGCGCGCCGAGCGCGTCGAGGCCGGACGATCGGGGCGCGCAGACGTCCAACCCTGGACCGCGCGCTCGGAGTCGTTGAGAGCCGTCATAATGGGTTACCTTACAGTAATCTTAAGATTCGTTTAAAGCCCCGAAGGCTGCGACGGCCCCGATAACGATGATCGCGGGAGGTCGGACGCCCTCGGCGCGGATTTTCTCTGGCGTGTCGGCAAGGCAGGCCCGCAAAGTCTGTTGAGCCGCCGTCGTCCCGTGTTGGACGACCAGCACGGGTGTATCCGCAGGTCGGCCGCCCTTGAGCAGCACCTCGACGAAGAGCTCGATGCGTTCGACGGCCATCAGCAAAACGATGGTGCCCGTCAATGCGGCCAAAGCATCCCAATTGACTAACGATTCGGGGTGACCGGGGGCAAGATGCCCGCTGACCACGACAAACTCGTGATTTATCGCCCTATGGGTGACCGGAACACCGGCCAGCGCCGGCACACCTATGGCACTCGTCACACCCGGCACCACCGTCACCGGGATTCCGGCGTCGGCGCAAGCGAGCACCTCTTCATATCCACGCGCGAAGACGAAGGGGTCGCCGCCTTTGAGGCGGACCACGAAACTGCCGGCCCGGGCCCGTTCGATCATGACGTCGTTGATCGCGTCCTGGGCCATGGCCTTGCCGTAGGGGATCTTCGCGGCGTCGATGACTTCGACATGCGGTGGCAACTCGGCGAGCAGTTCGGGCGGCGCGAGCCGGTCGGCGACCACCACATCGGCCTGGGCGAGCAGCCGGCGGCCGCGCACGGTGATCAGTTCAGGGTCACCGGGCCCCCCGCCGACCAGCGCCACCCCGCCGCGCACCACGTCGGAACTCGCCGAGTCTTCGGGGGCGATCGCCCCCGTCTGCAGCGCCTCGCGGATGGCCGACCGGATTGCCGCCGAGCGGCGGTGCTCGCCGCCGGCCAGCACGCCGACGGACAACCCGGCGTAGCTGAACGTCGCCGGGGTCACCGCGGTGCCCTCGATGGCGATGTCGGCGCGCACGCAGAAGATCCGGCGGCGTTCGGCTTCGGCGACGATGGCGGCGTTCACCTGTGGGTCGTCGGTGGCCGCGATCGCATACCAGGCGTCCTCGAGGTCACCGTCGCGGTATTCGCGCAGGTCCAGCGTCACGGCGCTCATCGCCTCGACGGAGCGGGTCGCGGAGCGGGAGATGACGTGCACGTCCGCGCCGCTGGCGATGAGCAGGGGCAACCGACGCTGGGCGACGGAGCCGCCACCGACCACGACGACCTTCTTACCGGCCAGCCGCAATCCGGCCAGGTACGGGTTCTCGGTCACCCGGCAAGCCTAGTGGCGGCCGCGAGCGCGGCGAAGCCGGGCGCGGCGGGCGCCACCCGCCATCCCCGGGGCGGCCGCCGAGGCCACTTGCGTCCGCTTCCCGCACCGCGAACGTGACGTCAGGGCGAATTTCCTCTGCGAATCTCGCCCTGACGTCACGCTCGCCGACTCGCGCTGGCGCGGGCAGCGTGGGCGACAAAGCGGGCCATCGCCTCCGGCGCCGCGGCCGGATGCGTGTGCAGATATGAGGCGTGCACCCCGGCGTGCACGGCGCCGTCTCGCACCGTGTGCGCCGCGCTCCCCCGATACGCCCAGGCCGGCTCGTAGGCGCGCGCATAGGTGACCGAGGTTCGGTGAAACTCGTGCCCGACCACCCGCTGCCCGGCGCGATACAACGGCGAATCGGCCACCGCGACGGCATCGCGGTACGCCAGGGTGAGCCGCGGGGTGAACCGTGCCGTCCCGTCCAGCACGCCGCACATCGGGAACCCGTCGAGTTCGGTGGCCAGGTAGATCAGCCCGGCGCATTCCGCGTGCACCGGCGCGCCGGCGGCGGCCAGGTCGCTGATCTGCCGGCGTGCAACCTCGTTGCCGGACAGCTCGGCGGTGAACTGTTCGGGGAACCCGCCGGGCAGCACCACCGCGCCGGCGCCGTCGGGCAGCGGGTCGACGAGCGGGTCGAAGCCGATCACGTCGGCGCCGGCGGCGCTCAGCAGCTCGGAGTGCTCGGCGTAGCTGAAGCTGAACGCCTTCCCGGTCGCCATTGCGACGGTGGCATGGCCGACGGTCTCGCCCACTTCGGCCGCGGGATCCCACGGCGGGTCCACGACCCGGCTTCCCGCGGCCTCCACCACGGCGGACAGGTCGACGTGGCGG
>Ga0307441_1000989_pt1 | contig 10142 bp, 7 predicted proteins | sample SalMarWE160420MG_FD_202149 | JGI IMG/M metagenome (GOLD analysis project Ga0307441, IMG submission 202149) | Salt marsh sediment microbial communities from the Plum Island Ecosystem LTER, Massachusetts, United States - WE1604-20 | ecosystem: Environmental > Aquatic > Marine > Intertidal zone >... | reverse complement strand
TCAACATCCTCTGTACAAAAAGATTTTTAATGAGATTACACGTATTTTAAATTCTGAAGAACCCTTCAGCGAAAACTATTTTACTCAACACCAGGATCCGGATATCTGTAAAATTGCTGTCGATCTTACTACTGAAAATTATGAACTAAGTTCTATCTGGCGAAAAAATGAGGTATTGCCTCAAACAGAGGATTTGAAAATTCGTGAGATTGTCCCTGAGCTGGTTATGGCTTTCAAGAATAAAAAAGTAATTGAGATGATCAGGGAAACACAGGAAGCCATTGTAACGGCACAGAAGAATAAGGATGCTGAAAGTCTCACACTCCTGCAGCAAAAATATATTGTGCTTAACGGACTGAAAAAGAATTTTTCGAAAAAACTGGGCGACCGTATTATTATCTGAAAAGTGTCCGCCAGAATAGTCTTTTCCTTCAATTCACAGACCTCAACAACTGCATTTGCTTTAAAAACCATATCCAACCTATAATGATACATTCTTAGATACGATTTAAAAAGTGAAGTGTCCTATGCCGGATTCGGCTCAATTTCATTAGTACATACCTGAAAAGTTATTCAAAAATATTCCTGAATTCCTTTTCAGGGTTTATCTCCATTATTTCAAACAGCCTGGATTGAAATAGCATGGTTCTGTAAATACAAGGAGTTAGCGATATTTTATCTGTCAGAAAATAAATGATCTGCGACGAATTCCCGGTATAGATAAGATCGCAGGAATCAGAATTATGGTCAATATATCCAGCTGTTTCTTCCGGTTGATCCTGTTTATCATAATATTCTATTTTACCTGAGAAAAAGAAAATAAAAGCCAGGTTGATTAACACATAGCAAGTATAAAATTTTATATATCAATGGGATAAGTGCGTTTTCTTATAAAAAATAAGCCCTGATAGGTGTAAAATTATAATACAATTAAAATTTTAAAATGAACTGTTTGAATTCCAATCGATAAAATTTATTACCTGTAGGCCAAGAATCTGCCAGGCCTACTTTTTTTAATTTGAGGCTAGTATTTTACATAATAAATCTTGGCATTCCATCAACTATTTCAGGCAGCATAATCCCCTTTAATTGTTTATTTACATTACTGGATTCCTGTTCCTTTATAAACTCCACCATTAAATCAGCGCCTACCAAAATTTTCGGATCAATTGACAATCGGTATATCTCTCCATATACCTGTTTTTTGGTTTCAGAGTCATAAAGTTTGTTTTTATGCATATTTTTTTGATAGGTTATCCAGTTTGAGACAAGAATAAACGGATATAAAAGAGGTAATAGCAATAGTGATGTTGATTTAACCCGGGTAAAATGGCATTTTAAAATTTTAAAACCTGATAGTTTTGCGAGTGCTCTAAGTTTTTGTATTCCAATAAGGAAAATATGCCCAAAATAAATTTCACTGGTAATTTCCTGATTTGATAACCAAATACTGTCCAACTCGTTAGGGGCCATAATGGAATTAAATCGCTCACTTTCCGTGAGCAAATAACTGAGTTTCGATTGAAGATTGGAATAATTTGGCGTGGTGATAAGCAACTTGCCACCAGGTTTAAGCACACGGTTAAATTCTTTAAGGGATTCAAACTGGTTGCTGAAATGTTCTATTCCTTCCTGACATATCAGGACATCGGCTGTCAGGTTTTCAATTGGCAATCCGTTTTTAATATTCGCACGTTCACAATGTATACCGTCTATTTCAAAATATTCAGGGAACAAATCGAGAGGGACTGGTTGTGAACCTATTTCTTTCAGGATGCGTGAAGTAATCCCATTGCCTGCCGGAAAATCAATCACTTTCTTGTCTTTAAAAAAAGAGGCATTGCTGTATAAATATCTTTTTACATAATATTTAATGCTCTTCGGATTATCTTCGTATTCCATGGTAGTCTTCCATTCTTTAAACCAAAAATTATATAGTAAAATCCTTAACTCGATTAAGCATCACCTAACCTGTTTTCTTCTTCCTTTCGTTAACAGAACACTTACACTAAACGAGGCCTGTAATTTCCAGCTCTTCATGGTCTGCTGAATGGCCTGAAACGGTTATCGCTGCGAAGGTAGAGATTTTGCATAAACTTAAAGTTAAATCTTTTTTCATTAATAGTTCTATCCGACTCCCACCGCATACAAATCTATTTTTTGATAGCACTTACTTTAACTTCATTGAGTAGTTCCTTTCCTTGTACAAAATCGTTTATATTTTCCATTGTGGTTTCTGCAATATTGTGCATGGCCTCTTTTGTAAAAAATCCCTGATGCGAAGTAATTATAACATTATTAAAAGTCAGTAAACGTGCGAGAATATCATCGGTCATTATATGATCTGACAAATCTTCAAAGAAATACTGGCTTTCTTCTTCATACACATCTAATCCGGCCGCTCCTATTTTCTCCGATTTTAGTCCCTGTATCAGGTCGTATGTTTTTATCAATTTCCCTCTGCCCGTATTGATAAGCATTACACCTTTTTTCATTTTCGAGATAGTGTTTTTATTTATCAGAAATTCCGTTTCTTTCGTTAGCGGACAATTAAGCGATATTACATCCGATTCCATAAACAGGCTATCGAGATCGGTATATATAAATCCATCTTTTTCTGCCAATTCAATATCGGGATAAGGATCATACGCTACAACCTCCATACCGAATCCGAGAAGAATTTTAATAAGAGCTTTCCCTATCCTTCCCGTTCCAATCACACCCGCTTTCTTCTTGTACATGTCAAAACCCAGTAAACCCTGTAAGGCAAAATTTGAATCACGAGTCCTGAAATAGGCACGATGAATTTTACGGTTCAGGGTCATCATAAGGGCAATAGTATGCTCAGCTATGGCATTTGGCGAATAGGAAGGAACCCTTACTACCCTGATCTTATCTTTTGCAGCCTTAAGGTCAATATTATTAAAACCGGCACATCGTAACGCAATGAGCTTCACTCCATATGAAGTCAGCTTTTCTATCATTGTACTATTGATAATATCGTTTACAAATACAATGACAATATCAAAATTCTGGGCCAGTACTATATTATCGGAAGTCAGATGATAGTGATAGTAGGTGATCTCAAAACCGTACTTTTTGTTGATCTCCTTAAACGATTCTTTATCGTAAGATTTTGTATCGAAAAAAGCAATTCTTGGAGTTTTCATAATTGTATAGTATTTTGTTAATTAAATAACAACTTTATTCTATATTAGTTTCCGGATACTTATTTTATCAGTTATGAAAATTTTCCAGAAAAAATTCCGGACGGGCCTTGTTTTAAGCGGGGGAGCAGTCAGAGGAATCGCCCATTTGGGAGTATTGCAGGCGTTGATCGAGCATAAGATCAGTATCAATATTATTTCAGGCGCCAGTGCCGGGGCTCTTGCCGGGGCTCTTTTTTCAGAAGGATATTCACCTTTTGAAATTCTTGACATTTTTTCAAAAAAGAAATTTTACGAATTCGTACGAATTTCTTTTCCCCGTTCAGGTTTTTTAAAAGTCGACGGACTGAAAAAGTTACTCAATAAACATTTAAAAACAAAACGACTGGAAGAATTGCCTGTTCCACTTGTTGTATCTGCTACTAATTTCCGTGAGGGCAAAATTGAATATTTCGAATCGGGGCAATTAATTGATGTATTGATAGCCTCTTCAAGCATCCCTTTTTTATTTGAAATGCAAAAAATTGATGGGATTCCTTACACCGATGGAGGTGTAATGGATAATCTGCCCATTGAACCCATCAGAAGCCGGTGTCGAAATATTATTGCCGTACACGTCAATCCCCTGGGTCAGTATGAAACTGTTAAAAATCCCCTGCAAATTATAGAACGCACTTTCCATTTGGCTGTGGCATCGGCAATTCAACGCAAGAAAAGTCTTGCCGACCTGTTTATCGAGCCCCAGGGTCTCACAGAATACGGACTACTGGATCTGCGCAAGGCAAAAACTATTTTTCAGATAGGTTATGATTCGGCTAAAGAAGGTCTGTCCAATTCAAAGTTTTAGCAAATAACAAAAGGTTGAAAAATTCGGGATACAGGCCTGCAATAATTTTTACCTTTGCAGGTGAACCTACAACTTATTGCCTGAAGAATGGAACATCCACTTTACATTTATAATTCACTTTCCCGTAAAAAAGAACAATTCATCCCTATCAACCCTCCATTTGCAGGTTTATATGTTTGCGGCCCCACAGTATACAGTGAACCTCATCTGGGTCATGTGCGAATGGCCATTACCTTCGATATACTTTACCGGTATCTTCTTCATCTCGGATACAAAGTCCGTTATGTGCGTAATATCACCGATGTCGGGCACCTGGAAGACGAACTGTCCGGAGCAGGTGAAGACCGTATTGAAAAGAAGGCCCGACTGGAAGAACTTGAACCCATGGAAATTGTACAAAAGTATAAACTTGCCTTCCAGGAAGTTCTGAAAGAATTAAATACCCTTCCTCCTTGCATTGAACCACAGGCTTCAGGCCATATCATTGAACAACAGGAAATGATAAGGAAAATCCTGGCTGCCGGCTTTGCTTATGAAGTTAACGGATCGGTTTATTTCGATATCGGTACCTATAATAAAAAATATACCTACGGAAAATTATCGGGTCGCAAAGTAGAGGATATGCTTTCCAATACACGCGAACTGGAGGGACAGTCAGAGAAAAGAAGTCCTCTCGATTTTGCCCTGTGGAAAAAAGCCAGTCCCGAACATATTATGCGCTGGCCCTCAGAATGGAGCGAGGGTTTTCCCGGTTGGCATCTGGAATGTTCAGCCATGGGTACCAAATACCTCGGAACAACTTTCGATATTCATGGGGGCGGTATGGATCTGATCTTCCCTCATCATGAATGTGAAATAGCCCAGTCGGTTGCAGCGAACGGAGTCGAGCACGTACGTTACTGGATGCATAATAATATGATCACCATCGATGGTCAGAAAATGGCCCGTTCCCTAAACAATTTCATCACACTTCGTGAACTGTTTTCCGGCAATCATGTAAAATTAGAACGAGCCTATGGACCCATGGTAATCAAATTTTTTATACTTCAGGCTCATTATCGCAGTACACTCGATTTTTCGAACGAAGCACTGCAGGCCTCGGAAAAAGGACTCATAAGACTTTTAAAATCTTTTGAAGTTTTTTCCTCTATCAATCCATCCAACCATTCAACTATCGATATTGCTGCTATTGAAACCAAATGCTACAAAGCTTTGAACGACGATTTGAATACCCCTATCGCCATTGCTCAACTGTTTGAAAGTGTTACTGCAATAAACCTGCTGGCTGAAGGCAAAGAAACGCTAACAAAAGAAGATCTGAAGCAGTTCAAAGGATTTATGGAAACTGTATGTTTTTCTATTTTAGGATTAAGAAATGATAAAAACACCCCATCTGAAAATTCTCTTGAGAAAGAATTGATTGACCTGATTATCAATTTACGCCTTGAAGCAAGAAAAAATAAAGATTTCACTACTTCCGATGTTCTGCGCGATAAACTGGCAGCTATAGGCATTATCCTGAAAGATACCAAAGAAGGTACATCCTGGGAGAAAATGTAAACGCGTTCAAACCTTAAAATTCCGGTGGTTTTGAATCTAATAATAAAACTTGCGAAGAAATTACAGCCACACTTTTATTTTCACCGTATCGAAGATAAAATCTTTTTGATTCCCTGAATTTTATTTCTCCTTTTTTACGGGCTATTAATTCCATGTCTATATAATCAACAAACCCTTCATAAAGAGGTGGTACCTGAAAAGAAAAGGGTATATCGACATGCTCACCCAAAGGTACAAAGTAAGTTTTACTTCCCTGTGCAATTACCCGCTGTATGGGCGTCCGATCGCCATTATAGTTGTACACCGCCTGGTAGGTTTCCGAGGATTTAATGATCACTTCTATAGTTATTACCGTATCAGCAAATTCGTCGTTATATAATATTAACGTTCGATTTGCAGTATCGCCGGCCATAAGTAATGGATAATTTTTATACAAAAGAGGCTCAATCCCTTCATCATCATATTCCTTATCGAAAAGTGCCACAGGCGAAAGACTATTCTTCAGGTTCTCAATACAGGGTGTATTATCCGATCGAAGCCAGGCCCAGTCGTGCCTGTAGGGCCTTATATCGCTGAAATATACATAGCGCATACCCCTTATCCAGGTTCCCATCCACCATTGATTCATAAGTCCATATTCCCCGTAATGTGTGATAAACTCTCCCACTCCGGTAGGTTTATCCTGATGAAGACTATCTGCCCAACTGTATATCGACCCCTTTACCGTGCCCTTATAAGTTTCAGGATAATGTAAATTTACCAGTTGGTCACCCACATCCCGATCGCCATCATAATTTACAGGCCTTGTTGTATCATAGAGACGAATAGTATCGCCCAGTGATTTCATTTCTTCAGAAGTCATCCAATTGAGCCATCCAACTCCCATCTCATTCTCTGCACTCCAAACAACGATGCTGGGATGGTTCCTCCGGTCTTTTACCCAGGGCTCAATCCATTTTTTGCAATTTTTTAGGTATTCCTCTTTATTGGCTTTCAGAATATACTCCCTCGCATAAATGGCTGCTTCATCCATCACCAGCAGACCTCTTTCATCGGCTATATCCAGAATAAAATCGGGCGCAGGTTGCATATGAAAACGAACCGTTCGTAAATTCAAATCAAATAATCTATCGATACTTTGATTCCAGGTTTCGGGAGTCATGTACCAATAACGCTGACTGTCGTAAAACTCGCTATGCTGTACAATGTTGGCTCCTAAAATAGTAAAGGGATTTCCATTGAACATCAACCGTGATCCTTCAACCCAGATTTCACGAAAACCAAATCGTCGCGTTTCACTATCAATTAAATTCCCGTTATCTGCATCGATAATGGAGGTTTGCAGATAGTACAAAAACGGATCGGCCGGAGACCAGAGTTTTGGGTCGTTCCATGCAGATTCAAGTTGAACCGTATTTGTTTTATTCGCATCAAGTTCAATAATTTCCGATTTTATTTCGCGTTCAACACTATTGATATTAATGGCCGGTACAATTTTTGATTCTATAATTATTTTTCGTCTACTCTTTGTATCATTCTTAAGTGTATAATCGACTTTGACCGATTTATTTCTGTAAGAGGTTTGAATAAAAGCATCCTGCAAATTTACCTGTCCATATGCCCTTAACCATACATCGAAAATGATACCCCATTTTTCTTTCTGTCCGCTAAAACCTACCGGCCACTGAAGATTCCCCTGCCCATCAACAATAGGTTCGTAGTTGCCTCCTTTTACATCGACTTTAAGCAGAAACGATTCTCCGGCTTTTACATATTTTGTTATATCAACTGTGAAAGGTATCCAGCCACCGGTATGAGTATCAACAAGTTTATTATTAATATAAATTGCTGCAATGAAATTTACTCCCTCAAATTCAATCTGAATTATTTTATTTTCCCACTCAGAATTTCCGGGAATAAAAACTTTGCGCTCATAAACAGCCCGGTCAACATCACTAAATTGAGAATGAGCGTCCCAATAATCCGGAACCACAATATTCTGTGTAGTGGAATTTTCAGGAGTGAAGTTCCAGGTTCCATTTAAACTGATTTCAGTACGTAATGGAAGTTTTTCTGCATGAATCAGTAAGAAACACCGACTACATAATAATAGAAAAATTACTTTTTTCATTGTAAAATAAATTGATCCATAAACTATGTTATCAAAACTTAAATTACGAATAAATGTTCGTAGTAAATTAATTTATGCATTGAAAATTAAGATTGTATAATCCCTCCATAACCTTTTAAAACTTTGGTCGCAGTTTCGGTTGCCAGATACATGGCTTCTTCCGGTGTGGCAGAATGATTGAGAGCATAACAAAACCCAGCCTGGTATGCATCGCCGCAACCTGTGGTATCAATCACTTTTCCAACTTTGAAAGCTTTTTGCCTGTATTCCGAGCCTCCATAGAAAGCAACACTCCCCTCCTCCCCCAACATAACTACAACAGGTTTATTCGCAGTGAAGGCCAATTCTTTTAATAATCTGAGCCCTCTGTTTTCAGGACTAACAAATGCAATGTCAATTCCGGGTAAATACCTGCCAATTAAATCAGTTGTATCGAAATGCATAAAATCGACTGATACAAAATTATTTTTTGTCCGTCTTTGAATTAGTTCATCCAGGTGTCTGTCGTTACAAGTCAATGATATAATATCATGAGCGAGGATGAAATCCCAGGTTTTTTCAGTGAAAATACCATTATCCTTTACCCCATTTTGCCATTCACCTGGTTTGGAAAAACGTTCACCCTCAGAAGTAATGTATAATTTATTCGTTGCTGTATTTCCTTTTAACTGAACCAGAAAGCGCGTATCAATCCCTTTTTGCAGGCATAATTCCAATATTTCACCGGCTGCTTGGTCGGTACCAATGAAACCTGCCAATGCCACCTCAGTTCCTTCGAATGCGTTGATTTGCACAGCAAAATTCAGGCTGTTGCCTCCCGGAACAGCGACATTCTTTTCAGGAAAATAATCGTAACAAATTGATGAGAATGCTATAATTTTCAAAACAAACTTTTCGTTCTATCGTATTGTTTATTGACTGTATAAAGCAAGATATAAAATTATTGTATCAAATTAGCTGCAGTACTTTCTTGTTTTAAAGAATATATTTACAAACCAGGAAACTATCAATATGAAAAACCCAGGAATAAAATTACTTCGCTCTTTTGTTTATACGGCATTTCTACTTGTCTTAATTTTTACCTCATTCACAGGTTGTGAAAAAAAGGATAAGCCCAATCCTATTTCGAGTGAAGACAGTATTTATGTTGTTATCGATGAATTGATGAATTCCTGGTATTTATGGTACCAGGAAGTTCCTTCGCTTGATATTTTTCAGTTCAGTGAACCCTCTGATTTATTGGAAGCTCTTGTATATAAGCCTATCGATAAATGGAGTTTTGTTGAAGATAAAGAAGTACTTGAAGCTATATTTCAGGAGGGAGAAACTTTTGGATTTGGATTTATGATTCGTTTCGATCCAAAGAATAAATTGCGCATACTCTATGTTTATGAGAACTCTGAAGCCCATGAGCTGGGATTGCGAAAAGGTTATATTGTTCAGTCTATCAATGGAATTCCATCATTATTATTCGAGGATTATGATGAATTTTTAGATGATAGTCCAGCTACCTATACATTTGAAATTATTGATTTTGATGATGTTTTACATGAAATCACTCTTTCAAAATCTGCTATTCAACAAAACGGTGTGTTTTATAAAAATATATTTAATGTTTCGGGGCATCAGACAGGATACCTGGTTTATGACAGTTTTCTGGGATATACTGACGATGAACTGAATGAGGCTTTTAGTTATTTTAAAGATAACAGCATTACGGAGCTTATTGTCGATTTACGATATAACGGGGGCGGATACATAAGTCTGGCCGAGCAATTTGCCAATATGACAGCTCCCCTAACTGCCATTGGCCATCCTATGTTTTCACGTGTACATAACGATATCGTTGGTCCATCATATGATTCAACCACAAATTTTGCATTGCATGACCTTAATCTGAACCTCGATCGCATATTCTTTCTTACCACACAGTTTTCTGCCTCAGCCAGCGAACTGGTAATTAACTCACTTGAACCCTACATGGATGTTTATTTGATTGGCACACCTACTCATGGAAAACCTGTTGGAATGTACGGATGGCTTTTTCACGATTGGTATATATATCCAGTAACAACACAACTTGAAAATGCCGATGGTTACGGAGATTTCTATAATGGATTACCTGTTGATTATACAACTTCCGAAGGATTGGATAAAGACTGGGGCGATGAAACAGACCCTTGTTTAGGTCAGGCTTTTCATTATATCTCTTTTGGTGATTTCGATTCTAAAGCTGCTTATGATTTTAAAACAACTTCACCTGTTAATCGTTCACTGGAGCATGAGCTTGATAAGAATTACCTTATCATGAATCGTTAAAAAATTCTATTTCAAATAGTATATGAACAAAATACTGAAATTCTGGAAATCGATACTTTGGGCAATTATTATTGCATTTCTATTGCTTATGCCAGGAGATAAGTTACCGAAAGATAAT
>Ga0307441_1000988_pt1 | contig 10144 bp, 7 predicted proteins | sample SalMarWE160420MG_FD_202149 | JGI IMG/M metagenome (GOLD analysis project Ga0307441, IMG submission 202149) | Salt marsh sediment microbial communities from the Plum Island Ecosystem LTER, Massachusetts, United States - WE1604-20 | ecosystem: Environmental > Aquatic > Marine > Intertidal zone >... | reverse complement strand
ATCTCGTGCGAGGGGTTTGCCGCGAAGGTCGCCGCGGCCGCCGACATTGCGCGTCGGACATCCGCCACCCCGACCAGGGCCTGAGCGCCGGTGATAACGGGCTTTTCCCCCTGGTAGATAATGGCCACGGCGCCTCTTTCAACCGCGTGCGAGGCGAAGCTGCGGCCGTCGGCGTGTATGCCCGGTAGCGCACAGAAAAGCCATCCCGGTTCGACGCGGCGCGAGTCATAGGTGATGCCCCGGACCATTGTCTGCGGAGAACCGTCCAGCTCCGTCACGTTGATGCCGGCGAGGATAGCTGATAAGCTCTTCTCCATAGTTGGCGTATGGTAGCAACAGAGGCGGCATTCGGCAAGATCAACCTCACGGACGCGGCCGTTCGCGAGTACCTTCAATCACAGCTCATTGCCTACATCGGTAACAAACGCGCGCTTCTCTCCTTTTTGGGGGAGGTATTCGTCTCGCTCGACCGGCGCCATGCAGTACGCACCTTCCTCGATCCCTTTGCCGGAAGCGGTTCGGTTTCGCGGCTGGCGAAGGCGCTTGGCTTCGAGGTGCATGCATCGGACTGGGAGTTCTACTCATGGATCGTGAACTGCTGCCACGTCGCCTGTGATCGCAGCGAGCTCGACGGCCTCTATGCCGGCGACGGCGGAATCGCGGCAGCGCTCGCGAAGCTCCAGGCAGAGGGAGATCCCGGTCCGGCGTACGTGAGCCGCCACTTTGCTCCTGCACGAACCGTCGGGGCGGACTACAGGGTGGAACGGCTCTTCTATACTCGGGAAAATGCGCTTTTCATCGACCGTGTCCGCAACCGGATCGAAGAGCGCTATCCGGGGTGGGAGCTTCCCGAAAGGGCGCTCAAGGAAAAGGCAATTCTGACGGCGCTGCTGCTCCACCAGGCGGCCACGCACGCAAACACGTCGGGCGTCTTCAAGGCGTATCACAAGGGGTTCGGCGGCCACTCGGGGGACGCGCTGGGGAGAATCATGGCGCCGATGAGTCTCCGGCCGCCAGTGCTCTTCGACGGCCGCCACCGTTGCACGGCGTCACGAAACGAGGCGCAGGAGTTTACGGCGGGACGTTCCGCGGACCTCGTCTACCTCGATCCTCCCTACAACATCCACCAGTACGGTTCGAACTACTTCATGCTCAATACGATTGCTCTATGGGACCGGCCTGAGGTGCCGGCCGAGCGCGGGGACGACGGGCGGCTGTGCGAGAAGGCGGGCATTCGAAAGGACTGGAAGCTCACACGCTCACCCTACTGCTCGCGGGGAAGCGCGCTTCCCGCGCTCTCAGCGCTGCTCGATACGGTGGACGCACGCTATGTCGTCCTCAGCTACAACACCGAAGGTATCATCCCTTTCGAAGAGCTTGTGGAGATGCTCTCCCGCCAGGGGCACGTCGACCTTTTCGGCAGTGACTACACCGTCTACCGGGGAGGAAAACAGAGCCTGTCGCGTAAGACCTCAAACGTGGAGTTCGCGCTGGTGGTAGAGCGGGGACGCCGCGCCGCCTCAGGTTCCGAAGAGCATTTCCGTCGCTTCCGGATCGAACGTGAAGTCGGCATGCTGCTGCGGGGCGCCTTCGTTCCGGAACGCCTGCGTGAGAACTTCGCTCACGAGGGATCGACCGTCCTCTTCGGCAGCGGCAGGTCTTCTACCGGCGCAGGTGAATTCCGTGCAGAGACCGAGCAGCTGTGCCGGTTCACGGCGTTCGATCCGGAGCAGGCGAGGCGCTTTGCGGCATGGCTCGCCGCGAACCCTCTTCAGGAGCTCGAGACGCTTCGCGACCGACTTGCCGGCGCGGCCGCAGCGACGAACCGTGAAGAGGCCGGCGTTCTCCTCCGGCTCCTTGACGGCGGGGCGTTGATTCCCCGCCGCCGGGCCTGTGTGCGGCGACTCTTTGTCGTCATGAGAAAGTTCGCAAATCGTAAATACCGCACGGAGTTCGAGGAGTTCTCGCAACGAGTGCTCGAGGCCGTTCATCGTGGGCCGGAAAACTTTCCGGGCGCAGAGCGGCCGCTTGCGGAGCTCCTCGACCTGTTCAGGCGCCGCGTCAGCGACTAGCTCGACCGGACACTATCGACCGGTCGGGCTGTAGAGAAACCGGAAATAGTCCATGTCCGTGGACAGAGTCTTGCTGAACTGAGGCAGCGTCTTCCGGTAGGATTCCATCGCCCGCCAGAACTCGAAGAAGCGCGGAGACTGACGGTAGGCTGCCGAGTAGGTATGTGCAGCCTCGGCGTCAGCCTGTCCGCGGATCTGTTCCGAGGTGGCGTAGGCCTCCGAAAGGATCGCTCTCTTCTCGTTCTCCATCTGTCCGAGCCACCGCTGCTTGCGGCCCTGCCCGTAGGAGCGCGACGCCTCTGCAATCTGCTTGCGCTCGGCCACCATCCGGTTGTATACGCTCTCGGTGAGCTCATCGCTGTACCGGATCTGCCTGATTACGATATCGATGATCTCGATTCCGAACTCCGGCGTGATCGCTTTTGCGGCCGCGAGCATCTCGTTGGAGAGTGCACGCCGGCCCTTCGCCACCTCCGGCTGCTGCTGCTGAGTCGTGGTCAGGCTTGCAAGCTCCTCGATTCCCTCGAGGTCCTGCCCCTGGGCGTCGGTCGGAAGGATGGATCTCTTGATCTGGTTGATAATGTTGGTGTTGCGCACCGCCTCTCGAAGCGGGCTTCGCGAAATGACAGTCTTGATCGTGCTCTCGATGACGTCGTCGAGGCGCGAGTAGGCCTGCCCCATGGTGGTCAGCCGGCCGTAGAAGAGCACCGGGTCCGCGATTCGCCAGCGCGCTGTTGCATCAACCCAGATAAACTGGTTCTCTGCGGTGGGGATTAGACTGGGGTCGCCGTCCCAGGAGAGCACCTTCTTGCTATAGGTTACCACATTGTCGACCGCCGGTGTCTTCAGATGGAGCCCAGCCTTGTCGGTAGAGGCAATGATCTGGCCGAAGCGGATCACCACCGCCTGTTGACCCTCCTGGACCACGTAGAACGGACCGAGGGCGAGAAAGAGAATCAGAACCACGCCAATTACGACGAGGGTAACCACTACCTTTTTCACTGGTTGCCTCCTTGTACGGCTGCGGCCGGCGCCGGAGACGCAGACGGAGCGGTTGCGTTCTTGCGGCTCTGGAGATTCATGAGCGGAATGAAATTGCTGAAGTTCCTGTCGATCAGGTCTTCGCCCTTGTTATTCTGAAAGACCGACTCCACCATCTCATAGTAGAGCCGTGTCCGCGTCGTATCCGGCTCCACGTTGTACTGTGCGAGCACGTCGCTGAATCGGGCGACGTCGCCGTCGGCGCGGTTGACCCGTTCGGACGCGTAGCCTTTTGCCTGCTGGATGACCTGTTCGGCCTCCCCTCGGGCTCGCGGGATCTCCTTGTTGAAGGCCTCCTTGCCCTCGTTGATGAGTCGGTTCATGTCCTGCACGGCACGGTTGACGTCCTCGAACGCGTCCTTTACCGGTCCGGTGGGAGGGACGATGTTTCTGAGCTTCACGGTTGTTACGGTCAGTCCCAGCCCGTAGGAATCGAAGAGCTTGTTCATCTCCTCCTGGCCCTGAAACTCGATGTTTGCCCGTTCAGCGCCCATGACGTCGAGGATCGCGCGGTCGCCTACGAGCATGTTGATGACCGATTGCGAGATGTCACGCACGGTTTTTTGCTGATTGTCGACGTGGAAGAGCCAGGCTCGCGCGTCGGTAATCCGGTACTGAATCGTCCATTCGACATCGACGATATTGAGATCTCCGGTGAGCATGATCGACTCTTCCGGGTAGTCCACCTTGGAGTAGACGGTGTTGACGCCTGCGCGTTCGGTCCGGAATCCGAACGACATGTTCTGGATCACCTGGGTGGGGACGTTGTAATTCTTCTCCACACCCAGTGGTATCTTCCAGTGCAGCCCTGGCCCGAGCGTGCGATTGAACTTGCCGAGCCTGAGCACGACTGCCTCTTCGGTCTGATCTACCACGAAGAAGCTGCTTCCCGCTATCGCGATGACGACGATGGCAAGAATGATCAGCAGCACAGTCCGCGGCTTGACTGAGAACGGTAATCCTGAGTTTCGGAATCCTTCTTCCGACATACGGCCTCCTTGATTCTGGTAATGCCCGGTGCGTCCCCAACGGTTCCGCACCTCGGGCCGGCCCGAACTGAGAGTCGCCCGCGCGCGTCCACCCCGCGCACTTCCCCCCTGGGCCGGGTTGTGAAAGGCTTGCTGATTTACAGTGTGAGGTGTCCACGGTAAAGGTTTGCCGACCGATGGTCAAGAACGTGCAAAACCGGGCTCAGCTTGACATCGTTCCGGCGTCTTCCTATAGTAATTTTCTCATGAGCAACACAAAGAAGCGCCTGATCACCTCGGCCCTGCCCTATGTAAACAACATTCCGCATCTGGGGAATCTCACGCAGGTCCTTTCCGCCGACGTATTTGCACGCTTTTGCAGGCTGCGCGGATACGAAACTCTCTACGTGTGCGGGACCGACGAGTACGGCACTGCGACCGAGACACGGGCGCTGGAAGAGGGGATCACGCCCCGCGAGTTGTGTGACCGCTACTACCAGGTCCATTCCGATATCTACCGCTGGTTTAACATATCATTCGACAAATTCGGCCGTACCTCGACGCCGGAACACACAACCATCACGCAGAGCATCTTTCTCGATCTCCACAAAGCCGGCTACATCGTCGAAAGGACGATTCAGCAGCTTTATTCCGAGAAGTCCAGCATGTTCCTCGCCGATCGTTACGTCCGCGGTACCTGTCCGCACTGCGGATACGGCGAAGCTCGCGGCGACCAGTGCGAAAACTGCGGGAAGCTCCTCGATCCGGCAGATCTCATCGAGCCGCGCAGTCTCATCGACGATTCGCGCCCGGTCATGCGGGAAACGCGCCACCTTTATATCAACCTGCCGGCCATCCTTCCCAGACTCGAGCAGTGGATGAAGGATGCCTCGAGCCGCGGCAACTGGTCCCGGAACGCGCTTCAGATGACGCAGGCGTGGATTCGCGACGGACTGAAGGAGAGGTCGATAACGCGCGACCTCAAGTGGGGAATACCGGTACCGCTCGACGCCTACAAGGAGAAGGTCTTCTACGTCTGGTTCGACGCGCCCATCGGCTACATCTCGATAACGGCGAGCCTGACCAGCGAGTGGGAGAACTGGTGGAAGAATCCGAAAGAGGTCGAGCTCTTTCAGTTCATCGGCAAAGACAACATCCCTTTTCACACGGTGGTATTTCCCTGCTCGCTCCTTGGAAGCGGGCGCGAGTGGACGATGCTGCACCACATGAGCTCGACCGAGTACCTGAACTACGAGAGCGGCAAGTTTTCCAAGAGCAAGGGCGTGGGTGTATTCGGGAACGATGCCATGGAGACCGGCATTCCGGCCGACGTATGGCGATTCTACATGTTCTACAATCGGCCCGAAACCTCCGACACGCTGTTCACCTGGTCCGACTTCCAGGAGAAGTCGAACGGCGAGCTCATCGGCAACCTTTCCAACCTGGTCAACCGTACGCTCACCTTTGTAAGCCGCTATTTCGACGGCGCCGTTCCCGATGCGCCCGGCGACGCCGAACGAAAGGCGGAGATCTACCCGGGCGCTTCCGAGTTCTGGGGCGAGGTAAGGAAAGCGGAGCAGGAGATCACCGACCTTCTGGAGAACGCGGGACTGCGCGATGCGTTCCGCAGGGTGTTCCTGCTCTCCTCCTACGGGAACCGCATTTTCCAGGCGGCCGAACCGTGGAAGACGAGAACCGAAAAGCCGGAATCGGCACGTGCGCTCCTCCACGACCTTGTGCACCTCGTTCGCGACCTGGCTGTACTCATCTCTCCCTACGTTCCGGAGACCTCCGAACGCATCGCGTCGTTCCTCGGAAATCCCGCCATGAGCTGGAAGGTGCTCGGCGCTTTCGGCAGCAGCGCCCCCGAAGGTGCACGAATCAGCAGGATCGGCCGTCCGGAGATACTGTTCCGCCAGCTCGAAACTGCGGAGATCGATCGCCTCCGTGCCCGCTTTTCAGGAACCCAGGCCGAGCGGAAGGCCGAGGACACGCGAAAGGCGGAGGACGATGCCCGTGCGAAGGCGATGCTGCCGCAGCAGTTTGCCGAAAAGGTGGAGCTCCGCGTTGCGAAGATCACCGCAATCGAGCGCCATCCCAAGGCGGACAAGCTGTACATCGAATCGATAGATGCAGGCTCCGAAAACCGCCAGATAGTCTCCGGGCTTGTCCCGCACTATGCCGAAGAGGACCTTCTCGGCCACAACATCATTCTGGTGGCAAATCTCAAGGCAGCGAAGCTCCGCGGCGTCGAGAGCCAGGGGATGCTCCTCGCTGCCTCCGATGAGCAGAGCGTCGACGTCATTTTCGTGGATTTCGCCGAGCCCGGGTCGCGGGTCACCGTCTCCGACGGCGGTGGGGCCGATTCGGCTCCGAACGAGCACCTGCCGGAAATCGACATTGACACCTTCTTTTCCATCCCGATACACGCCGAGGGAGGGAAGGTGATGGTCGGCGACGCGCTGCTCGAAGTATCGGGAAGGGCGCTCACCACACGGAAGGTCGCCGACGGAAAGGTCGGTTAGGCTGTCCCCCTCGCCATGCAGCAGAATCCGGTAACGCTCGAAAAGATCGCACTCGAGGCGCTCGACGGAGGAGACAATCTCCTGCAGTCGGGTTTCTGGGGTGCGCACAAAGCGCGGTTTGGATGGGAGGCCCACGCCTTCGCCATGCAGATCAGCGGCGCCGGCGGCGCTGCGGACGCGAAGCATCTGCAGCTTCTCGCGCTGCAGCGGAGTCTCGGAGCAGGGCTGAGCATTGCCTACATCCCGCACGGGCCGGACGGCGGAAAGGATCCGGTGGACGGTGATCTCCTCGCGCCGATCGCGCGTGAGCTCCTGCGTTCGCTGCCGGACGGCGCTCTGTTTGTGCGTTTCGACCTGCCCGGCCCGGTCGTCGCGAGTGATTCGGCGCCGGAGAAGGAATCCTACCGGCCGTCGCTTCCCGGTCTCCGTCCGGCCTCGTCGGATGTCCAGCCGCCGAGCACGGTGGTCGTCGACCTCTCAACCGGTCTGGACCAGATTCTTTCGCAGATGAAGTCGAAGACCCGGTACAATATCCGGCTCGCCGAGCGGCGTGGCGTGGAGGCTTCACGGCGGGGCCTCGAGGACTTCGACGCGTGGTATTCACTCTACCGGGAGACGGCCCGGCGGGACCGGATCGCCATCCACTCCGCCGAGTACTATCGAGCACTCTTCGAGCTTTCCACCGAATTCGCCGGCCGCAGGCCGGAGCTGAGACTCTATCTGGCAACCCACGGGGACGACCTCCTCGCCGGTATCATTACCGCGTTCCACGGCCGCCGGGCCACCTATCTCTACGGTGCCTCCTCCAACGAGAAGCGCAACCTGATGCCGGCCTATCTGCTTCAATGGCGTGCGATGCAGGATGCCGCGGAGTTCGGCTGTACCGAATATGATCTGTTCGGCATTCCTCCCAGCGATGATCCCGACCATCCAATGTCTGGTCTCTACCGGTTCAAGACAGGATTCGGCGGAAAGGTGATTCATCGTCCAGGCTGCTGGGACCTCTCATTGAAGCCGGTCCGTTATCATGCCTACCGTGCCGCCGAGACGGCGCGGGCCTACTATTTCCACCGTCTGCGTAAACGAGGCAGAGGGGATCGCTCGTGACGAGGGGCGGGACTCTGCAGCTCGGACCGCTGAACATACCCTCAATGTGGCTCTTCTTCGCCGCTTCGGTGGCTGCGGGCGCGCTTCTCGTCGGCCTCTTGTCGCTGCGGCGGCCCGAGATTCGGCGCCGCGCGCTCGACACGGGGCTGAATGGCGCACTCATCTTCTTCGCCGTGTGGAAGCTCTCCCCGCTCATCGCGTCGCCCGGAACGATAATTCACGAGCCGCTCGCGCTGCTCTATCTGCCGGGCGGAACCACCGGGGTGATTCTGGGCGGAGCAGCCGCCCTGGTCCTGCTCACCATTTCGGTGGTGCGAACGCAGTGTGCCATTCGCGTCGAAGTTTCGAAGCGGCTTGCGATGTGGGCGCTGGTCGTCGCCGCAGGAAGCGGAGCAGCCTGGCTCCTTGTGCCCGATCTTCCCGTTCACACCGCCGGTACCCCGGCGGTCGGGACACGGGCCGGGGAGGAGGCGCCCTCCTTCAGTCTATCCGGCCTGCGCGGCGGGACCGGCGGTATCGACCAAGGGCCGGCACAGGTCACGTTCATCAATTTCTGGGCAACCTGGTGTCCTCCCTGCCGGGCCGAAATTCCTGAGTTGGCGCGTTTTGCCGACACCCTTGGCGACAGCGCCGGCGTGGAGCTATACCTAGTCGATATGACGAACACCGAGCACGCGGCAGCCGCGAACCCGAGTACGGCTGTCGAGAAGTTTCTCGCCGACCACCGGGCCGAAATCCTCGCACCGCGCGTTCTTCTCGATGTCACCGGAAGCACTGCCGCGCTCTACGGAGTGAGCTCGGTTCCGACGACCTTCGTGGTGCGCGGCAGGCAGATCGCTACGGTTCATCGCGGCGTGGTGACCTACGATTGGCTCAGACGTATGGCAGGGGAGGGGGCGGCGCAGTGAATGGCCACGGCGGAGGACGAGCCGGCTGCCTCGTGAGACGGCTGTCGAACGGCGTACTGGAGAAAACCGACTATTCGGCGGAAAGTCTGGCCGAAGCGGCGCTCCACGAACCGGATGACGGAATCTACACTCTCGCGAGCACGCGGGCCGGCGGAAATGTGGCAGGATTGAACCTTCACTTCGACCGGCTCGAGGATTCCGCGAAGAGGGAGGGGATTCCTCTCAGCCTCGAGAGGGGCGCAGTCCGCGACGCGCTGCGCGGCCTGCTGCGCGAGCTCGGTACGGGCGACATGCGCTTCCGGATCACGGTTCCACGTTCCGGCCGGCCGCTGACCCTATCGGTCGAACCCTTTTCGGGTTATCCCGAGGACATGTACCGCCGGGGGATACGCTGCATCACCGTACACGACACGGTACGCGCGCATGCTGAGAGCAAAACAACCGCATGGCTTCATCTGCGTCTCTCGATCTCCTCCCATCTTCCCGATGGCGTATCGGAAGCGATTCTCTGCGATGCGGAGGGACGGACGCTCGAGGGTACAAGCAGCAACTTCTACGCCGTTTATGCGAAGCAACCTCAGCTGCTGCGCACAGCCGGCGAGGGGGTGCTTGCGGGGACCGCTCAGCGAATTCTGTTCGCGTCGGCCCGCGGCATTTGCGAGGTCGAACTGAAGGCACCTCTTTCCGGCGAGCTCGGTCTCTATTCGGAGGCGTTCATCACCTCTTCGAGCCGCGACATTGTACCGGTAGTGGAGATCGATGGAAAGCGCATCGGTTCGGGCTCCCCCGGGCCTCTCACCGGAAGACTTCAGACAGCCTACGCGGACTGGATCTCCCGTCATCTCGAGCCGCTCTGATCCGCTCATCATTGTGATACAATAGCCGCGTGAAATCGTGCAAACATGCAGCTTCGTCTCGATTTTCGGGTCGCCTGGTCACGGTCGCGGGGCTCTGGATAGCGGCCGCCTTCGTCATCGCCGGCTGCTCGAGCACACCGGCATCGGGCAGTGCAGCTTCGAAGGGCTCGTCCGGCGTGGCGGCCGCACAGACCTCCGCTGTAAAACTGTCGATCACCTCACCGCTTCCTGGGTTCACGGTCCGGGAGCTGCCGCTCGGTGTTTCCGCGCAGGTGTCCGGAGGGACGGCGACGAACCCCGGTATGGAGGCAGGCGCCTGGCCGGCCGGCTCGCCGGAATCCGATCAGCCCTCCTACACGGTGGAGTCGAGTGCACTCTCGGCCGATATGACCCTCGAAGGCCTCACGAACAGTGCAGAATACGACGTGAGGGTCCGGGCCGTCGTCGCTTCGGGCGGTTCGAAGAGCTACGGGGTCTGGAGCGCACCTGCGCGCGTGACCCTCGCCCTCGCGTTTTCTGCGCCCGAAGCGACGGAGCCGCCTGCAGGCGGCATGTCGATCGAGACCAGGCCGACCATTCGATGGAGCTACGAGGGACGTGCGACCAGCTACGACTTCGAGCTGAGCGGCCGTTCACTTTCCACGCCCATCACTGCCACCGGTTTGA
>Ga0307441_1000987_pt1 | contig 10149 bp, 8 predicted proteins | sample SalMarWE160420MG_FD_202149 | JGI IMG/M metagenome (GOLD analysis project Ga0307441, IMG submission 202149) | Salt marsh sediment microbial communities from the Plum Island Ecosystem LTER, Massachusetts, United States - WE1604-20 | ecosystem: Environmental > Aquatic > Marine > Intertidal zone >... | reverse complement strand
CACAGCATTGTTATGGATATGTCTGATAAGAGCGTTTATTTTAATACATGGACACTTCCTGGTGGTTATGGGAATAATTTTAATTATGTACCGGCTGTAAGATTGAAGTATTAATATATTGAGAAATGTATTTTTAAAATTATAGCAAATTACATAAAGAAAGGAATATTTTATGTATAAATGTATAGTTCTATTTCCCTCTATAATCTTGTTAATGACCATTTCATGTGAGAATGAAAAGCCAAACTCAAATAAACAAATAGATAAAGAGAAAAATGAGATAAATTCACAAACAGATAAAGACAAAGCTAAAGACCTTTATAAATATATTGATAAATTTGTTAGTGGTGAATTGGATTATAGTTTGGAGCAGAATAGAATAAATGAATTAGAAAATAAATATAAAGGTATTTCAATTGAGGTTGAAGGTATTATTTGGACAGTTTATCCTTATGAAATAGGATTAACTATAAAAGAAAATAAAATAAAAAATATTATAGTGGGAGCTTCTTGCCAAATTGGCAATGCTGAATCATTATTTAAAGTTAATCAAGCAGTTAAATTAAAAGGGACTATTAAGGAAATAATTATTTCTTCTGATCCTATTGGTACGATAATATTGAATTTTCTATTAGATAATTGTGAAAAGATATCTTAAATTTTATTGAAAATGTTAACACTTGATGTTTTGACGCATACCTGGAAGAGGTGAAATAGGCGGTGTATGCTTTTCCGCAGACAAAGTTCTGGGGAAGATTACCCCGGCGCAAGCCCGCCTGTCCACATCCTGTGGCCAGGCTAGACCGAAAATCTGTTGTTCGTCAGCCGGGCGTCCGTGCCCGCTGTAAACTCGCGCGCCGAGGCGTTTAAGAGGCGGTTTTTAATGATTGCTTGTGAGAACCTCGGCGCACTCGCCGAAAATATGTTTTCGGTACTACTTGCGCCGGGCCTGGTATTCGCCCAAGCCATGGCGACGTTGAGTTGCCCACAGGTCGGGCGCTCCGGAGGAGTGCTCACCCGGAACCTGGCGCCTGTGGACAACGTAACGAGAGTGCGAGGAGGAGCTTGAGAGAGTAGGCAAACGCTCACGTATTGAAAAAAGTATGGGATGAGGTTCTTTTAGGGGCATACGGAAGTACGTGAGCGTTTTTAAATTTGAGGGGATCCTCGGGCCTTGCGCGCGGCTTTGGGCCAGGTGAGGCCCGCTTGGTTTTTTCCCGGCTTGCCGCGAAATGGTGCCTGCTTGGTGGAGATGCAACGCCGGGCCACGGTAAAGCTTTGTGTAGCCGTAGCAGCCTGTTGCCGCGGCTGTGGGACGCGATGTGTCGGAAAGGAACCAACGCGGAGCCTGTCGGCGGCAGCACAGGGGTTGGCTTACGCCCTGGAGCGAAGCTATCCGCGGGAGATTAAAGATATAGTAATTGTCGAAAAAATTTATTAAACTATTCGGAAGATGGAACTCACATTTGAATGGGATGAAAACAAAGCCGAACTGAATGAGAAAAGGCATAAAGTAACCTTTGAAGAAGCCTCTACGGTATTTGGAGATATGTTATCACTCACAATACCGGATCCACTGCATTCAACGGCAGAAGAGGAGCGGAACATAACCATAGGAATGTCATATCGACAAACCTTACTTGTTGTAGTACATTGTGATAGAGGGAAAAATATGAGAATAATAAGCGCAAGGAAAGCTGCCAAAAGGGAACGAGAAGATTATGAAGGATAATAAAAATACTGAAATGTTAAAAGAATATGATTTCTCTAAAGGGGTAAGAGGAAAATACGCCGAAGCGTACAAAAAGGGTAGTAATATAGTTGTGCTTGAGCCGGAAGTTATGAAAGAGTTCCCGGATTCTAAAAGTGTAAACGAAGCCCTTAAGCATTTAATTGAGATAATCAAGGGACATAAGATCATAAAAAAGGTGTAAATCAATTGCCAATACTATTTAAATTATTTTTAGCTAACAAGGCTTTTATGTAATCCATGACTTTTCTTTGATCTTCAGGTGGTAGTTTCTCAAGAAGCTTTTTTTCAATTTCCTGGTAAAGACGGTAAAGACCATGAACTCCCTGATACCGGGGCAGGAACCCTGGACATTCGAAAGGCGCACGGGGTTTTCGGCTGCATGAATACCCGCGCAAGAGCGGTCTGTGGGCAGCGCAGCTTTGGTTTTGTTCCCAGGTCCACGCTTCATAGCACTAAGCAGGTTTCGTAGGACTTTATATAAACCACGGATTTCGCAGCAGAGTGGTGTGATTTCGGAGGTTTCTTCGTATACGCTCAAAAACCGGAGTTTATGGGCTTCCAGGGAAATTATGGTTTGTTGAAAGTTTTCTCACGCTTTTAATTTCACAGAATCACTCAAAAGTATTCAGCGGTTTGCCCCCCCCCGCTGGGGAAAAGCGACACAAGCGTATAAAGCGAAAGTCTTTAAAACAAAGCCCCGGTTGCGGGCATCCGGTAACAATGGTAGTATTATCCCGATAATTTTATCATAAAAGTAAGAGAACATGCGCTTTGGCGATTTTTTAGCAAACAGAAATTCAAGAATTCCGGTTTCTCGATTGATAATTCCGTACGAATTTATGGTTCAGATAATAAAGCCCGGGAATCTTTGGCCCAATATATTGCCCGGGCACCTGTTTCATTGGAAAAGTTGAAGTACGAACCATTTCATGGCAAAGTCCTGTTCAAAACACCCAAATACAATGATTATTTCAAGGAAAATTTCAAAAGCTTCGATGTTTTGGACTTTATTGCTTTGGTGACTGCCAATATTCCGCCCAAACACAAACAATATATCCGGCGATATGGTCTTTATTCCTCCCGTAGTCGTGGAAAATGGAAAGAACATGAGCATTTGTGCAGGCTTGCGCCGAATGGTTGGAAAGAAAAACAGGAAATTGCCGTAGTGGTGTCACAAGGGGCGGAAGAGGAGGCATCCCGGGAAACACCTGCGGTCGGAACAAAACAGCAACGGTCTGCATGGGCAAAACTGATAAAGAAAGTCTATGGTGTAGATCCGCTGGTTTGTACGAAATGTGGTAGTGAAATGAAAATAATTGCTATAATCTTGGACCCGGAAGAAACTACAAAAATCCTGCGGCATTTGGTTAAAACCGGAAAGTCGCCGCCCGGGTTTAACCCTAACAGTCTGAATTAATTTTTCTCTCTGGATTATTGGGTTATAAGGGGGAGGTCTGTCCTGGGAGTTTCATAAAACATGCCGAAATGGAAAAAATCACGAAATTTGCAAATTGTGGCGGATTTCTGTGAATATTTTTGTGGCGCGATTTGCCATTATGTTGTAAAATAAGTGCAAATGGCGGGAAAACGGCGATTTTTTCACGGGAAGGATTATAACTTTCACTATCATTCAAATTTGCGAACAGGAGCATGGAGCAAATGCTCGGGTACGGGCCGGACGAACTGGTTGGACTGCCGTTGCCACGGTTGCATCCGCCTGAATCGCTCGGAATGGCTCGCGAGCAGTTTGACCGTGACGCCCGCGGCGATCAGAGCAATGTGCAGAATATGCCCATGCTGACAAAGGACGGACGCGTATTGTACGCAGACCTCAGCGGATCTCCCGTCGACATCGGCGGCCAGCGTTATCTGCTGGGTGCGTTCCGCGATGCCTCCGAGCGCCGTCGCGCGGAAGCCGGCCTCGCCGAACAGCTCGAAGAACTGCGCCGCTGGCACGACGCCACACTGGGCCGTGAGCAGCGCATCCTCGAACTCAAGCATGAGGTGAACGCACTGCTGGGCCAGGCCGGGCAGCCGCCACACTATCCCAGTGCAAAATCTCCAGACCCGAAGGAGGAATAGTCATGGCCCAAGTCAAGACCAAATCCCAACCGACAGCCAGGGCCAAATCCAAACCAAAGCCCAGGCCGCAACTGCCCAAAGCGCCGACCGGCATTCAGGGGCTGGACGAGATCACCGGCGGCGGTTTGCCCAGAGGCAGGCCGACGCTGGTGTGCGGCGGCGTGGGCTGTGGCAAGACACTGCTGGCCATGGAGTTTCTGGTGCGCGGCGCGACCGAGTTCAACGAACCGGGCGTGTTCATGGCTTTCGAGGAGTCCACCCAGGACCTGACCCAGAACGTCGCCTCGCTCGGTTTCGATTTGAAAGACCTGGTCGCGCGCAAAAAGATCGCGCTTGATTTTGTGTATATCGAGCGCGGCGAAATCGAGGAAAGCGGCGAATACGATCTGGAAGGATTGTTCATCCGCCTGGGGGCCGCCATCGATGCCATCGGCGCCAGGCGCGTGGTGCTGGATACCATTGAGTCGCTGTTCGCAGGCCTGCCCAATCCGCTTATCCTGCGCGCCGAACTGCGCCGATTGTTTCGCTGGCTGAAGGACAAGGGCGTGGCCGCCATCATCACCGGCGAGCGCGGCGACAGGACGCTGACGCGTCAGGGTCTGGAAGAATATGTCTCCGACTGCGTGATCGTGCTCGACCATCGCGTCAGCGAGCAGACCTCCTCGCGGCGCCTGCGCGTGGTCAAATATCGCGGCTCGACCCATGGCGCCAACGAATATCCGTTCCTGATCGACGCAGACGGCATTTCGGTGCTGCCGATCACCTCGCTGGGCCTGGAACACGTCGCCTCCAACGAGCGTATTTCCAGCGGCGTTGCACGACTCGACGCGATGCTGGGCGGCAAGGGTTACTTCCGCGGCAGCAGCGTGCTGATCTCCGGCACGGCAGGTACCGGCAAGAGCAGCCTGGCCGCACACTTTGCCGACGCCACCTGCCGTCGTGGGGGCCGCGCACTGTTCTTTTCCTTTGAAGAATCTCCCGATCAGATCATGCGCAACATGCGTTCCATCGGCATCGACCTGCAACAGTGGGTCCAGCAAGGTCTGCTGCAGATTCACTCGCACCGTCCCTCGTCTGCGGGCCTGGAAACGCACCTGGCCATGAAACACAAATTGATCGATGCCTTCAAACCGCAGGTGGTGATCCTGGATCCGCTGAACAGTTACGCCATCGGGGATAATCAGATCGAAGTCAAAGCGATGTTGATACGGCTGGTGGATTTTCTGAAAACGAAACAGATCACCGGCCTGTTCACCAATCTGGCCCAGAGCGGCAACCCGCTCGAGCAAACCGAGCTTGCCATTTCGTCCGTGATCGACACCTGGCTGTTGCTGCGTGATATCGAAATTGGCGGCGAACGCAATCGCGGCCTGTACATCCTGAAGTCGCGCGGCATGGCGCACTCCAACCAGATACGCGAGTTCCTGCTGACCGATCACGGCGTGGAATTGCGCGATGTCTACGTCGGGCCGGAGGGCGTGCTGACCGGCTCGGCGCGGCTGACGCAAGAGGCGGAAAATGAAGCCGCGATGTTGATACGCAACCAGGAAGTCGAACTGCGGCGGATCGAACTGGAACGCAAGCGCACCACGCTGGAAGCGCAGATCGCCATGCTGCGCGCCGAGTTTGCTGTGCAGGAGGTCGCGTCGTCGAAAATTATCGGCCAGGAAAAGGCAGAGAAAGCACAGCTCGCGCAGGGACGTGAGGAGATGGGAATTAGCCGTAAAGCGGATGCGAAGCCAAACAAACGGAAAAGGGAGTCGAAATGAAAGCGAAGCCGACCCGACCCGCACAGCAGGGAGACAAGCAAGCGCCGGCTCACTATATCCTGAAACTGTACGTGGCCGGACAGTCGCCGAAATCCATTAGCGCGATTGCCAACATCAGGAAAATCTGCGAAGAGGAATTGCACAGACAATATGATCTGGAGGTGATCGATCTCTACCAGCAGCCGAATCTGGCTCAGGGGGATCAGATCGTCGCCCTGCCGACGCTGATCAAGAAATTGCCGCCCCCGTTGCGCCGCATCATCGGCGACCTGTCGGACACCGCGCGGGTACTGGTAGGGCTGGATATAAAGAAAAAAGCGTAATGCCAAAAAAAACGACAAGCCAACAGCAACTCCTCGCGGAAAACGCAGCGCTGCGCGCCCGGCTGAATGAAGCCGAAGAGACGTTGCGCACCATTCGCGGCGGCGAGGCCGACGCCCTTGTTGTATCCGGCGCCGAAGGCGACCACATCCTTGCCCTGAAAGGTGGCCTGGAGCCCTACCGCGTCATGGTCGAGGCCATGGGTGAGGGAGCTGCCACGCTGGCGGTGGATGGCACCATTCTCTATGCCAACCGCCGTTTCACCGATTGGGTCAAGGTACCGCCCGGGAAGATCGTCGGGCTGCCGCTGCAGGGGATGCTCGCCGAGCAGGATCGGGAGGGGTTCGATGCGATGCTGGTTCGGGGAGCGGAAGGAGACATCCGTGAAGTGCTGACGCTGCAGGCGGCCGACGGCACGCAGACACCCGCCCTGTTCTCCATGTGCCCCCTGCCGCAAAGCGCAGGCAAGGTGATTTCCATCGTCATCGCCGATCTGAGCGAGGTGGTTGCTGCCGCCGAGGCCCGCTCACGGCTGGCGCTCATTGTCGAGTCGTCCGACGACGCCATCGTCTCCACCACGCTCGACGGGGTGGTGGAGAGTTGGAACCGCGCGGCCGAGCAACTCTACGGCTATACCGCCGGGGAGGCGCTCGGGCAGCCCATCACCTCCCTTATTATCCCCCCCGATCGCAGCAATGAGGTGAAGGCGGAATTCGAGGCTGTCCGGCGGGGGGAGCGCACACTGTTCGAAGACTCCGTGCGGCTGCGCAAGGATGGAACCCGGGTCGAGGTGTCGATAAAAGCATCGCCCATCCTTGATGATGCCGGCACGGTCGTCGGCGCATCGATCAACGCGCGGGATATCACCGAGCGCAAGCGGGCGGAACTGGCTCTGCTCTGGAGAACGGCTTTTTTCGAGGCACTGGTGAAAACTTCGGAAGACGGCATCCTCGTAGTCGATGCTCAAGGCAAGAAGATTCTGCAGAACCAGCGCCTTAACGACCTGTTTAGTATTCCGGAAGATATCGCGGCGAATCCCGATGACAGCCCGCAACTGCAGTTTGTTATAGACCAGGTTGTCGATGCCAAACAATTTGGCGACAAGGTTCGCTACCTCTACGCCCATCCCGAGGAAATATCGCAGGACGAAGTTGCGCTGAAAAATGGCACTATCCTGGACCGCTATTCGGCGCCGGTGCTCGATAGCGATGGTCTTGCCTATGGTCGTATCTGGACATTCCACGACATCACCGAACGCAAACTTGCGGAAGATGTCATCAGGAAGCGCACGCAACTACTGGAAGAAGCCCAGGAAATCAGCCGTATGGGAAACTGGGAATGGAATGCCGCCAGTAACGCCAGCACCTGGTCCAGGGAAATGTACATCCTGTTCGACCGCGATCCCGACGCATCTGATGTCACGCTCGAGAATTTTTTGGAGTCCCCTCATCCAGATGATCGCGCAAGGGTGCAACAAATAATCAGGAAATCGCTCGAGAATCTCGAGCCGGCAGATCTCGAATTCCGGTTCATTACTTCATCCGGAAAAATCCGCTGGATACATGACAAGTTCGAGATAGAGGCGGACAGCAGCGGCAAACCGAGCCGATTGTATGGCACTTGTCAGGACATCACCGAGCATAAACAGAATGAAGATGTTTTGCGCCGTGCCAACCGCGCGCTGCAAACGCTGTCGGCGGGCAATCTTGCGCTGGTGCGGGCCGCGAGCGAGGATGAATTGCTGAAAACCATCACCAGCGTCATCGTGGAACAAGGCGGCTATGTTCAGGCAGGGGTCCACTATGCCGAGGATGGCCAGGAAAGTAGCCTCACCTCCAAGGCGTGGTCGGGTGATGAGGTCGATCATTTCTGTCCCGAATATCTTGGTTTGGCCGATAGTGAGCAAGGGCAATTGCCCATCGCCAAGGCCATACGCAGCGGCAAGACCCAGATATGCCATGACATCGCCCTATATCCTGCATTCCAACCGTTTAAAGATCGCGCAGTGGAACTCGGTTATGTCGCTAACATCGCCCTGCCGCTCTCCGATGGCAAGCGCACATTCGGCGGTCTGTGCATCTATGCATCCGCAGCGAATGCCTTCGACGACGAGGAAGTCCTGCTGCTGGAGGAACTGGCCAACGACCTCGCCTATGGCATCGTCACCTTGCGCGCCCGTATCGAGCAAAGCCAGCATGCAACCATCCTGCGGCAGAGTCTGGAACAGTCCATTGAGACCATCGCCGACACCGTGGGAGCGCGCGACCCCTACACCGCCGGCCACCAGCGGCGCGTGGCCGAATTGGCGACGGCCATTGCGCGGGAAATGGACCTGCCGGAAGACCAGGTCAACGGCATCCATCTTGCCGCTATCATCCACGACCTGGGCAAGATCCATGTGCCGGCGGAAATTCTTTCCAAACCCGGCAGGCTGACCGACATCGAATTGATGCTGGTCAGGACGCACCCGCAGGATGGTTATGACATCCTGAAGAACGTGAAATTTCCCTGGCCGATCGCCGAAATCATCCTGCAGCATCACGAAAAACTGGACGGTTCGGGCTACCCGCAAGGGCTCAAGGGCGAACAGATTCTGCCTGAATCGAGAATCCTGACCGTCGCCGACATAGTGGAAGCAATGTCTTCGCACCGGCCGTATCGCGCGGCACTGGGCATCGAACCCGCGCTGGAAGAGATCAGGCGCGGGCGCGGCAGCGAATACGATCCGGCGGCGGTCGATGCCTGCCTCAGACTATTCACCGAGAAGGGATTCGCATTCAGCAGTCAGGCATCGTAATGAAGAAAGGGTAGTTCCCGTAACGTCGGCTTATCTGTATGGGTAGACATCTCTGCAGCCTCTCGGACTTCCGCTATGGCCGATGTGCAGCCCAATAGCCGCTATGCTGATATACCGGTAATTCAGCGACACAGCTGAATCATTTTTTCCCGCGAGGCTTCCTCTTCGATCCCGCCAGCTTCTCCGCCTCTTCCAGCAGGAATTTCTGAAACGCCTGCGCCGCAGTAGAAAGCCGTTTGTTCTTGCGCTGGACGATGTGCCAGTCGCGCACGATGGGAAAGCCCAGGGCATCGAGGATGCAGAGGCGCTTCGTTTCCAGTTCCATCTCGATGCCGTGGCGCGAAATGATGCCGATGCCGATATGTGCGCTGACGGATTGTTTGATCGCCTCGTTGGTGTCCATTTCCATATGTGCCGGCAGCGGCAGCTTGTGTCCGGCAAAAAAGCGCTCGACCACGCCGCGGGTGCCGGAGCCCTTTTCACGCAGCAGGAAGGTTTCCTCCGCCAACTGGCCGGGCTTTACCTTTTTCAGCCTGGCCAGCGGGTGATCGGGGGCGGCGATCACTACCAGCGGGTTGGGCATGAAGGGTTGCGACACCATGTCCGCCCCTTCCGGCGGCTGGCCCATGATGGCCAGGTCGGCGACGTTCTCGACCAGTTGCCGGATCACGGTGTCGCGGTTGGCGACGGAAAGGCCGAGATTGATTTTGGGGTGAAGACGGATGAACTTGGCCAGCAGTTGCGGCATGAAGTAGTTGGCGGTACTGACCACCGCGATATTGAGCTGACCGTGTTCGAGTCCCTTCATTTCGCTGAACACCGCATCCATGTCCTGCACCTGCTGCAGGATGTTGCGGCTGTACTTCAGCAATTCGCGTCCTGCCTCGGTCAGGGTTAGCCGCCGGCCGACCTGCTCCAGCAGTGGCAGGCCGATGTTCTGTTCCAGTTGCTTGATCTGCATCGATACCGCGGGCTGGGACAGGAATAAGGATTCCGCCGCGCGTGAAAAATTCAGGTGGCGCGCGACGGCATCGAAAACGCGAAGTTGGCGTAGGGTCGTGTGCAGCATGAATCGATTATAAGCTTATCTGATAACAGCGATCAAAACATTTGAATTCCCCTTATGCGTGGTCGAGCGTAGGATTTTAGATGCAAAGATTGACGAAATAAAATGAAAAATACCTATTATATAAAAATATCCATCTTCCTCCTCCTCTTCCTCCCTGTCGCAGCCTTCTCCCAAGAGGACACCAGGTATGACGCGGGGATGAACCTGCCGTTCAACGAGAAGGCGGGGGACGTAAACCCGCAGACGGGGAACCTGACGCTTGGGGTCACGGACGTCAGCCTGCCGGGCAGGGCGGGGTACGGTTTTTCTTTCGGGCGGGTGTGGAGCCTGAACCGAAGCAACGTGTACACCATGTATT
>Ga0307441_1000986_pt1 | contig 10154 bp, 6 predicted proteins | sample SalMarWE160420MG_FD_202149 | JGI IMG/M metagenome (GOLD analysis project Ga0307441, IMG submission 202149) | Salt marsh sediment microbial communities from the Plum Island Ecosystem LTER, Massachusetts, United States - WE1604-20 | ecosystem: Environmental > Aquatic > Marine > Intertidal zone >... | reverse complement strand
TGGACAGGGCACAGAGGCGAGACGAGGAATACTATTACAGCATGTGAATACAATAATTGTAAATATTAAACGTACATTTTGATAATCTTGATTGAATGGTTCGTGGGATAGGCAAAATAGAAAAAAAGAAGAAAAAGAAAGGTTTGATGGCTGATAAGGATTACATCACAGAGGCCTAATCTTCAGGGCGGAAAGGCAGTGGGGAAAATCTGTAAAAAACAACTGAATAAACAAAAAGAGGAAGAATAACTGATTAGCTCTTTTTAGAATTTCTTTTTCATGTTTGTTAAATGTAATAGTAATAAGCCACTACGATAACAGAAGTCATATGCAAGTAGAAAATTTTGTCTGATCTCCAATCAAAAGATGATAAGGGAAAAATCACAAGGGTTAAATCACATATATTATATTCTGTAAAGCAATGCCACGATCGGGGAGGTTAAGAAGTTTCATTAGGGAGTATAGAGAATCGCCAAAATTTGAAAAACTATCATTTATACTTCCTTTCCTCATACTCATTGTGGAAGGTGTACTTCTTGCACATGCACTTACCATAGACGTATCTGATATAATGGTCGTTGAGCTAACAGCAATTCTACTGGCCATATCTCTTGTCGAAATAATTTTTGTGACTGGGGAAATACACGACCACTATCAAAGAAGTAATTTTGACAAAATACTTACCATTAAACTGGATGATTTTATATTGCAAAACAAAAAAAATAACGTAAAAAAAATAGTAGAAGATTTTATTGGATCATACCCTAAATACAAAAACCATAGAAGTGAGATATACCATACAAGTTGTCAAATTATGGAAACGCATAAAGAAGAATATTTAGAAAAAGAGCTAACCAACAGACTGAAAATATTCATAAAGAAGACAAAAGAAACAAACGTCGATGGTATGCTTGAAACATTCATAAAAAAATATCCAAGTTACAAAAAATATAGATCTGAAATATATCAAAAAACCTGTCAGATTCTTGAGAAAACTAGGAAGTAAGAAATATCAATTGAATCTCATATTGATTCTCGTTTCTTCCATGCTGCCAGAATAATATCCTTTAGTTCCTCGTCATCTTTTGCGATTATCCATTCAGTCTCAAAGTCGGTTCCTTCGGCAATCTGAACAATCCGCATAAGCGAATGCAGATAGAAATTTTTTTGATTGGGGGATGCAACAATTACAAAAAATGCATGTATTGGACCAACATCATCGGAAAGGATGATACCCTTTCTGCTTCTCACAAGTAGCATCTCAAATTTGTCACGCCCCTTAATAATGTGAGAAACGATAGCGATTCCTGGATGAATAACAACATTGGAATCCTTTTCTCGCTTCATTATTAGCCCATATAATTTCTTCTCATTGGTACCTAATCGGTTGGCTAATTTTTCTGCAATTATCCGTGCAAGTTCATCGGGGGGCAAGTATTTGTAAAGATCAATAACCTCGCATTTTTTAATGAGATTTTCAAACCGCTGCTCCTCCAAATCATCCCTTTCTATTATGATTTCCCTTAATTCCTCATCTACCATATATCCAGTTGATTTTTCCCCCGTAATTCTCTCGATTAGATGGAGTAGAGTGTATTCACGCCATATCTTATCACGAGCGAAAAACCAATACCATGAAAATCCAAAAAGTATAAAGCCACCTACAAGAAGAAGTGGAATAAGGCCCATTTCAATAAGAAGAAATACCAGTCCAACAGCCCCTGCAAGTTGAACCCATGGATAAAATGGGGAACGGAACTTGGGACGATAATTTCGTATCTTGCTTTCACGCATGATGATAAGTGAAAAGATTACAAATAAGAACAGCAGTATTTTCAAAGTTGATGCAGTCTTTACAAGACTTTCTAAATCCAAAAATAAAATCACTAAAATCATGAATACGGAAGTAAATAATATGGAAAATGTTGGAGTTCCTCTCTTTGACACTTTCGCAAAAGAACTTGGAAGGAGTCTGTCCTTACCCATAGCCATTGGATCACGAGACGCTGCAAGAAGACCAGCATTGGCAGTTGAAATAAACGCTAAAATTGCAGCTATAGCCATAATTGCGATACCGATCTCACCAAGAAACGTACCAGCACCAAGAGAAATTGGTGTAAGTGATTCCCCTAAACGGGCAGGTTCTACAATCCCTATTGTTACAAAAATAACTAAGAGATATAAAAGTGAGATAATGCCCCATGAAAGAAACATTCCAAGAGGGATATTTCGTCCTGGTTTTTTGCATTCCTCTGCCACACTACAAATCTTAGTTAAACCACCAAATGAAATAAAGATTAGACCGGCAGTCGAAAATATTGAGTTAAATCCATGTGGTGCAAAATTGTCAAAATTAGATGGATTAATAAAGAAAAATCCAGCAACAACATAAAAAACAAGGAGGGAGATAAGTCCAAGAACCAATACTATCTGTGTCTTCCCTGTATGTTTTGTTCCACGAATATTTATAGCAGTAAATACTATGCAAAAGAAGACGGCGACAAGTTTTGTCTGCAGCTCTGTAAAACCTGGACTAAGAAGTGTCGCAAATACGCCGATACCCACAAGTGCAAAAGCACTTTTAAATGCTAGAGAAAACCATGCGGCAAAGCCGCCAATGGTTCCCATCATTGGCCCCATACTTCTATCAATGAAGAAATAGGTTCCTCCTGCCTTTGGCATTGCCGTAGCAAGCTCTGCCTTTGAAAGCATTGCAGGTATAACCAAAAGACTTGCAATTACATAGGATATAAGTACTGCTGGACCGGATTTGGCATATGCAATCCCAGGTAAAATAAATAGTCCTGAGCTGATCATCGCACCGGATGCAATAGCAAAGAGAGAAAGAAGTCCCAGCTCCTTTTTAAGATTACCTGTTTTACTTTCTTTCTCCATCCTACTGCTACATCAGATGATACATATATTATACTTCCTTTAACTTTTATATGAAAGGCAAATTAAATAATTTTCCCGTTTTTTATTACAGTCTCTACCAGATTAACACCAAAATGATAAGGAATGCTTTTATGACTTGGACAGTCGAGTATAACTACATCTGCTTTTTTTCCTTTTTCAAGACTTCCAACAGTATCATTTACCCCTATAGCACAGGCTGAATTAAATGTCGTAGCGGTAACGGCCTCAGCGGGCGTCATTTTCATATTAAAACACCCTAATTGAATCATAAACTGCATGTTTTCCACCCAACAATTTGGATTGAGATCAGTAGCCAGTGCAATAGGAACCCCTGAATCAATCATTTTTCTGGCAGGAGCATAGTTATCCTGCATCAACGAAAAGGGAGTTCCAGGAAGCATCACTCCAATGACTCCTTTCCGAGCCATTTCGTTTATACCTTTATCAGATGACATAAGGAGATGATCTGCACTAATTGCACCTATTTCTGCGGCAAGTGATGCACCACCAGTATCAACAATTTCATCGGCATGTATCTTAGGAATAAGTCCGTATTTTTTTCCTGCTTCTAAAATTCGTCTGGACTGTTCAACAGTAAACACACCTTTTTCACAAAATACATCGCAAAACATTGCCAAATCCTTAACTTGTGGAAGCATCTCATTTATAATTATACCCACATAGTCATCAGCACTATGCTCTTTCGGTATCGCATGAGCTCCTAAAAATGTAGACACAATATCCATGGGGTGAATATCATTGAGTTTCTTCTGAATTTCTAACATTTTAAGTTCTGTTTCTGTATTGAGTCCGTACCCGCTTTTTGCTTCGCATGTCGTTGTCCCGTATGAAAGCATAGTATCAAGACGCTTTTTACTCTGTTTTAATAACTCCCCATTTGTTGCCTTTCTTGTTTCATTTACAGTATAAAAAATTCCGCCACCTTTCTTCAGAATTTCCATATATGAAAGACCTTTAAGTTTCATATCAAGTTCAAATTCTCTAGAACCTGCAAAAACTAAATGAGTATGTGGATCGATAAATCCTGGCATTACTGTTTTTCCTGAAGCGTCAATCGTCTTTTCTGCGCCATATTCCAAATCATTGCCAAATTCAACTATTTTACCGTCTTTTATTGCAACAGAACCATTTTCTATAATAGAAAGTTCACACATTTCCTTCTTGATTCTAGGTCTATTTGGACCATCCATCGTAATTAGTTCACTTGCATTTTTGATGAAAATATCGACAGTTTCCATGTTATTCCCAAAATAGTTAAATGAGGTTTCTTAATTAAGGGTTTACGGTAATATCAATGAAAAAAATTGTCGAATGTGTTCCAAATTTCAGTGAAGGTAGAGATAAATCTGTAATCGAGGCGATATCCGGTGCGATAAAAGCTGTTGATGAAGTGAAGTTGCTTAATGTAGATCCAGGTGCAGATTTTAATAGAACGGTTTATACTTTTGTAGGGGGGCCTGAGCCAGTTCTCGAAGCCGCTTTTCAGGCCGCAAGGATTGGTTTGGCCTTAATAGATATGACAAAACATAAGGGTGAACACGCCAGAATGGGCGCCCTAGATGTAATGCCATTTATTCCTATCAAAAGCGTCAATCAGGATGATTGCACCAAGCTTTCAAAAAGATTTGGAGAGCGAATGGCAAAAGAACTTGGGGTGCCAGTATTTCTTTATGCAAATTCAGCGTCAAAACCAGAGAGAATTAGATTGCCTGACATACGTAAAGGCGAATATGAGGCACTTGAGGGAAAATTCAAGGATCCGTCATTTAAGCCAGACTATGGTAAACCAGTTTTCGTTCCCAAAAGTGGTGCGACCGCAACTGGTGCAAGGGAGATCTTAATAGCATATAATATTAACCTGAACACGGGCGACAAATCCATCGCATCAAAGATATCAGGTAAAATCAGAACCAGTGGAGTCTTAAAGAAAGATGAGAATGGTGGAAAGATAATCGGACCAGATGGTAAACCCCAGAGAATTCCTGGCAGATTCAAGGGCGTTCAAGCAGGTGGAATGATGTATGATGAAAATATCGCACAGGTTTCTATGAATCTGTTAAATTATCATAATGTAAACCTTCACGATGTATTTGAGGCGACTAAAGAGGAAGCAGAGAAACTTGGTGCAGAAGTCACTGGAAGCGAAATAGTTGGTCTAGTGCCAAAGGAATCACTGGTACTAGCAGGCAAGTTTTATTCAGAAAAGGAAAGTAAAAAAGTCACAGATGAAGAAGAACTCGTAGCAATTGCAATAGAAAAACTAGGTCTTTCTCAGCTTTACCCATTCAATCCCGAAGAAAAAGTTATAGATTACATGGTCGAAGAAGCTGGACCGCTTGCATCTTTAACCATAAAGGGCTTTCTCTCCGAACTCGCATCAAGTAGCCCTGCTCCAGGCGGGGGAAGCATTGCAGCATTAGCTGGGGCTCTTGGCACTGCTCTTTCTTCGATGGTTTGCAATTTAACAATTGGAAAAGAGAAATATGCCGATGTGCAAGATGAAATTAAAGATGTGCTTAAACAAAGCGAAAATCTGAGAAGAGATCTTACCAAACTTATCGACAAAGATACTGAAGCTTTTAATGATGTAATAAAAGCTTTTAGAATGCCAAAGGAAACAGAGAATCAAAAGGAAAAAAGAAGTAAATCAATACAAAATGGTTACAAAACTGCAGCAAAGGTTCCACTTGAAACAGCTAAAACTTGTGAAAAGATACTCGATGTATCAATGATCGTTGCCGAAAAAGGAAACAAAAATTCGATAACTGACGCAGCAGTGTCTGCACTTATGGCACAAGCAGGCGTTCATTCGGCCATACTCAATGTTAAAATCAATCTAAGTTCTATAAAAGACAAGGAGTTTATAGAAAAAACCATCCTAGAACTAGAAGAAATAGAAAGAAATACCATTGACAAAACTGATGCCATAGTGAAATTCGTCGATAATGAAATATAGTGTTTTCATCTTGGAGCCGTACATCTACTGGCACATGAAAAGCTGATTTTCCTGAGTTCTAATCGAGTTCTACTGCAAATTTATAAGTAGACCTTATTTACTTTCATCATTTGACCATGAAATCAGATATAGAAATTGCTAGAACAACAAAAATTAAGAATATTTTTGAAATAGCAGAAAAGGCAGGGTTAAAACAAGATGAGATTATCCCATGGGGTAATTACAAGGCAAAGATTTCACTCGCAGCATTAGATAGAATCAAGGATAATAAAAATGGAAAGCTGATTCTTGTTACAACGATAAATCCTACTCCTGGTGGAGAAGGTAAAACCACTGTTACCATTGGTTTGGCACAGGCCCTTGCAAAACTCAGTAAAAAAACAATGCTTGGGATTAGAGAACCATCTCTTGGCCCAATAATGGGTTTAAAAGGAGGTGCAACAGGGGGAGGATACTCCCAGGTTATTCCCATGGAGGACATCAATCTCCATTTCACGGGTGATATGCATGCGATAACAAGTGCTCATAATCTGCTTGCGAGTCTTCTTGATAATCATATTCACCATGGTGATGCATTTCATATTGATCCAAGGTATATTGTTTGGCCAAGAGTACTTGATATAAGCGATCGTGCTCTTAGAAATGTGGTTGTTGGCTTAGGTGGCCCTATGGATGGTGTTCCTCACGAAGATGAATTTGCCATTACCCCTGCTTCTGAGATCATGGCCATTTTGTGCCTCTCAAGAGATTTGAATGATTTGAAGGAAAGACTTAGCAAGATTATAGTAGCCTATACCTACGACAACAAGCCAGTGACTGCGAAAGATTTGAAGGCCGTAGGAGCAATGACTGTTCTCTTGAAAGATGCGATAAAGCCTAATCTCGTTCAGACGATAGAAGGTGTCCCTGCCCTAATCCACGGTGGTCCTTTTGCAAATATCGCACATGGGACAAGCAGTCTTATTGCCACCAAAATGGGTTTAAAACTTGCTGATTATTTTGTTACAGAGGCGGGCTTTGGTTCGGAACTTGGTGCTGAAAAGTTTTTTGACATTGTTTGCAGAACCGGTGATTTGAAACCAGATGCAGTAATAATGGTCGTCAGTATAAGAGCCTTGAAAAGGAATGGAAATGGAGAAGATATTGATGCCGTTAAAAATGGACTTTCCAACCTTGAGAAACATCTTGAAAACATATCATATTTTGGGGTTCCTGTAATCGTTGCAATAAATCATTTCACAGAAGACACAGAAGATGAGATAGAAATTGTAGAGGAGTATTGCAAATCAAAAAACATTTCTGCGGCAGTTATTGATGTGTGGCAACATGGTGGAGAAGGTGGGATAGAACTCGCTGGAAAATTAGTAAGCCTAATGCATAATACACCTTCAAAATTTCATTATTTATATGATCTCAATGAACCGATTAAGGATAAAATCGAAACGGTTGCAATGAAGATTTATGGTGCAGGACGAGTTGTTTATACAGTTACAGCAGAGCAAGATATCAATCTCTGCATGAAGTTAGGTCTAGACAAATTACCCATATGCATTGCTAAAACACAATATTCACTCTCAGATGATTCAAAATTACTGGGAAGGCCCGAAGGTTTTAAGATTACGGTCAGGAAGATAAAATTTTCAGCAGGAGCAGGGTTTTTAGTCCCAATGACTGGTAAGATTACTACCATGCCTGGTTTACCTGCAAAACCAACTTCTGAGAAAATAGATATCGACATCACGGGAAATATTTCTGGACTATATTGAAAAATTCATGTTAAAAAATGACTATAAAAATATTCTAGAATAATATAAATCAATATTAATCTTATTATATCAAATATGCTGGTTTAATAAACAAGATAGTTAGAACATTTTAATCAATAGCCGTTCTAAAAATTTTACCAATAGTTTTGAAAATCAGTTGTTATCATAGTGGCTACTAGACAGTTAGACGGATTTTTAATTTTGTTTTTTGGTAATAAATGTAAAGATATATTTATATATCAATAAAAATCACAATATGGATAAGAACACGAAATTAGTGAAAAAAGATAGAAATAATAGGATGTAGATATTATGCATGAAGCAAATATAAACGGAAAAGATAAGAAAAATCTGCTAAAAGGCGCTGGTGTTTTTGGAATATTGTTGATTTTGATAGGTGGTGCTCTTGTACCTTTTGCAAGTAGTACATTTACTCAGGATTGTAGCCCTGTTGAGAATCTACCATCTGGAGTTACCTTGACGGCATATCATCCCGGCAGCAGTAGCTACTTTGACTCGATTATTTCAGATGTTCCCCTAGGATACGACATCATTAATGGAGCGTATAAAGGTTGGTGCGTACAGATAGGATTGTATATCCCTCTAGAAACACCACATGCTGTTGATTTGTATTCTAGTTGTGACGATCTTGGCATGCCTGACAGCTTCCAGAATGAAAATTGGAGTAAAGTCAACTACGTACTCAACAACAAACAAGGTGGTCAAGGCGATGTTCAGGATGTAATATGGTATTACACTTCTGCAGGCGAGTATCCAACGGACCCTGATGCACTGGCAATGATAATTAATGCTGAATTATATGGAATGGATTTCTGCCCCGAACCTGGGCAAGTTGTAGCAATTCTTGCTGATGGTGGGGATTCAATACAGCGGACCATATTCGAACTTATAATTGGAACTGGAGGAGACGGCGATGGTGACGGAGACGGCGATGGTGACGGAGACGGCGATGGTGACGGAGACGGCGATGGTGACGGAGACGGCGATGGTGACGGATGCCTAAAAATAAAACAAAATAGACCACGCATTCGAAATCATGTCCCAATTGCTGATGCAAATGGCCTTTACTATGGAATAATTGACGAGTTAATAGAATTTGATGGATCTAATAGCTACGATAAAGACGGAGCAATAATCGAATATTCTTGGAATTTCGGAGATGGAACCACCGGAAGTGGAGAAACAGTGACACATTCATATTCTGAAGCTGGACAATATCTCGTTACATTAACTGTAATCGATAATTATCATCGCAAGAGCTCACCCGATAAGACAGTCTCGATAATCATCCAACCAAATAGATCCCCTTCAATTCCAGAAATTAGTGGCCCTTCACCAGGTAACAAAGATGTCACATATTCATACGCTGCGACCTCTTCAGATTTAGACAATGATAATTTGAAATATATCTTTGATTGGGGAGACGGAAATAAGGATGAAAGCGAGTTTATCACTCTTCCAAAGGGAACTGCATTTTCTATGAAACATAGTTGGGATGAAACAGGAGAATATACAATAACTGTAACAGTTACGGACGGTGAAGCGAATTCAATATCAGAAATAACTGTTTCAATCAGCGAGTCAGTGGCAGTGGAAAACATCGTGGTTGTTGTCCTAGCAATATTTGTAGTTGCAATTCTATCATTACTAGTAATACTCAGTAAAAGGCACGGGAAGAAAAAGTAAAAACAATAAGAAAATAATCTTCCTTTTCTTTTTATTTTTTATTTTTTTATTATATCACATCTCTGATAACATATATTATATCGCTGTTTTTGTACCATTATAAGTTTAGAATTCACTGTATTTCAAAATGTCAAAGAAAAAATAAGGATACATTGATATATCAAATAATCCATGCATTTTTTGGGAGGTTGAATCTAGATGGTTATAGACGACCTTAAGACACATATAGATGATATATTGAATGTTCTCGATGATGATTCGGAGAAAAAGGTGAGCAGGAAGAACCTTGAGACAGAACTAAAAAAATTCCTGGAATATGGAGTGCCTGTTGATCAGGCTAAACAAACACTTATTAAGAAATTTAGTGGGGACACAACATTTGCCTCCTCTCCATCGTCATCCGAGAGGACCCTAATTACAGATCTACAACCAAATGCATATAGTGTAAATCTACTATGTCGCGTTATTACCATAAATCCAAAAGAAATCACTGTAAAAGGTGAGAACAAGAAAATATTCTATGGCATTATTGGAGATGAAAGTGGCACTATACCGTTCACTGCATGGAATGAACTTGATGTAGAAAAGGGAGATACAATAAAAGTATCAAACGCATATACACGTGAATGGCAGGGAACTGTACAGTTAAACTTTGGAGATCGGGTGAGCATTGAAAAGACGGATGAAGATAAGCTCCCCGATAGTGCATTTAAACCAAAAGAATTCAAGATCAAAGACTTAAGATCTGGTCTTGTAGCCATAGAGGTTGTAGCACAAGTCCTTGAGTT
>Ga0307441_1000985_pt1 | contig 10169 bp, 5 predicted proteins | sample SalMarWE160420MG_FD_202149 | JGI IMG/M metagenome (GOLD analysis project Ga0307441, IMG submission 202149) | Salt marsh sediment microbial communities from the Plum Island Ecosystem LTER, Massachusetts, United States - WE1604-20 | ecosystem: Environmental > Aquatic > Marine > Intertidal zone >... | reverse complement strand
CCTCTACGGCGTGGTCGAGGACGAAGACCAGCCGCCGGGCTCGCGGGACATTCCCGACAACGAGTTCCGGGTGGTGCTCGCCCGCCGCGGCCAGCACTGGGTGTCGGCCGTCAGGGTGGGCAGCGACATCACGGTCGACGACGTCGCCGTCGCGGACAGCGCGTCGATCGCGGCGCTGGTGATGGACGGCCTGGAGTCGATCCACCACGCCGAGCCCGCGGCGATCAACGCGGTCAACGTGCCGTTGGAGGAAATGCTGGAGGCGACGAAGTCGTGGCAGGAGTCGGACTTCAACGTGTTCTCCGGCGGAGACCTGCGACAAATGGGCATCAGTGCCGCCACGGTGGCCGCGCTGGGTCAGGCGCTCTCCGACCCGGCCGCCGAGGTTGCGGTGTACGCACGTCAGTATCGCGACGACGCGAAGGGCCCGAGCTCTTCGGTGCTCTCCCTCAAGGATGGTTCGGGGGGGCGTATCGCCCTGTACCAGCAGGCGCGGACGGCGGGGTCCGGGGAAGCGTGGCTGGCGATCTGCCCGGCAACCCCGCAGCTGGTGCAGGTAGGCGTCAAAACGGTGCTCGACACACTGCCTTACGGCGAGTGGAAAACCCACAGCAGGGTTTGACGCTCGGATACGAAACACAAAGTTTACCAATGCTTTTGCGCAGAACATGCGGCCGAGATGCGAAGAAGGCATACTTCTCTAGAACCATCAGCAAATACCACACGAGTGTCACCACAACTCTTAATCGCGAGGCAAGGCAGATGAAATCCGAATTAGTCGAAATGCAGCTGACGGGGAGCCGCGGCTTCTCGAAGCGTGCATGGGCCCGTGAATTGGCAACTGCCCCCGCGTGGCTACAGACACGGGGTTACACACAAACCATTGCAGGGGGTGCAGGGCGATGACTGCGGTAGTTGAAGCGCCACAGCCTGACGTAGAGGGTGTCTCACAGCCTCGGGCGGTCGTGGTCGGCATCATGGCCGGGGTGGGCGTGCAGATCGGCGTCCTGCTGGACGCCAACGCCCCCGTCTCGGTGATGACCGATCCGCTACTGAAGGTCGTCAACAGCCGGCTCAGGGAACTGGGCGAGACCCCGCTCGAGGCCACCGGTCGTGGCCGGTGGGCGCTGTGCCTGGTGGACGGCACTCCGCTGCGGGCGACCCAGTCGCTGACCGAGCAAGACGTCTACGACGGCGATCGACTGTGGATCCGGTTCATCCCGGACACCGAGCGCCGGTCGCAAGTCATCGAGCACATCTCCACCGCGGTTTCGACGAACCTCAGCAAGCGCTTCCCGGCGATCGACCCCGGCACCGCGGTGCAGGTCGGCGCCTCGATGGTCGCGGTGGGCGTGACCGCCGCGTCGCTGCTGATGGGCTGGTGGCGCTGGCACCACAACTCGTGGCTGCCGACCGTCTACGGCGCGGTCATCGCGGCCCTGGTCCTGGGGGTGTCCATCATGCTCGCGATGCGGGCGAAGACGGATGCCGAACGGCGCGTCGCCGACACCATGCTGCTGAGCGGCCTGGCGCCGCTCACGGTCGCCGCCGCGGCGGCGCCGCCGGGCGGCGTCGGATCTCCCCAGGCGGTGCTGGGCTTCGGTGTGCTCACCGTCGCCGCGGCGCTCGCCCTGCGCTTCACCGGCCGGCGGCTGGGGATCTACACCGCGGTCGTCACCATCGGCATGGTGGCGACGATCGCAAGCCTGGCCCGGATGGTCGCGATGACCAGCACGGTCACGATGTTCACCTGCATCGTGCTCGCGTGCGTGTTTGGGTACCAGGCCGCACCGGCGCTGTCGCGGCGGCTGGCCGGCATTCGGCTGCCGGTGTTCCCGTCGGCCACCAGCCGGTGGGTCTTCGAGGCTCGCCCCGACCTGCCCACCACGGTGGTCCGCTCCGACGGCGGTCCGCCGGTCCTGGAGGGACCCGCGTCGGTTCGCGACGTGGTGCTGCAGGCCGAGCGCGCCCGCTCGTTCCTGACGGGCCTGCTCGCCGGGCTGGGCGTGCTGATGGTGTTCTCGCTGACCACGCTGTCCAACCCGCGCGGCGGCGAACGCTGGCTGCCCTTGCTGCTGGTCGGCTTCATCGCGGGCTTCCTGATGCTGCGCGGCCGTTCCTACGTGGACCGCTGGCAGGCGATCACCCTGGCCGGGACGTCGGTGATCATCGTCGCGGCGGTGGTGGCGCGGTACGCGTTGGTCCTGCAGTCACCGCTCGCCATCTCCATGAGCGTGGCGATCTTTGTGCTGTTGCCCGCGGCGGGCCTGACCGCGGCCGCAGTCGTCCCCAACACCATCTACAGCCCCCTGTTCCGTAAGTTCGTGGAGTGGATTGAATACCTCTGCCTGATGCCGATCTTCCCGCTGGCATTGTGGTTGATGAATGTCTATGCAGCTATCCGATACCGATAACCAGAAGGTGCGGCGCGGTCGCGCGACCCGTGCGACCGTCGCCGCGCTCCTGCTCACCTCGGGTGCATTGGCGGGCTTACCACCCGCCTATGCCATTTCTCCACCGACGATCGATCCGTCCGCGGTTCCACCCGACGGCCCGCCCGGGCCGCCGGCCCCGATGAAGCAGACCGCGTACTGCACCGAGGTCGGCACCCTGCCCGGAAGCGACTTCAAGGTCCCGCCGCAGTACATGGACATGCTGAACCTGCCCGAGGCGTGGCAGTTCGGCCGCGGCGAAGGCATCAAGGTGGCCGTCATCGACACCGGCGTCACCCCGCATCCCAGGCTTCCTCACCTCATCCCCGGCGGGGACTACATCCTGGGCGGGGACGGCCTGTCCGACTGCGACGCCCACGGCACCATCGTGGCGTCGATGATCGGCGCGGCGCCGGCCAACGGGGCGGTGCCTCTTCCCGCGGCCCCGCGCAAGCCGGTCACCATTCCGACCACCGAGCCGCCTCCGAAAGCGCCGCCGCCGCAAACGGTGACTTTGTCCCCGTTGCCTCAAACGGTGACGATGGTGCCGCCGGAAGAACCCCCGCCGTTCGGATTTCCTCCTCCACCACCGCCTCAGGCGCCTGAGGAGCCGCCCCCCGCCGGCCAGGCGCCGGCGGCCAACCGGGGCGACGGCGGCACGGTGACCATCCCGGGCTACTCCGGTGGCGCCCGCGTGGTCGGGGTAGGCAACCCGCGCGGTCCGCGCCCGCTGGACCCGACGCCGGCGCCGTCGCCGTCGCCCGCACCGGCGGCTCCCGCGTCGGCGCAATCCGCCGACGCCTACAGCGGAATAGCCCCGGGCGTCGACATCATCTCGATCCGGCAGTCCAGCCAGGCCTTCGGCCTCAAGGACGCCTACACCGGCGACGAGGACCCGCAGACCCGGGCCAAGATCGACAGCGTCGAGACGATGGCGCGGGCGATCGTGCACGCCGCCGACATGGGCGCCCAGGTGATCAACATCTCCGACGTCACCTGCATGAGCGCGCGCAATGTCGTCGACCAGCGCTCACTGGGCGCCGCGGTCCGCTATGCCGCGGTGGACAAGAACGCGGTGATCGTCTCCGCGGCCGGGGACAGCAGCAAGAAGGACTGCAAGCAGAACCCGCTGTTCGATCCCCTGCAGCCCAACGACCCCCGCGACTGGAACGCCGTCACCACCGTGGTGACGCCCTCCTGGTACAGCGACTACGTCCTGACGGTCGGTGCGGTCGACCTGGACGGCCGTCCCCTGACCAAGGGTGGCCAGGGACAGGGCCGGACGAGCATCGCCGGGCCGTGGGTGGGGATCGCCGCGCCGGGCACCGACGTCGTCGGCCTGTCGCCGCGCGACGACGGCCTGATCAACGCGATCGACGGGCCGGACAACACGCTGCTGATTCCCACCGGTACCAGCTTCTCGACCGCGATCGTGTCCGGGGTGGCCGCGCTCGTGCGCGCGAAGTATCCCGAGCTGTCGTCACACCAGGTCATCAACCGGTTGATCCGCACCGCCCGGGCGCCCGCCCGCGGCGTGGACAACCAGGTCGGCTACGGTGTGGTTGACCCGGTGGCCGCATTGACATGGGATGTGCCCGAAGGTCCGGTGAAGCCGCCACAGCAGCTGTCGGCGCCGCTGAACTTGCCCAAACCGGCTCCGCCTCGCGACGAGGTGCCGGTGTGGGTGGCCGCGGGGGGATTGACCGGGGCTCTACTGATAGGCGGCGCGGTGTTTGGTATATCGGTGTTGATGAAACGATCGCGTAAGCAGCGATGAGGGTGGGGCGGTAATGAAGGCTCAGCGCAGGTTTGGATTGTCGCTGTCGTGGCCGCGGGTCACGGCGGTTTTCCTGGTCGACATTGCGATCCTGATCGTGGCAAGTCACTGCCCCGACTCCTGGCAGGGCGAACACCGCATCGCGTGGTGGGTCGGTGTCGGCCTCGCGGCGCTGGCGACCTTGCTGTCGCTGATCACCTACCGCGGGATCACGGTGATTTCCGGACTGGCCGCGTGGGTGTGGGATTGGTCGGCCGACCCGGGCACCGCGCTGGCCGCGGGCTGCACGCCGGCGCTCGACTACCAGCGCCGGTTCGGGCGCGACAAGGTCGGGGTCCGCGAATACGAGGGCCGGCTGCTCTCCGTGATCGCGGTGAACGGCGGCGACGAGGACGCGCCGGGGCACCACCGTCACCGGGCCACGACCGCCACGCTGCCGATCCAGGCGGTCGCCGAGGGGCTGGAGCAGTTCGACATCCACCTCGACGGCGTCGACATCGTCACCGTGAAGGTGCGTCGCGGCGGCAGTGCGGCGGAACTGTCGGCGCTGGAGGACTGGGGCCCGGAGGAGTGGGGGCTGGTCGGCGACAACCCGACCTCGTACGTGCGCCGCACCTGGCTGGTGCTGCGGATGAACCCGCAACGCAACGTCGCCGCGGTCGCGGCCCGCGACTCGCTGGCTTCGACGCTGGTCGCCGCCACCGAGAGGCTCGCCCAGGACATCGACGGACAAACCTGTGTGGCCAAGCCGCTCACCGCCGACGAACTCGCCGAGGTCGACAAGGCCGTGCTGGCCGACCTCGAGCCGACGTGGAGCCGGCCCGGGTGGCGGCATCTCAAGCATTTCAACGGGTTCGCGACCAGCTTCTGGGTGACGCCGTCGGACATCACCAGCGAGTCACTGGAAGAGCTTTTGGTCCCCGATGACCCCGCCGTCGGGGCGACCGTGATCACCATCCGGCTCACCACGCGGGACGGACGCCCTCAGCTGTCTGCCTGGGTGCGGTACCACAGCGACGGCCGGCTGCCCAAAGAATTGTCCGCGGGCCTCAACCGGCTCACGGGCCGCCAGCTGGCCGCGGTGCGCGCCAGCCTGCCCGCGCCGACGACCAGCCCGCTGCTGGTCGTGCCAAGCCGGGAGCTTCTCCACGACGACGACGACTTGGTGCTGCCGGTAGGCCAGGTGCGGGAAGACGCGCCAAGCGTGCCTGCAGGGCAATGACACGCCCCCAATCGACCGCCGAAGACGCCCGTAACGCGATGGTCGCCGGTCTGTTGGCGTCCGGAATTTCCGTCAACGGCCTGCAACCCAGCCACAATCCGCAGGTGGCTGCCCAGATGTTCACCACGGCCACAACCCTCGATCCGGCGATGTGCGACGGCTGGCTGGCGCGGATCCTGGCCGGCGACCAGAGCATCGAGGTCCTTGCCGGCGCGTGGTCGGCGGTCAGGACGTTCGGGTGGGAAACCCGTCGCCTCGGTGTGACGGACCTGCAGTTCCGCCCCGAGGTCTCCGACGGGTTGTTCCTGAAGCTCGCGGTCACCAGCGTGGAGTCGCTGGCCTGCGCCTACGCCGCCGTTCTCGCCGAGGCGAAGCGCTACGAGGAGGCCGCCAAGCTGCTCGACAGCATCGAGCCGCGTCACGCTTTCGACGAGGAGTTGGTCACCTACGTGCGCGGCGTGCTGTACTTCCGCACCGGGCGCTGGCCGGAGGTGCTCTCCCAATTTCCCGAGGGGAAGACGTGGCGCCACCCCGAGCTCAAGGCGGCGGGCGCTGCGATGGCGACCACGGCGCTGGCGTCGCTCGGCGTCTTCGAAGAGGCATTCCGGCGCGGACAGGACGCCATCGAGGGCGACCGGGTGCCCGGGGCGGCCAACATCGCCCTCTACACCCAGGGCATGTGCTTGCGGCACGTAGGCCGCGAGGAGGAGGCCGTCGAACTGCTTCGCCGCGTGTATTCGCGGGACCCCAAGTTCACCCCGGCCCGGGAAGCGCTGGACAACCCCAACTTCCGGCTGATCCTGACCGATCCGGAAACGATTGAGGCCCGCACCGACCCGTGGGATCCCGACAGCGCGCCGACCCGCGCGCAGACCGAGGCCGCGCGCCATGCGGAGGCGGCGGCGAAGTACCTTGCCGAAGGTGATGCCGAGCTGAACGCGATGCTGGGCATGGAGCGGGCCAAGCGCGAGATCAAGCTGATCAAGTCGACGACCAAAGTCAACATGGCCCGCGCCAAGATGGGGCTGCCGGTGCCGGTGACGTCGCGCCACACCTTGCTGTTGGGTCCGCCGGGAACCGGAAAGACCTCGGTGGCAAGGGCTTTCAGCAAACAGCTGTGCGGGTTGACCGTGCTACGCAAGCCGGTGGTGGTGGAGACCAGCCGCACCAAGCTGCTGGGCCGGTACATGGCCGATGCGGAGAAGAACACCGAGGAAATGCTCGAGGGCGCCCTGGGCGGCGCGGTGTTCTTCGACGAGATGCACACCCTGCACGAGAAGGGCTACTCCCAGGGCGACCCCTACGGCAACGCGATCATCAACACGCTGCTGCTCTACATGGAGAACCATCGCGACGAGCTGGTGGTCTTCGGGGCTGGCTACGCCAAGGCGATGGAGAAGATGCTCGACGTGAACCAGGGTCTGCGGCGGCGCTTTTCGACGGTGATCGAATTCTTCAGCTACACCCCGCAGGAACTCGTCGCGCTGACCAAGCTGATGGGCAAGGAGAACGAAGACCTCATCACCGACGAAGCGGCCGAGGCGCTGCTGCCGTCGTACAACAAGTTCTACCTCGACGAGAGCTACTCCGAGGACGGGGACCTGATTCGCGGCATCGACATCCTGGGTAACGCGGGTTTTGTCCGCAACGTCGTGGAGAAGGCGCGCGACCACCGCAGTTTCCGCCTCGATGACGAGGATCTGGATGCGGTGTTGTCCAGCGACCTCGCCGACTTCAGCGAGGCGCAGCTGCGCCGCTTCAAGGAGCTGACCCGCGAGGACCTCGCCGAGGGCCTCGGCGCGGCCGTGGCCGAGAAGAAGCAGGACTAAGCTCCTTTCCGGCTCGGCTTACCGGCGCGCGGGAAATGGGCCGTCGAGCAACCTTTTTTGGCGCCTCGACACCGGGAATCTCCGCCGCACCCGGCCACGGTCGCCGTTTCCCCGTCGTCGTCACAGCGAGTCGCGTTGACGTGAACCGGCCTTACTGCGACGATGTCGCCACCAGGCAAGTTTCTGCAGGAAAACGGGCCATTCGCATCCAAAGTCGGCAGGCGTCGCGGGCCGGGAAGGCTCGCCCGATCCGGGCTGGATTCCGGCGTTGCGCCCGCCCGATGCAACGTCTCGACGTGCGGGCTTCGACCGGGGCAGCGTCGCACCCGGCAAATTGTGGACGGGCGGCCTCGCCCCGCATTCTGCGGCCACGGCGGCGATCCCGTGTGCCCGGACCCCGACGGGAGGTGGGCTGGCTGGGCCAACCAACGACAGTCGCTGTGCGAAATCGATGACCGTTTCTTTCCGATCCGGACACGGCGTCCTGTTCGCCGCCTGAATCGGTTGCCGCCGAGTACCTGACACGACGCCGCGCGGGGAGGGGAGCGCGTGCACTGAGGGCGCCCCGACGTCACCACAGCGGCCAAGACCCGTAGGCGGGTCGGACCATCCGACAAGGAGGAGTCCGATGTTGTCTGTGACACACCACAAGATTCGCTGGCGGCGACGGCCGGCGACCAACCCCCAGGCCGCCCGCCGGTGGCCGAAACCAGCGCTACGACAACGGTTTCCGCTGGTATCTTCGACGCGATCGCGGCGACTTCTTGAACACCAACTTCCTCAACGGTGTGGTCTCGGGCGGCTACATCAACCCCGACATCATCACCCCGGCTGTTTTGAGCGGAATTTCGGACGTCAACTCGTTGCAGACCCCGGGCCTCGAGGCGCCGGTCATGCCGCCCGGCGGCAACTTCATCATCCCCGCGTTCACGTCCGGGTCGGTGCGCACCCCGGCGGGCCTGCCAAGCCTCGGTGGCGTGTCGGCCGCGGCGGCGCGGGCCACCCTGGTGGGCAAATTGTCAGTGCCACAAGGCTGGACGACGGCGGCCCAGGTGGCGAACCCGGCGGGTGTCACATTCGCCGGGGGTGGCTGGACCAGTGCCGTCCCAACCGCGCCGGAGGCCGTGCCGGCCGCCATGCCCGGCATCCCCGGCATGCCGACGGCCGGTGGGCAGGGCTTCGGACATGGGCCCCGATACGGATTCCGCGTGACGGTCATGCCGCGTCGGCCGGCCGCCGGGACTGAGCCCGCCCCGGATCCGGCTCAGGCCGCGAAATATCGCGGCTGCCATGTCGGTTCGCTTGACTCACTAACTTTGGGATGCCACGATGGCTTCTGCAAGCACCTCGCTAGGTGAGGCGTCTGCACGGATACAGGCCACTGACCTCGAACGTCGAAAGACGCCCAGGGTCAGGACAGCTCCTCCCGGCTTAAGGGTTGAGCCCAAGTGGCTTCCGGCCTCGATCGGTTCGGATACGCCGTGTGGTGTCAAAGCTCTGACGAGAGGGGTGCGGTTCCCAGGTGTTTCCGCCTGGGTTCTCCTCCCCGGCGTGCGAACGATGGCATCCCCGTGTGCCCCGGCCGTGAGGAGGTGAGAGCGGAATGAGTCCCGGCGATAGTTCCTATTGCAGATCGACGGCCATTTCGTTGCGATCCGACCCCGGCCTGGTCTGCACCGTCTGAATTGGTCTTCGCTCGGTCCTGATCGACACGTTCCCGCCTCGGCGAAACGTGTGATCGGTGCTCGCGAAAACTAGCCGCACGGTGCCCCGGTCAGGGCGGTTCCTCGTGGCGGATCAGCCTTCACCACAACGTTTTTCGGCGAACGCGCGGGATGCGTCCCACGCGGTGCGCACCGGCGGCGGCCGTTCACGAACTCTTTAGCAGGGTATTGCGCGCGAGCGCGGGTTCGTATGCCTGCGCCGAAAACTCCAACACGAGTACGACTTTCCAGGGGTAGGAGCGAACAATGATGGCAGTACTGGATTTCGCGATGCTTCCGCCCGAAGTCAACTCCGGTCGGATGTATTCCGGGCCGGGTTCGGGCCCGATGCTGGCGGCCGCGTCGGCCTGGAACGGGGTGGCGGCGGAATTGCGGTCGACCGCACTGTCCTACGGCTCGACCCTGTCGGCGCTGACGAGCGAGGAATGGCACGGTCCCGCCGCGGCGGCGATGGCGGCGGCGGTGCTGCCCTACGTGAGGTGGATGAGCACGATCGCGGCGCAGGCCGAACACACCGCCGCGCAGGCTGACGCGGCCGCGGCCGCCTACGACGCCGCATTCGCCGCGACCGTTCCCCCGCCGGTGATCGCGGCCAACCGTGCGCAACTGGCGGCGCTGATCGCCACCAACATCCTGGGACAGAACACCCCGGCGATCGCGGCCACCGAGGCGCAGTACGCGCAGATGTGGGCCCAAGACGCCGCGGCGATGTACACCTATGCCGGGTCCTCGGCCGCCGCTACCAAGCTGGCCCAGTTCGCCGAGCCCCAGCAGACCACCAGCCCCGGCGGATTGGTCGGTCAGGCCGCCGCGGTCACCCAGGCCGCCGGGGCCTCGGCCGGGACCCAGCAGGCGACACTGTCGCAGTTGACCGCGAGCGTGCCCGCGGCGCTGCAGAGCCTCGCCTCGCCGGGGACCGCGTCGACCTCGTCGACGTACGCGCTCCAGTCGATCCTGTCGCCGAACAGCAACTTCTGGAACACGATCACCTCGACCGGGGCGATCAACCCCGCTCAAGTGGTTTCGGCGGTGACGAGCTCGACGTTGATCGGTGCGAGTGCCGGGGCCCTCAACGACCTGGGCGACGCGGGCGGGATCGCGCCGCTTGCCTCGGCGGGTCTCGGAACGGGAAGCCAAGGGTTGTCGGGCCTTGCGGGGCTGGGCGGCGCCACCTCTTCGGTGTCG
>Ga0307441_1000984_pt1 | contig 10169 bp, 8 predicted proteins | sample SalMarWE160420MG_FD_202149 | JGI IMG/M metagenome (GOLD analysis project Ga0307441, IMG submission 202149) | Salt marsh sediment microbial communities from the Plum Island Ecosystem LTER, Massachusetts, United States - WE1604-20 | ecosystem: Environmental > Aquatic > Marine > Intertidal zone >... | reverse complement strand
AGGTCCCTCGGATAGACGGTCAGCCGCTCGATGCCGTCATCCGTGACGACGATGGTGTCCGAGTGGCGGAAGCCGCCCAGCCCCGGGACGTACAGGCCCGGCTCGACGCTGAAGACCATGCCGGGCTCGAGCGGCGAGGCGTCGCCGATGTCGAGGAAGGGGCTCTCGTGGGAGCGCTGTCCGAGCGAGTGCCCGACGTGGTGGCGCCAGAAGCGCGTGAGCTGGTGATCCTCGATGTAGCTGCGCAGCACGCGGTCGACGGTGCCGGCCGCGGTTCCCGGCCGCATGCTGTCGAAGGCGAGATCCTGGAGCGCGAGCATGTGCGCGAAGTAGCGCTTCTGGTCGCTGCTCGGCGTGCCGAGGATCATCGTCCGTTCGAGCTCGCTGACGTAGCCCCACACGTCTGCCGCCGCGCCGGTGACGAGCGTGTCGCCTTCCTTGAAGGTCGCGTTCATGGTGACGGCGTGCGGCAGCGCGCTGTTGGGGCCGATCTGGCCGCGGTACAGGGCGACGGCGCCCTGCACGTGGCGGTTGCGGGGGCGGTAGCCCTCGCCGAGGGCCTCGACCATCTCGCGCGTGGCGTCCATGGACGCGCGTCGGGACACCTCGTCCTCGCGCTCGCCGACCGCCGTATAGCGCTGCAGCAGCTCATGGGCCCGGTTGCCCCAGCGGGCGCTCTCGCGGATCAGCGCCAGCTCGGCCTCGCTCTTGTGCGCCATCTGCCAGTCGATGTGCGGGGAGATCCGCTCGATGGGAAGCTGCGCGCTCAGCGGCCGCGGCACGTGCCCCATCAGGGGCGGGTAGCCGTCGTGGTCCACGCCCACGCCGTCACCGACCAGCCCGCCGCGCCGCAGGTAGGCGAGCAGGAGCTCGCTGGGATGGGTCTCGCCCGGATACTCCGGGTAGGCCTCCACGTGCTCCGCGTCGGCGGCCTCGCCGGCGTGCTCGCGCTCGAGCTCGGGCACGAACAGCGTGCGCTGCCCGTCAGGTGTGATGACCAGAGCGATGGGCCGTTCGGTCGGGTGGAAGAGGAACCCGGTGAAGTACTGGATGTACTCGTCGTCGAACAGCACGATGGAGCCTAGGTGCTTCGGCAGGCGGTCGAACGCGTGCGCCGCGCGCCGGGCCCGTTCGTCGGGGCCGATGGCAGCAGGGGGCTTCGTGGCCGAGCTGATGGCGTGCGGGTCTGACACGGCGTCTCTCCAGTTCAGGGCGTGGGTTCGAGATCGCGGTACGAGTCGGAATGATAAGGCGGAGGCGCACGCCTGTCAACGGCACGTTGTGTCGTGGGCGCGAGTGTGTGCGCTTGGGCATCAGCGCCGGGCGTCGGAGCGAAAGCCGCAAGAAGCGTCGGTGAGGCTCGCTGGCCGGGAGCCGGCGAGGCCGGGCGGCTGGGGGTCGGCGCGGGCGACGCCGGGTGCGATTCGGCGCCGGCCGCACCATTCACGCGGCGCCGTCAAACGCCGGGGGCCGCGATCGCGGCCCCCGGCCAAAGTGGAGCGGCCGGTACCCTGCCGGTGGCGCCCGCCCGCGACACGGACGGTCTCCCAGTGCGCCTCCGGTGGGGTGCGGCTCAACCCTTCTTGCGACTGCCGCCGCGGCCGCTGCTCCGCGTGCCGCTCCGGCCACCGCTGCCGCTGCCCGGCGTGCCGCTCCGGCCACCGCCGCTCCGGCCGCGCTTGGCGCCGCCGCCGCGTCCCGCGCTTCGGCCGCTCGTACGGCCCGCCTCGCGGCCGCGTCCGCCGGTGGGGCCGTTGCCGACGTCGCCGCCCCCGGGCTTCACCCAGTGATGCCTCCTGGGGGCCGGCTTGCCGGCGTCGGGGCCGTCGTCGGGCTCCTGCAACGTGACCCGCACCGAGACGTCGCGGGCTGCCACCTCGAACACGGTGCCCTGGCCGGCGTGCACGCGCGTCGCCTGGGGCTCGAAGCCCTTCTCGGTGACGCGCACGCGCGCGGCCTCCAGGTCCGCGAGCCGCTCCTTGCCGCTGCCGGGGTAGGCCACGCGCAGCGTGCCCGTGGCGCGCACGCCGTCGCCGGAGAGCTCGTAGCTGCCCGGGCGGAGCAGCATCGCGACGAAGAGGTCGCCTGGCTGCAAAGCCCGGCTGTCGAACGCCGGCTTCCTGTCCCGGGAGCCTGGCGCGGTCAGCACCACGCGGTACTCGCCCGCTCCCTCGGACACGGTCACCACGAGGTAGCCCTTGGGCCCTACCACGGCTTCGCCGCCGGAGGCGGCGCGGGAGCCGATCCGGCGCCCGGGGTCGAGCGCCGCCAGGTCGATGTCGACCTGCGTGGTGGCGTCGTCCGGATCGATCCTCAGCGGCACGCTGGCGATCCGGCTGTCGCCTGCCAGGACCGTCACCTCGAACCGCCCCTTGTCGGGCAGGGGATGGACGATGGTGCCCAGCACGCCGAGGCGCGCGCTGTCGAGCGCGGTCCGCTGCAGGGCGTGGGTGTTGAGCCACACGTTCCTTGTCATGCTCATGCTGCCACATCCGCTTCCAGGGTCATCTCGGTATCGGCGACGGTCACGGCGAGATTGCGCACGGGCACCTTGACGGGGATCAACGGGCCGTCGTAGTCGAGGATCGGGTACGGGTCCTCGAGGCTGAAGATGGGGTTGCGGCTGGCGAAGTAATCGGCGACCGCCGTCGCCACGAAGTCGAACAGGCCGATGCTCACTCCCAGGAGGTTGGAGAGCCACTCGTCGATGTCGTCGCCGATGTCGAGGATGGCGCGCACCAGGTCGACGACCGGGCCGAGGATGGCCTTGATGAGGTCGCGGGCCCACCCCGGCAGGAAGCCCAGCAGGTTGTCCACGGCATTGTCGATCGCGGCGTCGAGGATGTTGCCCACGGTGTCGGCGATGTCGATCAGGTCGATGTCGAGCCAGATGGGGTCGAGCAGGAACTGCCAGGTGTTGGGGATGTCGGCGTCTTCGGCGTCGAGGTCGGTCATGGCTGGCGTGCGTGCCGGGTCGACGTGGTAGCGCGTCTTGATCCGGAAGGCGCCGGAGATCTCCGACTCGATGAGCCCGCTAAGGTCGAGCGGCAGGCTGATGTCGGGGTTCCCGGAGAACACGCAGATCTTCGGCAGGTGCACGGCGCAACCGAACGGGGTGGGCAAGATGCAGAAGCCGCCGATGCAGAGCTCGGGGATGTCGATGCCAAGCGTCAGCTTGAGCGGGTCGTAGACGACGTCCAGCTCGCTGATGAGGACGGAGTTGTTGGCCTGGAGGTCGACGGTGCCGTCCTCCAGCCGGAAGCCCACGTCCCATGACACGCTGAACGGGCCCAGGCTGGCACTGTCCGCGGTGGACTCGGCGAGGGCGTCGCGCACCTGCGCGAACAATCGCCGGAAGGTGTCTTCCGAAACCGCCACGGTCAGGTCGCTCATGGTCCCACCGCCACGTTTACGAAGGCCTTGATCCGGTCCTGCTCGAGCGCGGGGTTGTGCGGCACGGCGCTCGACGTCGGCGTCGGCGAGACGCTCAGGCTCGCGAACTTGCCGAGTTCGAAGGTGAAGGCGTCGAGCGCCACGCGAAGCCGCGGCAGGATGCCGACCCGCAACGTGGTGGCGATGACGCACTCCATGGTGCTCTCAAGCGGGTCGGGCTTCACGTCGACGATCTCCAGCCCCTCCAAGAACAGGCCGAGCGTGGGTGTGCCGGCGGTGGTGACGATCCTGGCCGACAGGGTCGCGAAGAGCTCGAGGCAGAAGCACTCGAAGCGCTTGGTGGGGATGGGCTGCAAGGGCGGCAGCGGGACGTCGGCGATCTTGCCCTGGGACTCGTAGCGGGCGATCGCCGCGATGATGTCCCCATAGCGCTCGCTGAGCTCCCGATCCGGGCAGCCGACCGCCCCGCACACCTCGGTGCGAAGCGCCATCTGCTGGGCGGGGAGCGTGCCGAGCTGGGGCGGCAACGAGAATCGGTTACCCGGATGGACGTCGAGCTCGAGCCTGGTGAGCTGGAAGCAGAAGTCCAGACCCAGGAGCCCATCGGTGCCGAGGATGGGCAGGGGGTCCTCGATCGTGATCAGCGGATTGCCCCGACGGACCACCTCCGGGTGGGGATGGATCGGTTCGCACAGCAGCTCGTGGTTGCTGGCGAACAGCTGCGTTCCGTAGTTGAAGAGCGATGGCCGCTGTCGCATCACGTGCGTCGCGATGCGATTGATGCCGTCTTCGTGGGCCGAGCCGAAGACGTCGCAATGGTCGGTTAGGGCCATGTTGCGATGACCTCCCACAGGCGTCCCGCTGAACGGGGCGCCCCACTCTGGTTCGGCGTCGTTGTCGTTGGCTTAGGTGTCGGCTTTGACCATCCACTCACACCCCAACGCGTCGGACCGGTCGACGTTCCGGATTCGAGGCCAACGCAGCGCGGTGAATGCGACTTTGCAGGAGGTGGACCTGAAGGGTAGCACCGCGCCGGCTTCGGGCTTGTGAGGATTCCGATTGCAGCCGCGCCGATGCCGTCTCGGCGCATCCCTCGGCGCCCAGGCGTGTGCCGATCAGCCGGTGCGCTCCGGCTCGTGCTCGGGGTCCGGCGCGGGCGGCGGCGCCACGTCCGGTTCGCGCGCCGGAGCGTTCACGGGTGTCTGTTGCGAGCGCACCATGGCGTGCGCTCGACGATCGATTCGCAGGTCGAAGATGTCGGGCCGGCCATAGTGTCCCGCAACGTCGAGCTGGTAGCGCGACCCCCGCCACAGCGAGGGGTCGACCTCTGCGTAGAGGATGGCCTCGGCTTCGAACGACGGACCTGCCAGGAACTTGCCGTCGGGATCGACGATGGCACTGCCGCCCGGGTTGAGCCACTCGATGTCGGGCAGGTGCGCGGCCTTGAAGGCCAGGCGGTCGGGGACGTCCTCCCGGCGCAGCGGGATGCAGGCGCTGATCGCCACCACCCGGCCCTCCTTGGCGATGTGACGCAGCGTGCTGGTCCACGGTTCCCCGCGATCCCAGGTAGGCATCGCCAGGATCTCGGCGCCCCAGGCGTACATGGCGAAGCGCGCCAGGGGCATGTAGTTCTCCCAGCAGATCAATGCTCCCAGGCGCATGTCGTCGAGGTCGACGACCTCCAGCGTGCTGCCGTCTCCGGCGGCATGAACCATGCGCTCGGCGACGGTGGGCACCAGCTTCCTGTGATGGCCCCGGAGTCGCCCGTCGGCACCGAGAACCACCGTGCTGTTGTAGAGGCTGGTGCCGCTGGCTTCGACGTTGAGCTCGTTGAGCCCCATCACGACGTGCACGCCTGCGGTCCGTGCGGTGTCGGCCAGGCGTGCGATCTCCGGCCCGGGCACGCGCACCGCGTTGTCGAGCAACTCCGCATACAGCGGCCGCAGCTCGCGGCTCGCGTGCGGAGGGACGAACCACGACCACAACGGGTAGCCGGGCAGGAAGCATTCGGGGAAGACGGCGAGGCGTGCGCCGCCCGCTCCCGCCTCGAGGATCAGCTCGCAGGCCTTGTCCAGCGAGGCCTGCAGGTCGAGGAAGACGGGCGTGGCCTGCACGCTGGCGACGGTGAACGGCGCTCGTGTGGCGTGCGTCACGGGAACTCTCCGTCTCGGCGCGGAGCGCAAGGGTCTCCGATGGCGCTTCGAATCGAAGCTTCAGGCGTTGGCCTCGGGCCTGTAGTATCGGGGGCCCGGGGCGCGGGCGTCAAGCGCGTTGCCGGCATGCGCCGTGTGTGGCGCAACAGGCGTGTGCGCTGCAGCGGCCGCGCGGAGCCTGCCAGGCGCACCTAGACGCCGAGCGCAACGTTGGACGCGGACCGCTCGGCGCCGCGGTGGCGCGAAGCTCACCACCTCACAGGCGTGACCCGTGCGAAGACGTACGCATCGGGCGGGCTGGAGAGCGTGACGGTGGGTGCCCCGTCGGCGTCGCGGGTGAGCTTCAGGTCGAAGCCGGCCAGCGGCGGATCGGCGGCGAGGTAGTGGACGGCGCCGTCATCGGCCGTGAACGTCCACAGCGCGGTGCGGATCTCGCCGACGTCGGCGATGAAGCGCGTGCCTTCGAAGCTCAAGCTGAGGTCGCCCAGCGCCTCGTTGTGGTAGCTGCCGAGATGATCCTCGACGGCGGCCCGGTCGACGTGGCTGGACTCGTGCGCTGCCGCCTTGGCCCGGGCGTCGGCGGTGACCTTCAGGCCGTAGCGGAAGTCGGCCTCACCGGCCACGGTGTCCTGGCCGAACGCCAGATCGATCACGCGGCGGATCACCGCCTCGTTGAAGAGGTTACTGGCGCGGGCGTTGGTGAGTACGACCGCGCCCAGCCCCTTGTCGGGGAGGAGCGCCAGCCCGGAGGTGAAGCCGAACGTGTTGCCGGCGTGCTCGATCTTGCGAAGCCCCTTGTAGTCGGTGATCATCCAGCCCAGCCCGTAGCTGGTGTTGGCTGAGATCTTGACCTGCGGCGTCCACAGGTGGTCCAGGTTGGCGGTCGAGACGACCCGGCGGCCGTTGGGCGCCACGCCTCCCGCCAGCAGGGTCAGCAGGTAGCGGGCCATGTCTGGCGCCGTCGACCACAGCACCCCGGCGGGTGCGACCGGCTCGAGCAGCGCTTCGTCGGAGAGCGGGATGGGCACGCGCGCGCCGGACAGGCTCTGGCCGTACGGCGTGGCGTAGTCGCCGCGGGCCTCCACCTGCCTGAAGGAGAGCGTGGTGTGCAGCATCCCGATGGGACTGAGCACGCGCGCCTGCAACGCGGCGGCGTAGCCCGGCAGCATGGCGTCCGGGTCGCCGCCGGCCGCGACGCCGGCGATGTAGCCGGCGCTGGCGACCATCTGGTTGGAGTACTGGAAGGTCTCGCCGAAACCGGTGAAGAACTGGAAGCTCGCCAGCGACCGGACCACGCCTTCGGCGCCGAGGGTGCGGGCGTTGAGGATGAACTCGTAGTCGCGCCGCGGGACGCCCGAGCAGGCGCACACCAGGTTCTGCATGGTGATGGTGCGGCTCAGCGCCGGGTCGGCCACGCGGAAGCTCGGCAGGATGTCGACCACCGGCGTGTCCCAGGCCATCCGCCGGTCGTCGACGAGCGTGGCCATCATCAGCGTGGTGAGCGATTTGGCGCTCGAGCCGATCATGAGCTGGGTGTCGAGCGTCATCGCTTCCGACCCGCCGGCGTCCTTCACGCCGAAGGCGCGTGCATAGGCCACGCGACCGTCTTGCGCCACGGCGACCACGGCGCCGGGAACGTCCGCCTCGGTCATCGCCTCGGGAATGAACGCGTCCAGGTCGTCCGCCGCGGCGGGTCCCAGTGCGCGCGCCGGCTCCGCCGCGAGGTCGGTCTTGACGCGGCCCAGGACGTCGAAGCTGGAGACCAGCACGGATACCTGCGCCTGACGCCGCGCCAGCGCGTTCAGGGCGCCGTTCATCAGCACTGCGAAGACGCGACCTCGGTAGAGGTAGCCTACGGCGAACACGACGCGGTCCGGGGGAGACTTGTAGGTGAGCTGCGCGGCCTGTTCGATGCCGCCCGAGACCGGCGGGTGGACCTCGTTGGCGATGTCCATCGCGAAGTCGGGCACCACCACGTGCCAGGCTGCGGCGATGCCGGCGGTCACCTCGTCGGCCGGCACGCTCACGAGCCAGGCATGGAGCTGGCCATCCGGGCCGGAGAGCGCCAGCGCCTCGCCCTGCTGCTGATGCGACCATCCCGCCGGGACCGTCACCCCGAAGCCTCGTTGCGGGTCGCGGAGAGGCGTGTCCTGGCCGGCTACCTGTGCGCCCCCGCCTGCCTCCTGCGCGCGGGCGCCGAAGGTGAGTCCCAGGGCGCCAACCGTCAGGATGAAGGCGGCGAGCAGCCAGCGGTAGGCGGCAGGGTGCGACGCGCTGCCGCCACGCCGTGTGCGCTGCACGGCTCGTGTTCGTGCCATCATGCCCCCCTAGGTGCCGGACGAGCGCTGGCCTCGCAGCCGCGTCGTGGAACGTGCGGAGGGGCCAGGGGCCGGCCAGGACTGCGCGTCAGCCTAGGGGCTGTGCCGGGGTCGCGCCAGAGGCAGATGCCCCGCGTGTGGGGCCTGCCCCGCCAGCTCGCTCAGCCGTGGCCGGCTCCGGATCAGCGCTTGCGGTCGAGCGCCTCGGCGATCAGGCGGACGGTGGCGTCCGGATCCTCCACCTGCACGACGAGCTCGTCGTAGCGCTCGTGGCTGAGCCCGACGACCACGGCCTTCTCGGGGTCGTGCACGTCCCAGAACACCCGCCTGCCATGCTCCAGGAAGGTGCCTGCGGTTACCACGCCGGGCACGTTCGCGCCCACCAGCTTGAGCTTTCGCCATTCCCGTGCCGCGGAGGGATCCGCCCGCGCTTCTCGTACGTGGCGAAGCGGCACCTCCAGATGGCCCCGGAAGGCAAGGATCTTGTCGAGCCCTTCGACATCGAACGCCAGGGCGCTGCCCTGCACCGACACCTTGACCATGACGGAACCTCCTCACCGACGCCCGGCACGGTGGCCCGGGCGCGCTTGCCGGGCCCAGTATGGCCCCTCCCGCCTTGCCGGGTGCCGTCATCGACAACGGATCGCGTGCACGGCGCGGGTACCGCCGGGCGGTGCGGCAGGCCGCCTGCTGCCGGCTGGGCGCCGGGGCGCATGCTCGGGCCGAAGCCGGGTTGCCTGAGCGTCGTCGAAACGTGCCTTCGGCGGCGCGGGTGGTCGGCGCCGGCAGTGCCGCGAGCCGCGTTCGACGCCCCGGCGTATCCTCGTGCATGATCGCCAAACGCACGGAGGACGGGTTCAGGCAGATGGCTGAGGGCATCGTGATGCAGAACCTGGTGCACGGTGCGAACACCAACATGGTTCGCTTCCGCCTGGCAGCGGGGAGCTCACTGCCGCTTCACAGCCACCCGCACGAGCAGACGGGGGTCCTGCTGGAAGGCGCCATGCGCTTCACCATCGCGGGCGACGTGTCCAGCGTTGGGCCCGGTGACAGCTGGTGCATTCCCGGCGGCGTCGAGCACAGCTTGGAGGTGCTGCAAGACAGCGTGGTCATCGAGATCTTCTCGCCGCTGCGCGAGGAGTACCTGGGCTGAGCGGGGCCGGCTGCGCAGGCAGGCGTGGCCGCGCCTCAGCCCAGGGCGGTGACAAGCATTCGTGTCCGACGCCGCAGCGCTTCGGCGGCGCGTGACCTACCCTTGAGCCGTGAAACGGTTACTGATCCTCGTGGCGGCGGGCGTGATGCTGACGGCCGTGGCCGGTGCGGGAACCGCCCTGGCCCAGGGTGCCGGCGCAGCGGCTGCCAACGCGGCGGGCGCGACGGGCGGCTCCAATGCGGCCGGCTCCGACGCGGCGGGCGGAGCGCCCGCCTTCGCCGACGTGCCCCCCTGCCATTGGGCGGCCGCGGCGGTCGCGAAGGTGGCGCGCACCGGTATCTTCGTCGGATATCCGCCGGACCCGCGCTACCTGAGCGTGAACGCGCTGCGGCAGGTCTTCGAGGGGCTGAAGTGCGGCGATCCGGCCTGGAGCCTGCGGTTCCTCACGGGCGCACCCGGCACCTTCGCCGCCACGGGCGGGCCCACGCTCTCGAGGTTCACGTTGAGCCCCAGCGTCGTCTCGCTGAGCAAGACCAACGCGCGGCTGGCCTTCAAGCTCACGGCGGTGATCGACGCGGGCGGCGCGCAGCGCACGCTGGTTCGTCAGGGCAGCGTCACGGCCACGCACACGAGCGCCGGTTGGCGGGTCGCCTACGCGGATCTGGCGGCGCTGGACCTGCCGGTGTTCCCGCACTGAGCCCGGCCCGGCCGTAGCCGCGCGGCGAGCGAGCGCGGGCCTTGCGCTCAGCCCGGCCCGTCGTTCGAGACCTCGTCCGGTTCAAGACTTCGATACATGATCCAGTTCAAGACATGGTCCGGGGCGTCGACGCCGGCGGGCACGTGGGCGTCGGCTTCCGGCATGCCGGCTTCGAGGTGCAGGGGGAGAACGCCGGCCCAGACGTCGAGCCGGAGGTCGCGCTTGTCATCCACGGGTGGTCCCGAGCGCACCTTGGCCGACGCCTGCTCGAGCGCCAGGCTCAGCACCGTCGTCGCGTCCAGCTCGCGCGCATCGGGGGGCCGCACGTCACGCCAACGTCCCGGCGCGACGTGCTCGGTGATCACTTCGAGCGCGCGGAGCTTCTCGTCGGCGTCGTCGACGAGGCGAGCCCGGCCGGACACCACCACGGAGCGGTAGTTCAAGGAGTGGTTGAA
>Ga0307441_1000983_pt1 | contig 10172 bp, 8 predicted proteins | sample SalMarWE160420MG_FD_202149 | JGI IMG/M metagenome (GOLD analysis project Ga0307441, IMG submission 202149) | Salt marsh sediment microbial communities from the Plum Island Ecosystem LTER, Massachusetts, United States - WE1604-20 | ecosystem: Environmental > Aquatic > Marine > Intertidal zone >... | reverse complement strand
GCATTTCAGAGTGTTCGGCACAGTGGGCAGGCGCACATCCGACTCCTGTTGGTAGGGCTGATGCTGGTCACCGGCGCGGCCCTGAGCGGCTGCGCCAGTACTCCCCGCGCCCATGGCCGCGGCAGCTACTGCGTATCGGGCCACGGCTGCTATCAGGTGCTGCCTACGGCACACGGCTACGATCGGGAGGGCGTAGCGTCCTGGTACGGCATGCATGCCGCCGGCAAGCCCACCGCCAGCGGCGAGCCCTACGATCCCCGCCGCATGACCGCCGCCAGCAAGGTGCTGCCCTTCGGTACCTGGGTGCGGATCACCGACCTGGACAACGGCCGCCAGGCCGTGGCCATGGTCAACGACCGCGGTCCGTTCTACGGCGGCCGCATTCTGGACGTGTCGGTGGCCGTGGCCCATCGCCTCGCCATGATGGGGCCGGGCACCGCCCATGTACGGGTCACCGCCATCCCTGAATCCCGGCTCACCTACGCCCAGCGTGAAGCCGCCCGCCACAACGCCGCCCTGGCGGTGCGCTACTCGTCAAGCCACCCCGTCATCCACGCCCTGGCCGGCGGCGCGGGCCTCGTGCTGCGAGGCAGCTTCGACGTGGTCCGCGGTGGCGTGGATGTGGGGATGGACCTAGCCGGTGGCGTCCTGCATCTGCTGCTACCTTAGGCGCAACGGCAACGCTCACTTCCACACAGCTTGGGCTAGCCCCGAAGCCCGGCAGTCCCACCCCAAAATCCGCCAGTGCTTCGTTCTATCGCCCCCTCTTCTCGTCACGTGACGAAAGGCGCAACGATAGCAAGGTCTTCGGGCACAATCGTGCCTGCTCGACGAAGTCATTCGGCCGCGTAGCCGTAATGAACCAGATAAAGCTATGGGGCAAAGAGCGACTGACGTACCTACTCGATATCAACGTTGAGACATCGAACGAACACAGCGGCACCGTTGGAGTCATCACCCGCTGTGAGTATCCGACGGTAACCAAGTAGATCCTCGATCAACTGAAGGAGAATGCCGGAACCACAGCCCACACCATTCTCTCCGAAGGCCCGGTTTCGCCTAGTCTGTTTGGCTGGTTCCCGAGACCCACCGTTCACTAAAGAAGCTGTGTCGTACCGCCGCTGCAGGGATATGTCTTGCCGCGCGTCAGGACGAAGTGGTAAATGGAGAGGAAAGCGGGCAGATTGTTGGGTAATGCGAGTGGAGCCAGGGTGTACTCGGGCAATCAGACGGCGAAACGGAAAGCCGTTGACAGCAAGGTGCCGGTGGGCCTGGGCAACATTTCCATTTATCATACTTATCCTGTCACTTAATATTTTTATAACACGCAGCGGGTTGGCCGGAGAGCGTGTAATGGCACGCCGGGGACAGACGTTTGGCTGGACTGTGCGCCCAGGCGACGGATCGGACTGGCGGCACGACTAGTGGACAACTGTCCATTTGCGCGGGAAAAGGATGATGAAGTGCACTGGTTCAGGCCCGTTAAGGAAAGACTCGAGGCCGGCAGGCTCAGCACGCTGACCCAGCGGCCCTTGGGAAGGGCGGCTCGTGTGATCCCCGCGCACCGGGAGGTACCGGACAACCGGCAACAGAGGGACACTCTTGTGAGGCATCCGCAACCAGGTGTGTTAGGGGCTGTTAACACTATAGGGATTATCACTGTTGGGGCTGAGAGGCCGCCGATCAAGGCGCGAGGAACGAGGTTTGGTGGTTCCAAATGAGTGACGAGCAACGCCGAATGGCGCCTTCTCAACCCCAACCCGAAGGGCCGGGCCCTATTAGTGTTAGCAGGCACTAAATGAGTCCTAAGGCGTCCGCAATGCAAGAAGAGCTTCCGCAGGCGCTCAGGATAGACGAGTTGTCGCGGGTTGCGGCGACCGCCCCGGTCGTAATTGCAGCGGAGGATCGCACATTCGCTAGGTCCTGTTATCGGTGGAGCGGAGGGGAGGTGCTCCGGGACACCTTCGGAGATGGGCTCAGTGCATGGATTTCCGTGAGGCTGTCAGCAAAGGTCAATGCCGAGGTGGCGCTGAATATCCCGGGCACCCATGAGCTACGCCGGTGCGAAGGCGGCGGATGGCTGCTGACGGCCAGGGACGCCCCGGTTCGGTACTGGATGCCGCAACGGCCCACACTCAGAACGGTGGACGCGGACGGCCATATTCTGTGGGAAAAACCTGCGCCGATACAGAGCGTTTCGACGGAGGCCGGCCAGACGAGGGTCACACTCTCGGCTGACGAAGGCGAATGGCTGGACTTCGGATACTGGGAGCTGGCTCCCGATGACGCACGGACCGCCAGCTTCCTCACCAGCAGGCATTGTGCCGTGGACCCGCCTGTCTTTCTATGGGGCTCACACACCACGGTGCGCCGACCGGCGGACTTTTACCGGCATTTCGTTCACGGCCGAATCTACGAGGATCGCTATCAATGGCCGAAACACTGGCGCATCTACTCGGAAAACGACGCTCATGCCCTCTATGTAACGCTGAGCGGGCTGTTTCGGCAGCAGGAGGCCGGGCTCTACGACAGAATGCGACGTCAAATGGTCTTCTCGACCATCTGGCGGCAGGGTGCGGATGGGGCGTGGCGCCACGGAGAGTGGACGGACAGCATGGAGTGCCATTGCCGACTGCACTGCAGTGCGATGCACATGCTAATGGACTACCTGTGCGAGCGCAACGACAAGGTGGTACTGGAGTCGCTGAAGAAGGCTGCGGCCTTTGTGCACGGCATCCGGGATGAAACCGATGTAGGGGCCTGGTTTCTGCACGACGAACTGGAAACCGGCGAAGACAGAATGCGGGACAGTCCGTTCAAATGGATACATAGCCGTGCGTTCGGCAAATCTCCGGCGAACATGTTGGTCTTGAATACGACACTGGACACGAGCATCGCCTTGCAACGCTATGCGGAAATCGCCGAAGACGACCAATACCAAAATACCGTGGCGTCGGCGGGCAGGGCGATATGCGCCGTGCTGGGCGCAGCACCGGCGAATTGGGTTTATGGACCACTGTGGTTCGCGATCCGTTTGACTCTGCTGCCGACGCCGCGAGCGGCAGCCTTACCCCTCCCCATGAGGGCGATCAAGCGGCTCGGGTGGAAATACCTGATCGGCCTGCTCCCGAAGGTCAAAGCCCATTGGCCGCGACTGGTGATGCCAGGAGGCTACGTGGACAGAGCACTCACTCTGCGCGGCCTCTCGGACGCCTATTTGAGTATCAATGCAATGGACATGGCGCGATACCTGCGAAAGTGGCCCCACCCCCAAATACAGGAGATACTGGAGCAGGCACTCGCGTTCGGAGACCATAATGGAATGCTGGAACATTGGGGAGAAAGTGCGAAACCCCGCTATGCGATTGGATTCTGGATGGAGGCGTACTACCACCTCTGCGCTACAGAGCCAACGGCCTCCCGCAGAAACGGGCTTGCCAACGCGATTCGGAATGCATGGGCCACTGGGCTGGGGGTGGCGCCTAGTCTGCTGGGAGGGAATGCGGAATCGATATCGCCCGGTCGTCAGTCCCAAGTACCACAGACGGGCGTGAACGGCGTGATTGTCGCCGACCTGACGAATGATACGCATTATGCAGTCCTTGTCGTCAACTGCACGACCTCCGTGTGTCATCTGGGCGCTCAGAGGTGGGCGGAGAATGAGCATACGAAGGCGATTGCCTGGACCGACAGTGCCGGCCGCCCATGCCGTATCCCGGGAGATTGCCACCTTCCGCCGGGGGATTGGGTGTGGGGAACCTCGGACAGAGCTAGCTGACAGCGAGGCAAGAGCATGAAGGTGGGAATAGTGGCTCCGGAATTTCCTCCGGAGCTGGGGGGGATGCAGACCTACGCTTATGAGTTTTCCCGCGAACTGGCCCGGCGGGGTCACCAGGTGACAGTGTTCACGCGCGCTCATAATGAAGGAGAAATATCGGAGCCCGGATTCCGGGTCGTGGCCGGCCTCCGGCGCCGGCGGCGTTTCGACCGCTTGTTGTTCAACAAGCACCGTATGGATATGTGGCACGTAATGAACGCCTCATACGCATGGATGGCCGAAGAGTACGAACCGGTAGTGGTTTCCGTGCACGGTAACGATTTTCTGCGGCCTTTCAACCTGGTGGAGCGTCTGGATCTTGGAACGTGGCGGGGGCTCTGGCGCATATCGGGTTGGCTGCAAGGCCTGGACACGACTCTCGGGCGATGGCGGACGGCCCGGACGATCGCACGGTGTCTACCCAAGGCGCACCATATCGTCGCCAACAGTCAGTATACGGAAGCTGCGCTGTTGAGGCGCAATCCCGCATGCCGGATGAAGACTTCGGTCGGGTACGTGGGAGTGAGCGAGCACTTTCTCGCGGCCCACATGCGAACCGAAAGCAATCCGGCGCCGGAACTGCTGACAGTCTGCAGGCTGTCAGAACCCCGGAAGAACGTGGACGTTGTCCTAAATGCGCTGGCGCGCCTGAGAGGCCGCCACGCCTTCCGCTATACTGTGATCGGCGATGGAGACAAGCGCACAGAACTCGAGAGGCTGGCGAACCAGCTGGGACTGCAGGAACAGGTCAAGTTCGTGGGCGCCGTGGACGGAACCACCCTATTGGACAAGCTGCGCTCCGCAGATTTGTTCATTCTGACTTCATCGGCGTCCCGCTACACCCACGAAGGATTCGGGATCGTCTACCTTGAGGCAAGCGCCTGCGGCGTCCCCGTGCTGGCGGCACGTGTGGCCGGCGCGGCGGAAGCGGTGAAGGAAGGCGTCAGCGGTATGTTCGTGGATAGACCCACTATCGAGAACGTCGCGATCCAATTGGAAAGATTCCTGTCGGGTGAAGCGCGATTTGATCCAAAAGCCTGCCGGCAGTACGCCGAGCAGTTCCGATGGGAGCGAATCGTCACACACATATTGGCGCACTATCCACGAGTCATCGATGATGGCAACGATCAGCGGACGGAGGCTGTTATCTCGTGACAGTTGAAGACGGTGGCGGACCGACTGCGTGGGGGCTCCGAACAGAGTCAACGGCCGGGCGGGTTTCCGTGGTCATGGCGTGCTACAACGCGGCTCCGTTCCTGCGGGCGGCAGTGGATAGCGTTTTGGGGCAGACGCATGAAGATGTGGAGCTTATCGTGGTGGACGATGGGTCCACCGATCAATCTCGGGAGATTCTGAAGGCCTACGGTGATAGCGTCGTAGTCATCGAGCAGGAAAACAGGGGGCCGTATCCGGCACGGAACGCCGGGATTCGAGCGTGCACTGGAGAATACGTGGCGTTTCTTGACGCGGATGATTATTGGGCACCGGACTGCCTGCAGAAGTTACGTACGGCGCTGGATGAATCCGCCGCGGCGGTAGCCTACTGCGGATGGCAGAATATTGGGCTGGAAGGACCGCGAGGCGAGCCCTTCGTGCCGCCGGACTATGAGGCCGAGAACAAACAGGAACGACTGCTCAAGGCGGCGGCACCATGGCCCATCCACGCGGCATTGGTAAGGCGGACCCTGATAGGGGAGGTAGGCGGCTTCGGGGAAGAACTCTCGACCTGTATGGACTATGACTTGTGGTTGCGCATTTCGTACTCCCGGCCTATTGTTCGCGTCCCCGAGGTGATGGCGTTCTACAGGCACCACGACCGGGGACAGATCACTTCGGCGCAATGGCGGCAGGCGAAGAACAGCTGGTTGGTGAAGCGGAATTTCGTTAAAAGAAATCCGGAGCAGGTTCGACATCTTTCAAAGAAGAGACTTGCGGAGTTGATAAACGGGGGTTTGCGCACCCGGGCGTACGATGCTTACTGGAAACGAGACTTGGTATCAGCACAAAAGCTATTTCGCCTGCTTCTCGTCCACGGCGCCTGGAAGAAAGAGGATCTGAAGTATGTACTTCCAGCGCTCCTGCCCGCGCCGGCCTATCGGCGGATGCTCGGTCTCGCAGATGCGTTGTAGGTGGGACGATCAGCGATGAGCATATACCGCAATTTTGTGTTGAATGCACCTTTGATCCCGTGGCGGGTTCGGAACGCACTGGATATCTGGACCGAAGGCACCTGCCGGAGGCGTTGGCCAGCGGTTTATGAATTCCTTCACTTCGGACGCCTGCGTTGCCCCGTGCGTGCAGTGACCAATGGGCCGAAGCACCACTTTTTCGGTTACTACGACAAGTCACCATGGAACAGCACAGAGAACCTGCTGCTGACCCATGAGGTGGACTTCAACGACCGTCCGCCGACCCCGGCAGATCGCGCAACCGTCGGCGTCGTGGACCTGTCAGACGGGAATCGTTTCGTGCCGATCGCCGAGACGCACGCATGGAATTGGCAGCAGGGCGCCATGCTGCAGTGGCATCCGGGTAGCGCCGATAGCCAGGTGGTGTATAACGACAGAACAGAGGACGGTTTTGTCGGGATTGTACGTGACGTAGCCGGAACACTACTACGGTCGTATGAGCGGCCTATATATGCGCTGACACCGGACGGCGACCTCGCACTGTCCTTGAATTTTGCACGCCTTCACCAGCATCGGCCGGGGTACGGGTACGCCGGCGGCCATGATCCCTGGGCCGATGAGAGGCATCCTGAGGACGACGGCATTGTGGCCATGAGCATGGAGACGGGACAAGGGGCGCTCGTCGTGTCATTGGCGCAACTGGCAGAATATCAGCCGCGTGCAGAAATGGAGGACGCACACCACTGGGTCAACCACATCCAGGTGAGTCCGAATGGAGAGCGTTTCGCGTTCTTTCATCTGTGGGCCCGAAAACCGAAGGGCTGGGGTGTGCGCCTGTATTCCGCAAACATGGATGGCTCGGATCTTCGGCTCATCGTCGACGAAGATATCGTGTCCCACTACGACTGGCTGGACCAGAGGCGAATTATGGTGTGGGTGCGACCAGCCGGACAGCCCGGGGCGTTCTGGCTGTGTGACGTGGAGTCGGGACATAACGAAACCATCGGTACGGGAGTACTGACCGAAGACGGGCATTGCAGCTTTTCACCTGACGGGAAGTGGGTTTTGAATGATACCTATCCGGATCGGCATGATATGCGCACGTTGATGCTGTATGACTGGCACGAAGGCAGGCGTATTGATATAGCACGCCTGTACTCCCCGAAGGACAAATGGTGGGGGGAGATCCGGTGCGATCTTCATCCGCGCTGGAATCGGAACGGGCAAAAGATTTGCGTGGACTCGGTGCACTCCGGAGAGCGGCAGCTGTACGTCATGGATCTCAAGGGCCAAATTCCATGAGCGGCGGCGTCGTGCTCATGTATCACATCGTAGACGAGCCACGGAACACCAAGGAACGGCGGTTCTGCTGTCGGCCAGCGGACTTCAGACGGCAGATGCGCTACCTACGCAGGTCGCGGTACCGGGTGGTGAGCGTCGGAGAACTGCTGAAGGCGATCGAAACGGGGGTTCCGGAACCGAGAGACATGGTCGCCGTGACCTTCGACGATGGATTCGCATGCTTGGTCAAACACGCCCTACCCCTGCTGACGGAATACAAAATTCCGGCTACTGCCTTTGTAGTGAGTTACCGGGTAGGGGGGACCAATGAATGGATGTCTAAACGGGGATTTCCAGAGCGGAACCTTATCACTCACGGCGACCTCCTGGCACTGGCAGAGGCAGGGCTGACAATAGGCAGCCACACGTGCACGCACCCTCGGATGACAGAGGTCGAAGAAACGATACAACAGCGCGAGTTGCTGGAAAGCAAGTTGACGCTGGAGGACATACTGGGAAGGCCGGTCGAGTATTTCGCCTATCCGTACGGAGATTATGACGACGCCGTACGCGACAGGGTGGAGGCAGTAGGCTACAGGGCTGCATGTTCTACACGCGCAGGCTTCAACAGGCATGGCGAGGACCCGTTCGCCCTGCGCCGTATCGAGGTCTATGGGACGGATAGCTTTGCTCAGTTCCGCAACAAGATACTATTTGGCGCCAACGATATGCCCTGGACCTTTCCATTGAAGTACTACGCATCGAGAGCAGCGAGCAGGTTCCGGACAAGGCAGTGACATGGTGCAATCATGGATTTCAGCGTAATAATCTGCACGTACAACCGGGCTAGGAATCTTCCGCGATGTATCGGACATCTTGAGCGGCAGAAGGCCGTGGAAGGATTGGAGTGGGAGGTATTGGTTGTCGACAATAATTCCACGGACGAAACTCCCGAAGCGGTCAGGGAACTGGCGAAGGCATCGCCGCTGAATATTCGGTATGTGCGGGAGGGGCAGCAGGGACTCAACTTCGCCAGAAACCGCGGCGTCGTCGAATCCCGCGGGAAATATTTCGGGTTTCTAGACGATGACATCGCGGCCGTTGAGGGCTGGTTGTCTGCTCTCTATGGCACACTTGCCCGCGAAGACGCGGATGCAGTAGGTGGACGGATTCATCTCGATGCGGAGGTTCAGTTGCCACCGTGGATAAATGAAGAAATGTATGGCTTCCTCGGTTACCAGGACCTCGGCGAGAAGGTTCAGGCGCTCGACGGAAGACATAGATACCCATTTGGCGGCAATATGGCGTTCAATCGACGGGTAGTGGATTGGATCGGGTTGTTCAACACACAGCTCGGTAGACGGGGAGAGGGTCGGAAGCGGAAAGAGCTCTTCAAGGGAGCGGAAACGGAGTATTTTCACCGCCTTGCAGAACACGGGGCGCGGATATTTTATGAGCCTTCCGCTGTCGTCTATCACCTCGTGCTCCCGTTCCAGCTACGGAAGTCCTATTTTCGCACCATCCACTACAACGCTGGGTACCAAAAGGCCCTTAACGACGCGAGCACATACGGGCGGACAGTCATGGGTGTTCCGCTGTTTCTGATTCCGCAGCTGAACAGAAGCGTGATCCGGTATCTTGCGGAAGTGGCCAGCAAGGGGCCGAGCTACGCGTTTCGCCAGCAAATGACCGTAGGGCATTTTCTTGGCATGGTCCGGGGCTATATGGCGCGCCGGCGCATAGACGACTTGGTCGACAGCTCTGGTTAGGAGTTCCTTTGAGCACGATCGGCAGCGGGGAACGGTTGACAATGTCTGGCATGCATATCCGCTGAGCCCGCGCAGGGTCAGCGGTGCAGCTCGGACGCCGGCTCTGCGGCCAGCGGGTTGCGAGAAACGGACAGGGCGAAAGACAGCAGAGCCGAGGATGTACCGGCCTGCGAAGCAGAACAGCGGAGACGACGGCGAGGTGGATGATGCGGTGCAATAGGCCGATCTTTATCGTAGGAGCAGCGCGGTCAGGGACCACACTGCTGCAGCGAATGCTTCGCTCGCATCCAAATATTTCATCGCCCACCGGCGAATCGCAGTTCGTGGTTCCATTGGATCGCGATCGAGCTTCCTTTGGCGATCTAACCCGACTCGATAATGTGCGTCGAGTGGTGGAAGTAATGTACCGGACCAACCCGGAATATCTGGAAACTGATTTCCACGGCTTGGAGTTCGATTTGGATCTGATTGCCAAGGCCCTGCACCAGGAGGGGCGTGCGTCCATTGAAGGATTGATAGCAGCGCTGTTCGAATTGAATGCCCGTGGCGAGAATAAGACCAGATGGGCTGATAAAACACCGTATTACATCCTGCATCTAGAGCGTATCAAGACGATGTTCCCGGACGCGCAAATCATTCATGTGATCCGGGACGGACGGGATGTTGCCCTCTCGATGCTCGGGAGGCGTTTTGACCTGGATATACACAACGTATTTGCGGCTGCAGAAAGGTGGAAGCACTACGTCGATGCGGGCCAGGCATTCGGGCGTCACGCAGGACCGGACGAATATATTCAGCTGCGTTATGAGGACGTCCTCTCGGCACCACGCGAGACAATGGGAAAGTTGTGTGACTTTCTCGGCGAACCATATAGCGAAAAGATCGTGGAATTCGACAAATCGAGCGACCCGAAGAGCCGCACGCCTCTGTTGGCGAAACCACTGCAGAAGAACAATTGGGAAAAATGGCGGGAGCAGATGTCTGGGCGGCAGATCCGGGTATTTGAGGGGGTGGCAGGGGAAACCCTGAACCGGAATGGCTACCGGCTTGTGGATAAAGGACGAGCACTGGGACCTGCAGAACGCACGCTGTACCGTATTCACTCCAGAGGCATGCGCTGGTTGGCGAGGCGGCGTGGGAAGTAATGGCGTAGTTTAGCGGCCGGGGGGGGGAAAT
>Ga0307441_1000981_pt1 | contig 10175 bp, 10 predicted proteins | sample SalMarWE160420MG_FD_202149 | JGI IMG/M metagenome (GOLD analysis project Ga0307441, IMG submission 202149) | Salt marsh sediment microbial communities from the Plum Island Ecosystem LTER, Massachusetts, United States - WE1604-20 | ecosystem: Environmental > Aquatic > Marine > Intertidal zone >... | reverse complement strand
ACGCCCGCAGCAGCGTCTCCTGGACGACGTCCTCGGCGTGGCTCGCGTCCCCGGTCAACCGGAGGGCGTAGCGCCACAACACCGCGGCGTGCTCGTCGTAGATCGCCCGCACCAGAGCGGCTTCGGCAGCCGCCGACGCCCCAGTGCCAGCCACTCGAGCCACTCGATCACCTCCGCCTGGTGAAACGAGTCGACGGGGCCGTTAGTTCACGCCAGGCGTCCCGCCGGCCTCACGCGGGCAAAGTCAGTATGCGCGGCCCGTCCTCGGTGACGGCAACCGTGTGCTCCCAGTGCGCGGCCCGGCAGCCGTCGGCGGTGGTGACGGTCCACTCGTCGTCGAGCACCACCGTCTTGCCCGTTCCCAGCGTCAGCATCGGTTCGATGGCCAGCACCGAACCCGGCGCCAGCAGCGGGCCCCGCCCGGGGGCGCCCTCGTTGGGCAGGAACGGGTCCATGTGCATCTGCCGGCCGATGCCGTGGCCGCCGTAGCCCTCCACGATGCCGAACTCCCGGCCGTAGCGGCGCTCGGCGGCGCGGGTGCCGGTCTCGATTGCGTGCGCGACGTCGGTCAACCGGTTGCCGGCGATCATCGCCGCGATCCCGGCCTCCAGCGATTCGCGGGTCGCCGCGGACAGCGCCTCGTCGGCGGGGTCCAGCGTGCCGACCCCGAAGCTGATGGCGGCGTCCCCGTGCCAGCCGGCCAGCACCGCGCCGCAGTCGATGGACACCAGGTCGCCGGGCGTCAGGAGCTCGGCGGCCGACGGGATGCCGTGGACCACCCTGTCGTTGACCGACGCGCAGATCGACGCGGGATAGCCGTGATACCCCAAAAACGACGGCGTCGCACCGGCCTCCCGGATCACCGACTCGGCGATCTCGTCGAGGCCCAGCGTCGACGCACCGGGAACCGCCGCCGTCCGCACGGCCTGCAACGCGGCCGCGACCACGGCGCCCGCGGCCGCCATCGCGTCCAGTTCGGCGGCGCTGCGCCGCGGCACGACCCGGCGACTGCGCAGCCGCGCCAGCGGGGTCATCGTTATTTGCCGAGGGCTCGCAGCGCGCGGGCGAACACCTCATCCATCGTGCCGACGGCATCGACGGTCTTCAATTCGCCGCAGTAGTAATCCAACAGCGGCGCGGTCTCATCGCGGTAGACCTTCATCCGGTTGAGGATGACGTCGTCGGTGTCATCGGCGCGCCCGCGCGCCTTGAGCCGCTGCAGCAACTCGTCTTGGGAGACACGGAACTCGAGCACCGCATCGATGTCGGTGCCGCGGCGTTCCAGCATCTCGTGCAGCGCCTTGGCCTGCTGCACCGAGCGCGGGTAACCGTCGAGGATGAAGCCGTTCGCGGCGTCGGGCTCGTCGAGGCGGTTGTCGACGAGTTGGTTGGTCAGCTCGGCGGGCACCAGGTCACCGGCGTCCAGGTACCGCTTGGCCTCCAGCCCGAGTTCGGTGCCCTCGTCGATGTTGCGCCGGAACAACTCGCCGGTCGAGATCTGCGGGATTCCCAGCTTCTGAGCAAGCTTTTCGGCCTGCGTGCCCTTGCCCGCCCCAGGCGGCCCCAGCAAAACGACTCTCACTTGAGGAACCCTTCGTAGTTGCGCTGCATGAGCTGACTCTCGATCTGTTTGACCGTATCCAACCCGACACCGATCATGATCAGCACCGCAGTGCCGCCGAACGGCAGGTTCTGCACCGCTCCGCCATTGCCGATCTGCAGGAACAGGTTGGGCAGCACGGCGATCGCGCCCAGGTAGATCGAACCCGGCAACGTGATCCTGCTCAGCACGTAACGCAGGTAGTCGGCGGTGGGCTTGCCCGGCCGGATGCCGGGGATGAAGCCGCCGAACTTCTTCATCTCGTCGGCGCGCTCGTCCGGGTTGAAGGTGATCGACACGTAGAAGTACGTGAAGAAGATGATCAGCCCGAAGTAGATGGCGATGTAGACGGGGTCGCTGGGGTCGGACAGGTACGTGCTGACGAACTTGTCCCACCAGCTGTTGCCCAGGCCGCCGCTGCCGCTGCGGATCAGCTGGGTCACCAGGTGCGGGATGTAGATCAGCGACGACGCGAAGATGACCGGGATGACGCCGGCCTGGTTGACCTTGAGCGGCAGATACGTCGAGGTGCCGCCGTACATGCGCCGGCCCACCATGCGCTTGGCGTACTGCACCGGGATCCGGCGCTGGCCCTGCTCGACGAAGACCACGCCGACGATGATGATCAGCGCGGCCGCGCAGACGGCGGCGAAGATGACCCCGCCCCGGCTGTCCAGGATGGACTTGCCCTCGGACGGGATGCGCGCGGCGATGCCGACGAAGATCAGCAGCGACATGCCGTTGCCGATGCCGCGTTCGGTGATCAGCTCACCCATCCACATCACCAGCGCCGCCCCACCCGTCATCACCAGCACGATGACGACCAGGGTGAAGATGCTCTGGTCGGCGATGATGTCCAGCGAGCACCCTTGCAGCAGCCCGCCGTTGGCCGCCAGCGCCACGATGCTGGTGGCCTGCAGGATGGCCAGCGCGATCGCCAGGTAGCGGGTGTACTGGGTCATTTTCGACTGGCCCGCTTGCCCCTCTTTGCGCAGCTCCTCGAACCGCGGGATGACCACGGTCAGCAACTGCACGATGATGCTGGCCGTGATGTAGGGCATCACCCCCACCGCAAACACCGTGAGCTTGAGCAGCGCGCCACCGGAGAACAGGTTGATCAGCGAGTAGATCTGCCCGGCCTCGCCGCCGCTGGCCTCCTTGATGCACTGTTGCACGTTGGGGAAGTTGACGCCGGGGGACGGCAACGCGGCGCCGAACCGGTAGAGCACGACAATGCCCAGCGTGAAGAGGATCTTCCGTCTCAGGTCCACTGTTCGCAGCGATGAGATGAAAGCCGAAAGCACTCTTCCTCCTGCGCAGCGGGGGTCAACCTGTGGTCACGCGCCCAACACCCGCAGGCCAGGACGTATGGCCGACCCAATCTAAGCGCGTCAAATCGTGTACGAGACTAACAGCTGATCTGGGCAGTTTCGTTATCGGGCCGTCCTGCCTGCGGTGAAGCGCGGAGCCCCGACAACTCGTTACACTTGCTAAGTATCGGCGGCCGGGGCCCTGGCGACTCCCGCGGCCGTGAGCGCCGGGAAGAATGGAGCACCATGACACGCAGTGATCAAGACAGCTGGGACCTCGCGTCCAGCGTCGGCGCCACGGCCACGATGGTCGCCGCGGCCCGCGCGGTGGCCAGCACGGGGCCAAGCCCGATCATCGACGACCCGTTCGCGGCGCCCCTGGTCCGGGCGGTCGGGCTCGATTTCTTCCGCCGCCTCGTCGACGGCGAGGTGGTCCCCGAGGCGCGCGAGGACGGCGAGCGGGACTTGCATCTGGAGACCGATTCGATCGCGGTGCGCACCCGCTTCTTCGACGACTTCTTCCTCAACGCGGCGCGCGACGGCATCCGCCAATCGGTGATCCTGGCCGCCGGTCTCGACGCGCGCGCCTACCGGCTCAGTTGGCCGCCCGGCAGTGTGGTTTACGAGGTCGACCAGCCCAAGGTCGTCGCCTTCAAGAGCACCGCGATGTCGAATTTGGGCGCCGCCCCGACCGCGGACCGGCGAACCGTCAGCATCGATCTGCGGGAAGACTGGCCGGAAGCATTGCGGCGCAGCGGGTTCGACACCAATCAACCAACTTCTTGGAGTGCTGAGGGCTTGCTGATGTACCTTCCGCCCGAAGCCCAGGACCGGCTGTTCGACAACATCACCGGGCTCAGCGCGCCCGGAAGCAGGCTGGCCACCGAATTCCACGGGGATTCGGGCCGGACCATGATCGAGCGCGCGCGGCAGTTCAACGATCGGTGGGCCAAAGTCGGCTGCGACATCGACCTGTCGGGACTGTTTGTCGACGGCGAGCGCAGCGACGTCGTCGGCTACCTGACCGGTGGGGGCTGGCAGGTCAGCACCCGGCCCCGGCGTGAGCTCTTCGCCGATTACGGCCTCGTTTACCCTGACGACGAGGAATCCCAGCTCCGAAACATCGTCGCCGTCACCGCGACGCTGCCCTGAGCCCAGCTAAAACGGTGCCTTAGGTGGCTTGGGCGGGCCTGACGGCCGGCGCGCGCACGACCATCGGCACCGCGGGGAAGCACCACGCCATCTCCGAGCGTGACTTGCGCAGCGCCGCTGTGCCGTAACCCTTCTTGCGGTGCTCGGGGTGGATCCAGATCCGCACGTCGACCTCGCCACGGACCAGCTCGCCGAACACCATGCCGACCTTCTCCCCCGCCTCGACGGCCACGAACCACGCCGCCTCTTCGTCGTCGACGCGCCGCAGCGCCGCGTTGATCTCGTCGTCCAGCAGGCCGGCCGGTCCCCCGGAACCGTCTCCGGCGCCCATCTCCTGCGTGCGCAGGGCGAAGATGTCACGATCCTGTTGCGCCGAGAACGGCCGCAGCTCCAGGTTCTCCCCCGAGCTCGCCGGACGCTCCGTGGTGGTGAAGCTCAGCTGCTTGTTGAGGTCTTCGAGTTCGGCCTGGATTTGTTTGCGTGAATCCTTGGTGAGCCGGTCGAAGGACATGCCCATGACCGCTTCGGCGCCCGTGTGGGACGTGTCGAGCACACTGACGATCGCCTCGAGCGCGGCGGGCTTGTCCTCGGAGTCCACGATGAGGTCGAGTACTTCGTGCCGGCGTTCGAGCGCCTTCAACAGGGCGTCTGCGATCTCTCGACGGGCGGCTTTGCGGTCTTGGTCGGTCATGGCACCAGACTAGAACGACGCGGCGGGTGGCGCGCTAGGTGTACGGCTGCCCAGCTCCAGGAATCGTTGGTAGCGATCCTCGATCGCGGCCGTCCACGCGGGGTGCGGCTCGACGGTCCGCTCGGTGCGGGCCCACCGGGCGGCGTCGGCGATCGTGGTTTCCAGGCCGGCCGCCATGCGCCCCAGGAAGGCCGCCCCCAGGGCCGCGCCCTCGGCCACCGCGGAGACCTCCACCGGCCGGCCGGTGGCGTCGGCGATGGCCTGCATCCAGGCCCGCACCCGGGTGCCGCCACCGGCGGCGACGATCCGAGACACCGGCGTACCGCTGAGTTCGATGAGCTGGCGCACCACAAAGCCCGACGCCTCGTAGGCGGCCCTGCGCAGTGCGGCGGCGTCGTGGGTGAGGTCCAGCCCGTCGAGCGCGGCCCGCCGGTCGGGGTCGTGGAACGGTGTGCGCTCGCCCCGGATGTAGGGCGACCACACCGGCACCCGGTGTGGGTCGGCCGACATCGGATCGCCTTGCGCGACTACGCGATCCATCCAGCTGAGGAACAGCCCGCCCGCATTGCTGGCCCCGCCGATCTGGCTCTTGCCGGCGGTGGTGTGCGGGATCGTCCACAGACCGGGCACTTGCCGGGCCTCGGCGATGGTCGTCCACACGATCACGGTGGTCCCGCACAGCACCAACACGTCGCCGTCGCGGTCGGCGCCCGCCACGATCTGTTCGCACAGGGCGTCGACGGCGCCGGTCGCCAGCACCATCCCGTCCCGATGCACCTGCCCGGCCGCCGCCCCGATCATCTCCACCCGCGGCATCTGCTCGACGGTCGCGCCCCGCTCGGCGCACGCCGCCGCGCTCCAGCCGGTCCCGTCGAACAAGGGAAAGGCCGTGGCGGCGGTGGCGACATCGATCACCGCCTCGCCCGCCAGCGCGTAGTTGGCCACCGCCGGGGCGGGCCAGTAGCCGGCCGCACCGGGGGCCTGCGCGGCCGTCCAGCGCAGGAACTCGGCGGCCTCGCCCAGCGCGGGTAGCGGCTGCGCGGCCCCCTTTTGGGCGCCCGGCCCCTGACCGCGTTCGTCGCCATAGAGCAGCCCCGGCGTGACGGGCGTGCCCGCGGGGTCGACGGCGGTCAGCGAGGGGACCATCGCCGCGACGGCCACCGCCCTCGCGTCGCGGCAGTCGAGCTGGTCCAGCGCGGCCAGCGGACCCTGGCGCCACGCCGCCTCGGCGTCGTGTTCGAGCCGGTTGGGCGTCGGCGCCCGCAGCCGGTGCGGGACGCGCGCCCGCGCCGTCACGCGGCCGTCGGCGTCGGCGGCCACCGCTTTGACCGCGGTGCTGCCGATGTCGATGCCGATTGTGACGGCTTTGCGTGACACGGGCGTCACCGTACGCCAGCATTGGGGTTCGTGACGTCAAGACCGCGCGCCTTGGTGACGGCCCCGCTGCGCGGGCCGGGGTTCGCCGAGCTCCGCCGGCTGGCCGACGTGGTGTACGACCCCTGGATCGAGCAGAACCCGCTGCGGATCTACGGCCCCGAACAGCTGGCAGAGCGGATCACGGCCGAGGGCGCCGACATCGTTGTGGTGGAAAGCGACTCCGTGCGCGGCCCGGTGTTCGACCTGGGTTTGCGCGCAATCGCCTCCACCCGCGGCGACCCCAACAACGTCGACATCCCCGGTGCCACGGCCGCCGGCATCCCGGTGCTCAACACCCCGGGCCGCAACGCCGACGCGGTCGCCGAGATGACGGTGGCCCTGCTGCTGGCGGCCACCCGCCACCTGCTGCCCGCCGACTCAGACGTCCGCGGCGGCAACATCTTCCGCGATGGCGGCATCCCCTATCAGCGGTTCCGCGGCTGGGAGGTCGCCGGACGCACCGCCGGGTTGGTGGGCCTGGGCGCGGTCGGCCGCGCGGTGCGGTGGCGGCTGAGTGGGCTGGGCCTGCGGGTCATCGCCCACGATCCGTACCACGACGAGGCCCGGCACAGCCTGGCCGAACTGCTGGGCGAGGCCGATATCGTCTCCCTGCACGCTCCGGTCACCGACGAAACCGCCGGGATGATCGGCGCCGAGCGGTTCGCCGCAATGCGCGACGGCGTGGTGTTCCTCAACACCGCCCGGGCGCAGCTGCACGACACCGACGCGCTGGTCGACGCGCTGCGCGGCGGCAAGGTGGCCGTCGCCGGGCTGGACCACTTCGCCGGCGAATGGCTGCCGACCGACCACCCGCTGGTGGGCATGTCCAACGTCGTGCTGACCCCGCACATCGGGGGCGCCACCTGGGACACCGAGGCCCGGCAGGCGCAGCTGGTCGCCGACGACCTGGCCGCGCTGTTGTCCGGCGGCACGCCCGCCCATATCGTCAACCCGGAGGTGCTGGCCCCATGAAATTCGTCGAGGACGCCGAAACCGCGGTGCTGGACGCGGCCAAGGACATGCTGCGCCGCGGCCTGGTCGAGGGAACCGCCGGCAACATCTCGGCGCGCCGGTCCGATGGCACCATCGTCATCACGCCGTCGTCGGTCGACTACGGTGACATGGCGCTCGAGGATCTCGTCGTCGTCGACGCCGAGGGCGCCGTACTGCGGGCCGCCGACGGCCGCTCGCCGTCGACCGAGTCCAAGCTGCACCTGGCCTGCTACCAGGCGTTCGACGACATCGGCAGCGTCATCCACAGTCATCCGGTGTGGGCGACCATGTTCGCGATCGCGCACAAGCCGATTCCGGCCTGCATCGACGAATTCGCCGTGTACTGCGGCGGCGACGTGCGGTGCGCCGAGTACGCCGCCTCCGGCACGCCAGACGTCGGGCTCAATGCGGTCAAGGCGCTCGACGGCCGGGCGGCCGCGTTGATCGCCAACCACGGGCTGGTGGCGGTCGGGCCCCGGCCCGACAAGGCCCTGCACGTCACCGCCCTGGTCGAACGAACCGCCCAGATCGTCTGGGGCGCAAAGGCGCTCGGTGGCCCCGTGCCCATCCCCGAGGACGTCAACCGCAACTTCGCCGCGGTCTACGGCTACCTGCGCACCAACTCCTGATGCCCCGGTTCCGGCTCGGCCGCGCGAACATCGCGCGGGTGGTGGAACTTCGATTCTCGTTGGGGGCGAACTCTTTTCCCGGCACGCCACCGTCGGGGTGGCGGGACAACGCCGACCTGCTGGCGCCCGACTTCTTCGACCCCGACTCCGCACAGTGGCACATCGCGATCCAAAGCTGGGTCATCGAGGTCGACGGCCTGACCGTCGTCGTCGACACCGGGGTCGGCAACGACCGCGACCGCCCGCACATGCCACCCCTGGACCACCTGAACACCGGCTTCCTCGACGCGTTGGGCGCGGCGGGCATCGACCGCGGCGCCGTGGACGTCGTCGTCAACACCCACATCCACTCCGACCACGTCGGGTGGAACACCATGCTGGCCAACGGCACCTGGGTGCCGACGTTTCCCAACGCCCGCTACCTGGCGCCGGCCGCCGACTACCGCCACTTCTCACCGGACGGGCCCGCGGGCCGGCAGCCCGGTGACCGGCTCGTCTTCGCCGACAGCGTGGCACCCGTCGATGAAGCCGGACAGCTCGTCTTGTGGTCCGACGACTACCAGATCAGCCCGTCGCTGCGGCTGCGGCCGGCCCCCGGGCACACGCCGGGCTCCTCGGTGCTGTGGCTGGACGCCGGCCGGCCGGCGGTGTTCGTCGGGGACCTCACCCACAGCCCGCTGCAGCTGCGCCGGCCCGCCGACGCCTGCGCCTTCGACGTGGACGCCCCCGCCGCCGCGGTGACCCGCCGCCGGATCTTCACCGAGGCCGTCCGGGCAAAAGCGGCCGTGATTCCCGCACACTATCCCGGCCGCGGCGGCGCAACGATCCGGGCCGTCAAGGACCACTTCGACGTCGATCGCTGGCTGGACACCGAATCCCTCTGAGGGACGCCCGCTTCGGGCCGTGCCGAGCGTGTATTTCGCGAAGCGACGCGCCGGGGATACGTCGCGAGGTCACGCTCGAAGGGAGCCGGCCGCTCAGGTCGGCGGTTTTCGGCGCAACTGGTACCAGTGGGCGTCGATGGTGAACTGCCGGCCGAACCGCTTTCCCACAAAATCCTTCTCGGTGATCCGCTCGACGACGAAATCGGTGCTGAACCGCTGCGGGATCTCGTCCGGCTTCAGCCTGATGCCCTCCCACATCAGCAGCGGCGCACCACGCTTCGTGACGGCGGCGACTTCGCGGACATAGGCGCTCTTCTCGGCATCCGGCAGGCTGTGATAGCAGCCGTTGTCGATCACGAGATCGAAGGGGCCGGTGATGCCCTGCCGGGTGAGCTTGGTGACATCGCCCCGGATGAAGGTGGCCCCCGCAAGACCTCCCGCATCCCGTTGGGCTTTCTTGATCGCGGCGCCGGAGAAGTCGACGCCGGTGGCATCCCAGCCATGCCGGGCCAGGTAGGCCACATTGCCACTAGTGCCGCATCCGAGGTCGAGCACCGTGCCCGGCGGCAGGGCTCCCGGCCCCTCGGCGACGGCGTGTATTTCGTGCGGGACGGGTGTGTCCCAGATCGGCCGACCGAGCCGAAACAGGGTGTCGAAGAGGATACGACGCCAGAACATGAGCCCTCCTCACTTACCGCGCTGGTCGAAAGCCACCTTCACCGCCCCGCTCTGCCCCTGCTCGGCGATCGCGAGGAAGGCGTCGCGCCACTGCTCGAGCGCGAACGTGTGAGTCAGCATGGGCCCCAGGTCCACCAGGCCGGCCGCGGCCAGGTCGAGATAGTGGGCAATGGCGTGCTTGCGGACGCCGCCGACCTCCTCGACCCCGAAGGCGTTGGAACCCACGAGTGCGATCTCCTTGAAATAAAGCGGGCTCCATTCCCAGCGGCCGGGCGCGTGCACGCCGGCCTTCACCAGCGTGCCGCGGGAGCGCAGCACCCGCACCCCGACCTCGAAAGTCTCGGGCTTGCCGACGGTGTCGTAGACGACGTCGACCGCCCCGGGGTGGGCCATCGGCAGCCCCTGCAGCGGTTGCCGCAGCCGACCCCCGCCCCAGGCGACCAGTTCCTCGATGACGGCCAGGCGCGGCTCGTGCGCCAGCACCACGTCGGCGCCGAACGCGCGGGCCAATTCGGCCTGCGCCGCAAACCGCGCCACCACGGCCACCGCGACGTCGGGGTAGAGCGCGCGCAGGATGGCGACCGCGCACAGCCCCAGCGAGCCGGCCCCGTACACCAGCGCCCGGCCTGAGCGGGGCGGCGGGTGGCGGGTGAGCGCGTGCAGGGACACCGAGAACGGGTCAGCGAACACGGCCGCCTCGTCGGGCACCGAATCGGGAACCGCGAACAGCATGCTGTCGTGCGCGGGCATCAACTCGGCGTATCCGCCCGTCACGTCGGCCGACACCCCGGTGTGGATGCCGGGTTTGATATCGCCGTCGGT
>Ga0307441_1000980_pt1 | contig 10178 bp, 14 predicted proteins | sample SalMarWE160420MG_FD_202149 | JGI IMG/M metagenome (GOLD analysis project Ga0307441, IMG submission 202149) | Salt marsh sediment microbial communities from the Plum Island Ecosystem LTER, Massachusetts, United States - WE1604-20 | ecosystem: Environmental > Aquatic > Marine > Intertidal zone >... | reverse complement strand
GTGGCCCCGGTTCCCGAGCACCCGACCAACAGGATGGCGAAGACTACGACTGCCATTCCACGCTTCATGCTCCACTCCTCTCTCGGACACTCCTGAGACGTCCGTCGTAGGCGCAGAGGTTCCCGGGTCAGCGCGCGTAGTCCGGCACGTTGCCCGGCTTCCACTTGATCGAACAGCCCATTGACGGCCACTGCTCGTCGCTGACCGGCCGCCCGGCCAGCACTGCGTCAAGGGCGTCGCGAAGGTCACGTCCGGTGACGGGAACTCCACTGTTGGGGCGGCTCGCATCGAATCGCCCCCGGTACATGAGCTTGCGGTCGGGACCGAAGAGGAAGAAGTCCGGCGTGCACATCGCGGAGTAGGCCGTTGCGACGGCCTGAGATTCGTCGTACAGATATGGGAATCCGATGCCGACCTTGCCTGCCTGCGCCGCGAGTTCCTCGGGAGCGTCCTCTGGATGACTCCCGACGTCGTTCGGGGCGATCGCAACGATCGCAACGTCGCTGTCGGCATAGTCGCGACCGAACGCGGCCAACCCGTCCTGTACGTGCTTCACGTACGGGCAGTGGTTGCAGATGAACATCACGACCAGTGCCGACCGACTGGCGAAGTCGTCCCGAGCCACGACGCGACCGGTCCTCACGTCGATCAGACGGAAGTCCGGGGCTTCGGTTCCGAGTGCGAGCATCGTCGAGGTAGCTGCCATGGATCCTCCTTGTCGGGGACGAGTGTACGAGCCGCCGCTCTGCCGGCACACCCGCCGCTCGGAACTACCCTGAACGGCATGGCACTGTACGAGTTGACGAACGAGCTTCCCGATCTGGTCGCTCCCGCGCTGGTCGTAGCGTTCGACGGTTGGGTCAACGCAGGATCGGTTGGGACCGAGGCTGCCGAGTCGATTGGGCGTGACGGCGAGGTCGCCGCAACCTTCGACGGTGACGTGCTGTTCGACTATCGATCATCGAGACCGGACATCGAGTTCGTCGAAGGTCTGATGAGCGTCGTCGGATGGCCGGAGATCACGATGCGTCGCGTTCGGCGAGGACGAGACCTGCTGGTCTTGTCGGGGAGCGAGCCGGACTTCCGGTGGAGGGAGCTGAGCACCACCATCGCCGAACTCGCCCAATCGCTAGGAGTAGTCGAGATGGTGTCGCTCGGTGGTGTACCGGCAGCGGTGCCCCATACCCGGCCGGTACGAATTCTCACCACGGCATCGCGACGCGATCTGATTCCCGATGAAGAACAGCTTCCCCAAGGGGTTCTCAAGGTGCCGGGAGCGGCGGTGAACATCGTCGAGCAAGCGGTAACCGCCAAGGGGATCCCCGCTGTTGGGTTCTGGGCACAGATACCTCACTACGTGGCGGGTCCCTATCACGCCGGTGCGTTGGCGCTGATCGAGCGGTCGGCGAAGCACCTCGGGATCGACCTGCCGTTGGGAAGCCTCGTCGACGCAGCCATGGAACAGCGCAGAGAGCTCGACGACACAGTGGCGAGCAAGCCTGAAGCGGTCACATACGTGCAGCGTCTCGAAGAGATGGTGGCTGAACAGCAGCGGGTGCCAACCGGAGAAGAGATCGCTCGGGAGGTCGAACGTTTCCTGCGGGAAAACACCGACGGCCCGTTTGGTGACGACTAGCGCTGCAACGTTGGTGATGGTCAGGCGCCCTGGCTACACCATCCGCTGTGGGCGGGACGTGTAGAGGTAGCCGATGAACATCACGACAACGCCGAGAAACTCGCCGATGTACAGGACGCTCGGGATGCCAAGCCGCTGAAGCGCTCCACCGAACCCCGGCATCATCGCACCGGCGGCGATCAAGATGTTTCCGATCATCCGGTTGGCGGCCGATCGAGTCTTCCAGAAGTAGTAGGCGGAGTAGATGGCACCGCCGGCCAGCATGACGGTTCCGTAGATGTTGAAGAACGGCGTGAGTACGCGTACCCCCGAGCTGACGATCGCAACGCCCTGCAGCTGGTCCGACTCGAGCAGCTGAGGATCCAGCCGCGCCCCCGCCACCTTGAACAGCGCGTACAGGGAACCCACGGCGAGGATCGCCATCAGAATGTGGGCGAGCCGTACATTCCCGATCTTGCGCCGCACGAGCAGATAGACGGTCCCCTGACCGAGCCACGCCGCGACCAGAATCGCCCCGAAGAGATACCACAGGCGGAAGACGAGCGAGTTCCAGCCGGAGAAACCGTAGATGGCCTCCATCGCTCCACCGATCCCGTACATGATGAATCCGAGTCCCCACAACAGGAGGAACGGCTGTCTCCTGTCCGCCCACTTCTTCAGCACCATGAAGGCGAAGACGAACGAGATCAGAGACGACGCGAGAGGCAAGTAGGCGCTCACGAGTTCCTGCATGGACACTCCTAAGAACTGGCGATCACGTAGACGGCGATGGCGATGAGAGTGACCGCTGCAATTGCCAGGACGATCAAGACGATCGGGACAACTCGGTTTCGATCCATCACACCTCCGGACGTGACGGTATCAGTGTGTTTGATCGACGCCGAGTCGGATCAAATCTGGCCGAGGAGCTTCGTCTTCTTCTCGGCGAACTCCTCGTCGGAGAGCACCCCCTGGTCATGCAGCCGGGCGAGCGTTTCGATCTGTTCTGCCGCGCTCTGTCCGGGGGCGCCCTGGAGTGCCACCATGCGGGTTTCACGGAGCCTGTAGATGTCGGCCTGTATCTCATCCGGGTCGGGTATGTCACTGAAGTGGCTCTGCCCCCGCTCCCCCGCCGACTCGATGATCAGGTCACCGGAACCTACGACTCGCTCGATGATCGACTGGTGGAACGTGACGTCGTTGATCACCTCCAGCGGGATCTCCAAGCCGTGACGGGCGATCATGCCACGGCGGACGATGACGCGTTCGTTGGTGATGACGTAGTGCGTGTACAGCCAATCGATGAGCGGTGGAATCGCGAGGAACAGCCAGATCGCGATGGTTGCAGCGATCCCCACCCACATCCAGGTTCCTTCGGCGAATACGAACAAGACAACGATGGCTGCAATCGCGACCACCGATGCGAACCCTGGCCAGATGAGTTGCTTCCAGTGGGGCCGGAACGCCTTGACGACTTCTTCACCGCTGCTGAGCTTTGGGCGCTTCATGGAGCCAGCCTATACCTGACACAACGTCGCGTGGCGGAATCCGTACTATGGCCCCGTGAACGGACCGGCTGATCTCTTCGAGTTGCTCGATACGCTCGGTATCGAGACCCAAACCTTCACCCACGACGCCGTGTTCACGGTCGACGAGGCACGCCGGATCCGCGGCGACATCCCCGGGGGCCACTCGAAGAACTTGTTTCTGCGCACGAAGAAGGGGTCCATGTGGCTCATCGTTGCCCGGGAGGACCGCGGGATCGATCTCAAGGAGCTGGCTGCCCGTCTCGGTTCGGACAGATTCTCCTTCGGCAGCCCTCGACGCCTCATGGATGCGCTCGGCGTCATCCCGGGCGCCGTCACACCGCTCGCCGTCATCAATGACGAGGAGGGAGCCGTCCGCGTAGTCATCGACCGCGGGCTGCTCGAAGAGAGTCCGCTCAACTTCCATCCGCTGGACAACGCGATGACCACGGCAATCACGCCTCGTGACTTCCTGAGCTTCCTCGAGTCGACCGGCCACGAGCCGATCGTGATCGACCTGTAGCGTCGGGTCGGGTTCTGGTGGCAACTAGCATCGCTGGCATGCCCGCCGCCGTTCCCCAGCCCCCTCGCCGTCTCGGTTTCCATCCGCGACAGACGATCCGCGAGGTGCTCGCGGACCTCGCCGAGGAAGTCGACGGCGACCCGGACCACTACGGCGTCGGGGAGGTCGTCGAGGACCTCGAACGTCGGATCGCGAACCTCCTCGGCATGGAGGCGTCCGTGCTCATGCCGAGCGGAACGATGGCCCAGCAGATCGCTCTGCGAATCTGGAGTGACCGCGCCGGGACTCATCGAGTCGCGTTCCACCCGACGTGCCACCTCGAACTCCACGAGCAGGGCGCCTACCGTGAGTTGCACGGCCTGTCGTCTTCTCTGCTCGGCAGCCGCGAGCGCCTCTTCACGATCGAGGACCTGGATGCGCTTCGCGAGCCCGTCGCAGCAATCCTCTTCGAACTCCCCCAGCGGGAAATCGGCGGCTACCTGCCGACATGGGACGATCTTCTCGAGATGACCACATGGGCTCGAAATCGATCGATCAAGCTTCATCTGGACGGGGCTCGCTTATGGGAAACAAAGCCCTTCTACGCCAAGGAGTACGCCGAGATAGCGGGCCTGTTCGACACGGTGTACGTGTCGTTCTACAAGATCCTCGGTGGGATCGCCGGCGCTGCACTGGCAGGGCCCCAGGACGTCATCGACGAGGCTCGGGTCTGGCAACGACGACATGGAGGAAACCTCGTCCACATGTATCCGTTCGCCGGGTCCGCGCAACTTGGACTGGACCGCTACCTGCCCAAGATGGACGCGTTCCATGACAAGGCAGTCGAAATCGCCGCGGCGATCACATCCGTCGATGGCATCTCGGTGAGACCGGACCCCCCACACACCAACATGATGCACGTCTACATGCACGGCGACTCGGAGCGGTTGCGTGCAGCCGAGACTCAAATTCGCGAGGAGACAGGTGTGGAGCTGTTCGGGTACCTTGCAGCGGCCGGTACGCCCGACATCGCCACATTCGAGTTGACAGTCGGAGACTCGGCACTCGAGTTCGACGGTGATGAGATACGGGACCTCTTCTCGAGACTCATGACCGTCGCCGCGGAGTAGGGCGACCGGTCACAGTTTCTTCACGTAGTAATCGTCGATCTTCTTGAATCCGATGCGTTTGAGGTACGTGTTGTGGGCGGGACTCCCACCGGCGCTGACGAAGCGTCGGTAGCCACGATCGGCAAAGAGATGCTGGCTGCGTCCGAAGAGGAATCGGGCAGCTTTCAGGTCCCGATGAGCGGGCGTCACGTAGTCGAGAAGCACGCGCAAGGTCCGTTCGTCCTCCGGCGCCCCGATGAAGAGACCTACCGGAACCATATCCCTCAACGTGAGGACGGCGAGCTGATCGGGGGCAGGTTGTAGCTCGAACGAGGGAATGAAGCGGGCGATGTCCTCCCGATAGAAGTCGACGAGCCCGGCCACGTACTTCGACTCCGGGCTCACCTCGAGCAGGGTGAAGTACTCCTTGTCGGTGAACGCCTTCCACAGAAAGAACGCGTTGAGAATCACGATGATGACGTTCACGATGGCGATCGGAATCGCGTCGATCAGAAACCCGTAGGTGGCGAACAGGATCGCACCGATCAAGCTGATGATCCGCAGCCGAACGACCGATGTCATCGCAAGCGACACAACCACCAGCGCCGACGCCACGTACCCGAGGAACTCGATCATGCAACGGAGCGTACCCGGTACGCGTTCAGTCCTCGAAGACGCCCGGGATCGTGCCGCCACACTCCTCACATCGTCCCTCGGTGATCCGCCACGCGGTGATCCGGTAGCCGGATCTGCCGATCACCTTGGAGCCGCACATCGGACACCACGTGCTCTGTGTTCGCTCGTCGGGGATGTTGCCGGTGTACACGTAGTGAAGGCCGTTGCGGATCGCGATCTCGCGTGCCCGAAGCAGAGACGCCATGGTCGTTTTGGGCACGTCTCGCATCCTGTACGACGGGTGGAATGCAGTGAAGTGGTGCGGCACGTCGGGACCGAGATGGTCGATGACCCATGTGGTCATCCCGTCGATCTCCTCATCGGAGTCGTTCAGACCAGGAATGAGGAGGGTCGTGATCTCCAGCCACACGTCGGTTTCATCGTGCACGTAACGGAGCGTGTCGAGGACCGGTTCGATACTGCCGGCACAAAAGCGATGGTAGAACTCGTCGTTGAACGACTTGAGATCGATGTTGGCGGCGTCCATCGCTTCGTAGAACTCGGCACGCGGTTCGGGGTTGACGTAGCCGGCGGTCACCGCAACCGTCTTCAACCCGGCCGCCCGAGCAGCGTGGGCGGTGTCGACGGCGTACTCGTGGAACACCACCGGATCGTTGTAGGTGAACGCAACGCTTCTGCATCCTCTGGAGATCGCTGCCCGCGGCACCTTCTCCGGAGAGGCCTCATGCCCGAGGATGTCATCGGTTCGTGCCTTCGAGATGTCCCAGTTCTGACAGTACCTGCACGCGAGGTTGCAGCCTGCGGTTCCAAACGACAGCACCGAGGTGCCCGGCAGGAAGTGATTTAGCGGCTTCTTTTCTATGGGGTCGGCCCACACGCCGGTCGACCACCCGTAGGAGGTGAGCACGATCTCATCGTTCTGCCTTGCACGGATGAAACACAGGCCACGCTGCCCCTCCCGCAACTTGCACTCCCGTGGACACAGGTCGCATTGGACCCTGCCGTCATCGAGGAGATGCCAGTATTTCGTCGAGACTGCCTGCATACCTCGAATCTACGCCTCTGGAGGCGTGAGGATCAGCTTGCCGACCGACTCTCGTGCCTCCAGGACACGATGCGCTTCGCCCGTCTCGTCCATTCCGTACCGGCCCCCGACGAGCACGTTGAGCCTCCCGGCCTGAATCATCTCGAAGAGTTCCCTCGAATACCGCTCGAGGTCGTGGCGTGCGGCGGCGTAGTGGAAGATGCTTGGACGGGTCACGAACAAGGATCCGTTCCGGTTGAGTTCCTGAAGGTCGACAGGTGGCACCGCTCCCGATGCCTGACCGAACAGCGCGATGGTGCCGAATCTGCGCATCACTCGCAGATCATCCGGGAACGTCACCCGGCCGACGCCGTCGTACACGACGTCGATGGGTCTCGGCCCCGCCACCTCCTGGATCACTTCGACGAAGTCGGCGTAGCCGGCAACTCCCTCAGCGCCCAGACTACGGGCCATCTCCTGCTTTTCCGTCGTGCCCGCCGTCGCAAACACCTTCGCCCCAGCGTCGACTGCCAGTTGAACGAGGAGCCTGCCGACACCTCCTGCCGCAGCGTGGATGAGACAGGTGTGATCGGGTCCCAGGCGAAAGAGATCCCGCACCAGGTACTCGGCCGTGACGCCCTGCAACATGACGGCGGCTGCCGTATCCAGGTCGATGCCATCAGGTACCAGAACGGCCTTGTCGGCTTCGACGATCACCAACTCCGCATAAGACGCGGGGGCGTTGAACCAGGCAACCCGGTCCCCCACCTTCCATCGACCCACCCCAGGGCCGACCTGGTCAACGACGCCGGCACCTTCGAGCCCCAGAGTGAATGGGTACGTCACCGGATACACACCACTGCGCTGATACACATCGATGAAGTTGACGCCTGCCGCGGCAATCCTGACTCTGATCTGACCTTCCCCCGGCGCCGGGTCTGGCATCTCGACCCACACAAGATCCTCTGCTTCACCCGCCGCGGGAATACGTACTCCGTGCATCATCTCCTCACAGTGTGCTCGACCTAGGATGACTCGTCATGTCACGAACCTCAATCAACGATCTCCTTTTGGCTGCCCGAGCCCGCATCGTGCGCTACCGGCCCGTGGCGGCAGCGGAAGCCCTCAAACGAGGTGCCGTGCTCATCGATCTCCGCTGCGAAGAGGACCGATCGCGAGAGGGAACCGTCGATGGCGCCATCCGCATTCCGAGAACGGTCCTTGAATGGCGGGTCGATCCGGACTCACCATGGAAGGACACGCGAGTCGCCGACACGGAGCGCGCGCTGATCCTCATGTGCAATGATGGCTACTCGTCGAGCCTCGCCGCTGCGACGCTCCGCGACCTCGGGTTCGCCGACACCGGCGACGTCGAGGGCGGCTACCGCGCGTGGAAGCAGGATGGGCTCCCGATCTTGACACCCTGACCAGCGGTCCCGCCAGGCACACGGCTAGCTCTGCCGGACCACGTGTGATTCGGACTCTGCGTTGGCAATCACGAGACCCCCGGCAATCGTCGTCGCCTTCACGTGCAGAATCGGCGCTCCGTCCGGTAGCGAGTCGGGGTCAGGTGTCTCGATCTGAACGGCAGCCCCAGCGGTGGACTTCTCCACTTCCACGCGCCAGCTCTTGCATGCGAGCACCCTCACACCACCTGCGACAATCGTCACGTCCAGGCTCGCTCCCTCAGGGTCGAGCAAAGCCTGCCGCAGGTCGATGTCCACACCGCCTGCGACGGCAATGATGGTCCCGGTCCGCAGCTTCTCGGCAACGCTCTCGTAGGTCCGCCCGTCCATGAGCGCAACGAGTCGGAACTCGTCGGAGTCCTCCGAGGTCTCTTCACCAATCAAGTTGGTGGCGATGACGGCCGCGGCCTTCAATGCCACGTTGGTCGCAATGAACCAAAACATCGCTTTCAGCAGTCTCTTCATGTTCCCTCCAATCCACGACGCCGGAGCTCCGACCGCAGCGCTTCATCTTCATAGCGCATGAGCGCAGGGTCCCATTGGAGCATCTCCGGTGGGTCATCGCGGCCAACAAGGTCCGCGATCTCATCGCGAAGCGTTCGTGCCCAGGCTTGACCCGAAGCGGTGGCGTGCCGAGAAAGGGTTCCATCGGAGTTGGCAACCAGCACCTCGGCAAGAGACTGCGGGTTGCCTCTTGAGCCCTTCTCGCCGTACAGCAGGATGACCGAACCGATCGGGACGTCCTGCACGCCGCCGGTCGCGATAAACGCACCCTCGTAGGCCCAACCTGAAGCCTTCGACTCGTCGACATGCTCGACGACCTTCGCCCAATTCTTGAGTCGGGCGTCTCCCAGGAGTGGGATCGTCACAGGAACGTAAGGGCGGGGCTCCACAGGACCACTGTACCCCGGGGGCTATCGTGTCGGATATGGCGCATTGGGGCATCATCGGCACAGGCAGAATCTCCGTGGCACTGGTCGAGGCGATCAGGGAAGCCGGCGGCGAGGTGGTCGCCATCGGATCGTCGTCCCGCGAGCGAGCCGAGTCGTTTGGTGATCTCCATAGGATCCCTCGAAGATACGACAGCCACGAGGCAGTCGCATCAGATCCTGATCTGGACGTCGTCTACATCGCATCCACCAACGATCTCCACCACCGTCATGCGCTCGAAGTGATCGCGAAAAGCGTCCCGGTGATGTGCGAGAAGCCGTTTGCCCTCAACGCCGGGCAGGCGAGGGAAATGGTCTCGGCGGCACGGGATCGGGGCGTGTTCTTGATGGAAGCGATGTGGATGCGCTTCCAGCCGGCGACCGACCGGCTGTTGGACTTGATCTCGGAGAGTCGAGTAGGGCAGGTCCACTCGGTCCAGGCAGACTTCGGTTTCCCGGCAAGTCCCCACCCGAGCGATCGACTCTTCGACCCCACGCTCGGTGGCGGAACGATCCTCGACCTCGGCGTCTACGTCGTGACGCTTGCATCGCTGGTTCTGGGACCGGTGGAGACCGTCACCGCCGATGTCCAGCGTTCGGAGAGGGGCGTGGATCTTCAGGCCGGGATCGTGCTCCGTCACGAAGGTGGCGGCTTCTCGACACTCAGTACCTCGTTCATCACCGACACGAGCAGCGAAGCCGTCATCTCCGGACCCGGCGGTCGGATACGGCTGCATGCCCCCTTCCATCACTCACCGAAGATCACGATCGAGCGTGGAACGACACTCGTTGAGACGATCGACATGGCCCCAACAGGATCCGAATACAGATTCGAGGTCGAAGAAGTACACAGGTGCCTTGACGCAAGGCTCACCGAGAGCCCGAAGATGCCCCTCGACGACACCCTCGCCGTGATGGATGTGCTCGACCGGATCAGAGCCGAAGTCGGGTTGACGTACCCGGGTGAGTAAGCGCTCTGTCCGGAGGCGTTGGTGATGGTCACGGCGAGTCTCGCCGATGGCAAGGACACAGGACGCAGGCGCACCCGCAGCGGTGCGTCAAGGACGGGGACGCAGCAAGCGGAGTCACCTGGCCACCCTGAACGCGCCAAACGTTGCTGATCGGAGCCCTACGACTCGCGCCAGCGGTTGGCCAGCCGGTCGGCATACTCGTTCCACCGATACCCCGCGTGGCCCTTGATCCACCTGAGCTTCAACTCGGGGCGCCAGTTCTCGTACACGGCACGGACGAGGTCGAGGTTCTCGACCTCACCGGTCTTGCGCCTCCAGCCGCGTTTCTCCCAGCCGGCCGCCCACTCGTTGATGGTGCGCACGGCGAGGTTGGAGTCCGAGTAGACGACGGCGGATACTC
>Ga0307441_1000979_pt1 | contig 10186 bp, 9 predicted proteins | sample SalMarWE160420MG_FD_202149 | JGI IMG/M metagenome (GOLD analysis project Ga0307441, IMG submission 202149) | Salt marsh sediment microbial communities from the Plum Island Ecosystem LTER, Massachusetts, United States - WE1604-20 | ecosystem: Environmental > Aquatic > Marine > Intertidal zone >... | reverse complement strand
GATTAGCTGTTAACTAATTACAATAATTAAAAACATAAAATATGAATCAATCAAAACCAACAAGTATTATTGTTTTCTCAATCATTATTTTTCTATTGGGGTTAATGATGTTTGGATATTGGACAAAGTACATAATTGATGGGATGCCACTAAAATCAATTCCAATCGCATCTGAAGGTATAGCTGCAATACTTGCTTTAATAACTGGGGTTGGTCTTTTCCAGATGCGTAAATGGTCATTTGCTACAGGTATTCTTGTATCTGGATTTTGGATGTATGGATGTATTGGAGGAATAAACTTAGTTCTTTATGATCTACTAGTTCATAAGCAATTAAACTATCAATCACCTATTGGCGCGTGGACAGATGCAATTCTTTTTATTGTTATTACTGCTTTGGCAACGATTTTAGTAATATATCTTTGGAGAATGCGTAAGACAATATTGAGTGATTAATCATAAAAACTACATATAACACTCTTCTAAGTAAAATCAAATTTTCACCCCAGAAAATTAAGCTGCAAATTTATACAGATCCACACAGGGAGTTTGTCTTTTTTAAATGAAGGCAACTGACTTTCGTAAACAGGGAGGCAGAAGTATGGAATTAAAACCGGACCTGCAGCCAGAGATAAAACCTGTTATCTTCACCCAGTGGAAATTCCGGATCGGCTTCTACTTTTCTGATTTCATAATTGGCCAATACCCTTATCCTGTCGGCTGGTTTGCCATAGTAAGCTCCTATCGTCCAGCGAATGAATTCTCCATCCATGTCCTCATATCGCAACAGCGGACCCACATTCCAGGGAGTTTTTCCTGTCAGAATGCAATAATAGCCGGCAACCTCAGATTTTCCCTCCGGGTCTTCCTCCCATCCCATCACATATTCAGCCGCCAGGGTAAACCATTTTTGTTCTATTTGAAAGTCGGTCCCCAGACGTGTGAAATTCAAAATATATGCAGCGGTGCCGGTTAGCGTATCGGCCGGTTCAAACATATCGCCGTAACCGCCAGATATACCGAATCGCCATAATAAATCATTGGTTTTGTAGCGTATTCCACCCCTGCTCCAAATATTTTTCTTAGCCGTATTATCATACTGCACGTTCATGCCTGCCCCGTTAACTAAAGTAATGGCATCTTCGAACCGGTATTTTTCACCCAGGGGAATAAAACCCTTTAAACCGATACCGATATCACGAAGATTCGCACCTCTCGACAAATTATCGGATACGTCGGTACGATTAACAAAAAACAAGCACGTTGAAGAAACCCTGTTTTCGTAACCGAATTGCGTTTTTTGCTGACCCAATATAACTTTATGGTGTGGAATATAGCCGAATGAAATATAGGCATCACGCATTATGCCCGTAATCTCGGGAGCCCTGGGATCAATCTCCAGTTGGTAGGAAATTTTCCTTGCTATTTTACCTTCGGCCCTTAAGCGTGCCCTTTGTACCCTGAAACGCCAGGGTAAAGTTTCTCCATCGCCATTAGAATCGAAATGCCAGAGTGTCTGAAATTGGATGAAGCCTGATATTTTTGGCTTATAACTCTTCTTTTTTTTCTCAATTTTTAAGCTATCAATTTCTGTTTCATCGTTCTGGGCATAAATTTGAATGCAGCCAACTGAAAAAAGAAGAGCAAAAAGAACAGGGTAGTATTTTTTCATTTTTACCGATTTAGAATGAGTTGCCAAATTAATTGTATTAATTCATAAATGTAAGTGGGAAATCTAAAGAGAATCTAAAGCCTGATTTTAAAATCATTCTAACTTTAGATTTCCTTTAGAATTAATCCCGTAATTTGTAGTATGAAGATATTAATCGTTGAGGATGAAGTTGATTTGCTCGTTACCATAAGTAATTACCTGATCAGGGAGAACTATGTCTGTGAACTGGCAGATAATTTCCAAAAGGCAGATGAGAAATTAGCCATTTATGAGTACGATATCATTCTGCTGGACATCACGCTGCCCGGTGGCAGCGGTCTCGATCTTCTTAAAACCATAAAAAAGCAACAGATAAATTCCGGTGTCATCATTCTCTCAGCAAAAAATTCGCTGGACGATAAAATCAATGGTCTCGACCTAGGGGCAGATGATTACATAACGAAACCCTTTCAACTCTCAGAGTTGAATTCCCGGATTAAAGCCGTGCTCAGGCGCCGGCATTTTGACGGAACACACATTCTTACATGTATGGAATTATCAATAGATACAGCAGGCAAATCGGTTACAATCGGCAGTAACGAGATAATCCTCACTCCAAAAGAATACGACATATTGCTATTTTTGGTAATTAACAAAAACAGGGTCCTGACAAAAGAAGCTATTGCCGATCATCTGTGGGCAGACAATATCGATATGGCTGACAACTTCGATTTTATTTACACGCACCTGAATAACATCCGCAAAAAGATTAAACTCGCCGGGGGCAACGATTATATCAAAACCATTTATGGAATGGGCTATAAATTTTCCGAAAGATGAAACATCCACGCAGAAATTATGCCATCAGAAGCAAGTTAATAATTTGGACGTTCCATGTGACCCTTAAAAACTATTTACAGGCACATGAAATTTCTTAATAAAGTGAACCGGAGTTTTCTTATCCTGCTAACCAGTGTTTTATTGGTAAGCTCGGTAGCAGGATATTTTATTCTGCGGTATATTATCCTCGATGAAACAAAGGAGTCGCTTGTTGAGAAAGAAAATTTGCTGCGAAAGCAAATTGTCGAAACAGGCGAAATACCTAATCTTTATCCTGTCATGGAGGTGAAAGAATTGAACCGGCTAACTCAAAGGTCGCCTGAATTCAGGATGATTATGATTCAGGATGATGACGAAGACGAACTGGATCCTTACCTGGAGTATTCAAACCAAATAAAAATAGGGGATTCATTCTATTCCATAAAATTGCGTCAATCGACTTTCGAGAATGAAGATTTAGTCATCATCATAGCTTTTTCGCTATTCATAATACTTGCGGTTGCATTTGGAATACTATTTTTTATCAGTAAACAAACGAATAAAACCAGCTGGGTCGACTTTGAGCAAAATTTGAAGGCCATTGAAGAGTTCAATTTTAGCGAAGCGGGAAAGATTGAGCTCCTGTAATCGGGCATTGAAGAGTTTGACCGGTTGAACAGGGTGATATTAACCCTGACGGAGAAATTAAAAGCCGATTATCTCTCGCTGAAAGAATTTACAGAAAATGCCTCGCATGAAATTCAAACGCCACTTTCAGCTACTTTGCTTAACTTAGATGAAGTGCTGCAGCAAAACTTAAACGAAGAGGCTTTTAAAAAAACGCATGCTGCCATAAATGCCATGAAACGGCTATCCATGCTAAACCAAAGTCTTATTCTATTGACTAAAATTGAAAATAAACAGTTTAAAGCCGAAAAAGCCCTCTCGTTTAATGATATTCTTAATCGAAAGTTACAGGAATTTGCTACGCTTTTTGAATCGAAAAAACTGAATGTCGGGCTTACACTGGAGGAAGATTTAGTATTGAAAATGAATGACCAGTTAGCTGATCTGCTGCTAAACAATTTACTCTCGAATGCCATTAACCATAACCTGGAGGGTGGAAGCATTCTACTGGTAATTCGTAAAAACGAATTAAAAATCTGCAACGACGGAGCAACCAATTCTCTGACCGATGAAACTATTTTTAACCGGTTTGTCAAGGGAAACTCAAAATCGTACGGATTGGGATTAGCCATTGTTAAAAACATTTGCGATACCCACAATCTGGAAATTCATTACACGAAAAATAAGCTGCATTGTTTTACTATTACTAAAAAATTATAACCAGTAAAAAATGAAACGGTCTATATTATACCTGCTGTTTTTAATTTATTCCTTAGCCATTTATGCGCAAACCCGCGATTTGAATTTTTACCTGGAACAGGCGAAGAATAACAGCCCGCTAATTCATAAGAGCACGAACGAAAATGAACTTGTAGTACTTGATCTGAAGCAGGTTAAAAGTATTCTTTCAAAACCCGGGATCAACATAGAGGGAAATATCCTGTTTGCGCCTATCATTTCGCACGACAATAATTCAAACCGTTTTGAATGGGTGACAGAAGGGGCAACCGTCTATACCGGGTACGACCTGGCTGCTACCGATGGAGGACAATACCAGGCTGGTATTTCAATCACACAACCCCTGTTTACCGGTTCTGCATTTCGCACGTATTCCAATAAAGCCGGTATTTCGCAAGAGATCAATAACAACAATATATCCCTGACCATCCACGAACTCGAACAACTTGTGGGTTACCAGTACATTCTTTGCCTGAAAGCAAAAACACAGACTCAGAACTGCCTGTTGCTTCTGCACCAAATTGATGAACAGTCAGCGATCATGCAAAAACTGGTTGAACACGCCCTTTATAAGCAAACGGACCTGATGCTTTTGCAAATAGAACGAGGTAACTATGAAGCAGCATACCATACTTCTCAAGCCGATTATAGAAATAATTTATACGATTTGAACCTGACTTGCGGAATCAACGATACCGCTATTGTCGATATTGAGCCGGCTAATTTCGAATTAAACCCCTACCCTATTTCACAATCAAAATTTCTCACAACCTATAAGCTCGATAGCCTGAACCTAATGGCCGATCAGTCTATTTACCAACAAAAATATAAACCCCAGCTATCCTGGTTTGCCAATACCGGTCTGAATGCTGTTTACATGCCTGATTATAACCGGCTTGGATTTAGCACAGGTCTTACTTTTAGCTGGACCCTATTTGACGGACATCAGCGCGAAATTGAACAGCAAAAAACAAGAGTCAATCAGAATACCCTTGAATTTGAAAAGCAGAATTTTATCACACAAACTGATGTACAAAAACAAAAAATTTTAAATCAAATTCAATCGCTTGAACAGCGGGTGACCATCGCAAAAGAGCAAATCAATCAGTACGAAAGGCTGATCAGCGCCTACCAGGCAGAACTCTCGCTGGGCGAAATTTCTGTTATGGATTTGAGACTTTTACTCAACGATCTGTTCGTGAAAAAGCAAGAATTACTGACGCTTGAAATGGAGAGGCTCACGTTGATTAATTCATACAATTACTGGAATTACTAACTATACTACCGATGAAAAATCTATTCACTTTTGCACTCATTATTTTTTTCCCAATAATATTCTTATCCTGCAAAGAAAAAAATGCAGGTAAGGAAGATGCCATACCTTCGATAGTGGTTAAAACAACAGCCTTCACACGGGGAGATATAGAAAAATACGTTAACCTGAACGGGAAAACAATCTACCTGAAAAAGAACCAAATCGTTGCTCCAATTTCAGCCTATGTAGCAAAAGTAAATGTGCAATACGGAGATGTTGTTCAAAAAGACGATGTACTATTCGAACTGCAGACCAAGGAAAACAAAGCCTTAAATACTGCAGCAAACAATATCAAGGTGCTGGCTTCATCGGGCGGAACAATAATTGAACTGACCATAAACCAAACCGGTGCTTATTTGGTGGAAGGCGACCTGCTGTGCATCATAGCCGAAAATAACGATGTTATGGTGCAAGTGAATGTACCTTATGAATACAACAGCCTGCTGAAAACAGGAGCCATTTGCAAACTCCTTCTACCCGATCATACTTCCATCAGCAGTAAAATAGCCAGAATATTACCTTCCGTTAGTGAAACGGATCAGACCCAGACAGTCCTTCTTAAACCAGACACCCGCCGGCAATTGCCCGAAAATCTGAACCTTACTGTCCAGTTTATTCTTGTTATCCATAGAAATTCTTTGTTGATCCCGAAAGAAGCGTTACTGACCAACGAAAATCAAAGCAATTTCTGGCTGATGAAAATAGCACATGACAGCATTGCCATCAGGGTACCGGTTCAAAAAGGAATTGAAAACGACAGTGTGGTTGAAATTATATCCACCGGTGTGAATATACATGATCTGATAATAAGTGAGGGAGCTTATGGTTTGCCGGATAGTTCGGTGGTAAAAATCAGTAAGTAATTATGGAAAAGATATTCGTCAGGTTTAAGAGTCCGATAGCAGTAATCTTATTGCTTATCCTGATAGGCGGGGCATTTTCATACCGAAACATGAAGACCTCCCTTTTTCCGAATGTCACTTTTCCTAAAATAAAAATAATAGCCGACAATGGCGAGCAGCCCGTTGACAAAATGATGGTTACGGTTACCAAGCCCCTCGAAAATGCCATTAAAAAGGTTGAAAATATAAATTTAATACGCAGTATCACCAGCATGGGAAGCTGCGAAATTTCTGCTTTTATGGATTGGGGTTCCGATATCGACCTTGATAAGCAGCAGGTAGAATCGCAAATTTCCCAGATCAAAAACAGCCTGCCGGCCGATGTTCAGATTACCATCGAGAAAATGAACCCCTCCATTTTACCGGTAATGGGATATTCCCTGCAATCGGACACAAAAAGCCAGGTAGAACTCAAAATGCTGGCTGAATATATTGTCAAGCCCTATCTTTCGCGCATCAAGGGTGTGGCGTCGGTTGATGTGATTGGCGGAAAAGTTAAAGAATACCGGCTGATATTAGACGAGCAAAAACTCAGCACCTTAAAGATTAACCCACAGGACATTGCTACTGCTTTGCAGCAGACCGATTTCATACAATCGAATGGCTATACCGTCGATTATCATCGCTTGTATTTAACTGTTACCGATGCCTCCATTAAAAACAAGGAGCAACTCGAAAACCTTATCCTTTTCGATAATGCGGTTCGCAGTATTAAAGTAGCGGATATTGCAAAGGTTGTTGTTGCGGAGCGCAATGAATACATTAAAATAAAAGCCGATGGTAAAGATGTGCCCCTGGTGGCAGTTCTTAAACAACCCAACAGCAATCTGATTGAAGTATCGGACCAGGTTACTCGGAAAGTTGAGGAATTGAACAATATTTTACCTGAAGGAGTGAACCTGGTGCCCTATTACAAGCAGGCTGAATTTGTTAACGGCAGTATCCATAGTATAATCGATGTGCTATGGATAGGCTTGCTGCTATCTATCGTGGTAGTAATCATCTTCCTGCGTTCGATGAAATCCAGTGCCGTAATCCTGATCACCATCCCGCTTACTTTATCGCTCACATTTATCATTCTCTCCGCTGTTGGTTTTGATTTCAATATTATGACTATTGGAGCCATTGCAGCCGCTATCGGTTTAATTATCGACGATGCCATTATTGTGGTAGAACAAATACACCGGACACACGAAGAATTTCCCGACCAGAAGCCCAAAAACCTGGTAGGAAAATCCATTGGATTTTTATTCCCCTCTATGGTAGGATCATCACTCAGTACCATTGTTATTCTAATTCCTTTTGAATTAATGTCGGGTGTGGCAGGTGCCTATTTTAAAATTCTTACCGAAACCATGATGATTACCCTGCTCAGCTCATTTATCGTTACCTGGCTGGGCCTGCCGGTTGTCTATTTGCTGTTATCGAAAAACAGGGGTATAAAAAAAGAAGCTCATGTTGCACAGGCTAAGCATGGGTGGATAGAGTTTTTTATTGCCAAACCCTATATAAGTATCGTATTTGTCTTGTTACTTATTGTAAGCATCGGGGTAATTATGCCCAGACTTTCTACAGGTTTTTTGCCCGAAATGGACGAGGGCTCTATTGTGCTCGACTTTAACAGCCCGCCCGGTACATCGCTTGAAGAGACCGACCGGATGCTGGGCGAAGTAGATAAAATTGTTGAAGCCATTCCCGAAGTAAAAACATACTCGCGGCGCATAGGAACACAAATGGGATTTTTCATTACCGAACCAAGCAGCGGTGATTACCTGATTGAATTATATAAGAACAGAAAGAGAACCACCAACGAAGTATCCGATGAAATCCGCCGAAAGGTGGAAAGTACCGTGCCTGCCCTTATAGCCGATTTTGGCCAGGTGATTACCGACATGCTCGGCGACCTGATGAGCAGCGTTCAGCCTATTGAAATAAAAATATTTGGCGATAATCATGACAAAATAAAAGAGCTATCGAAACAAGTGGCTGATAGCGTGGCTACCATTAAAGGAACTGCTGATGTCTTTGATGGAATTGTAATAGCAGGCCCGATGCTTAAAATTGTACCTAAAGAAGATAAACTTAAACAATTCGGATTAAGCCCTTCCGATTTGCAGGCGCAAACCGAAACCTGGCTGGCAGGTACTGTAATAGGCACTATTCCCGAAAAAGAGCAACTTACCGATATCCGGATGATTTTTCCATTGAATAACAATACACCTCTTGAAAAAATCAGGCAGTTTAAAATATGTATTCCTTCGGGCGATTTTCTGCCCGTAAGTACATTTGCCGATTTTGAAATACAAAGCGGTGTGGCAGAAATTGAGCGGGAAAACCTGCAAACCCTTGGCATAGTAACTGCCCGCTTAAACAACAGGGATCTGGGAAGTGTCATGAAAGACATCAGGCAGAAACTGGATAAAATAAATTTGCCGGTTTCCTATCAGATAGCCTATGGGGGATCATTTGCCGAACAACAAAATTCTTTCGCGGAATTGTTGAAAATTCTGATTGCCGGAGGTCTCCTGGTCTTCACAGTCGTCTTATTTATGTTTAAAAGTCTTAAGCTTTCTTTGACAGTATTATTTATAAGCATTACAGGAATTTCAGGCAGTGTGCTTGCATTATTTTTAACTCACACTCCCTTAAATGTTGGAAGTTACACCGGATTGATAATGATTATCGGCATCATTGCCGAAAATTCAATTTTTACCATTCATAAGTTTTTATCCGAATTTAAAAGTATATCAGTAGTCAATGCACTGGAGTCAGCCATTAGTGTTCGTTTACGTCCCAATTTAATGACTGTTTTGGGAGCTATAGCAGCGCTTACCCCTTTGGCTCTTGGTATGGGTACAGGAGCTCAAATGCATCAGCCCCTTGCCATTGCAGTTATTGGCGGTTTTATCATAACACTTCCATTGTTACTTATTGTGTTACCGAGCCTGTTAAAGCTGATTGTCAAACACTAAAATAAATGAAAAAGTTTTGTTCGACGAAAAGCAACTTGAAGATTCCTTTAGATTCAGTGCATAACTTTGATTCAGTATGAATTTAAAATGATGTAAAATGAAAAAATTTATTTTATCGATTGCTGCTATAGCGATGATTAGTTTTGGAGCTCGCGGGCAAAACATAACTCCGCCAAAAGAAGTTCAAGAGGTATTTTTAAAACAATTTAAAACTGTACAAGATGTGAAATGGGAGCAGGAAGTAAATGAATGGGAAGCCGAATTCAAAATAGATGGAATCGAAATGTCAGCCAGCTTTGATAATTCCGGCAAATGGCTTGAAACAGAAACCGAGCTAAACAAAAATGAACTTCCAGCAGAAATTCACAAAGCAATAAATCTTCAGTTCAACGGATGGGAGATTGAAGAAATCGAAGGGCTTGAGAAACCTGATTATAATGGATATGAAATAGAATTGGAGAAGGGAGAAACGGAAATCGAGATATTAGTTTCATCAAATGGTGAAATTACCATTAAAAAGGTAAGTGTTGAAGATGATGATGAAATTGATGAAGAAGATTAGTTGTATTAGAAAGTAAAATAGCCTGTTATTAGTTGACGGGCTATATTTTTTAACCAGTTCCCCATCAGAAAAATTTTTAATCGTCAAATAGACGTTAACTCTTTTGAGGTTGTGAATTCGTTGATACGAATCATTGGCTAATTGTATAAATACCTCTTGATTTTTTGAGTGGCTGTTTTTTGAAAAGGATCAGGATGGACTACCAGTAACTGTATTCGGGAGAATTTGTTAACCCGTGTATTAATATAAAGTTTAAGTTCTGCAGCCAGCTCATCAATAGCTTTATCTACTTTTCGTGTCAGCTCCTCTAGCTTTTCATCTACCCTCTGGGTAAAGTCAGCTCTCATTTCCTTTAACTTCTGCTCCATTTCATCTCTGTTGAAGTGAACCATTGCTACCAGCTTGCCTTTCTTTTCTATCACAATGGATTCAACCACATGTCGGAAATTATTGATCAGGGATTCAATATCTTCCGGATAAATATTCTCGCCGTTAGCGCCTACAATCAGATTTTTCAATCTCCCTTTATGGCTAAGCCAGCCTTTTTTATCGAAGACACCCAGATCTCCGGTCTTAAACCAACCCTCTTCTGTCATGACCT
>Ga0307441_1000978_pt1 | contig 10188 bp, 9 predicted proteins | sample SalMarWE160420MG_FD_202149 | JGI IMG/M metagenome (GOLD analysis project Ga0307441, IMG submission 202149) | Salt marsh sediment microbial communities from the Plum Island Ecosystem LTER, Massachusetts, United States - WE1604-20 | ecosystem: Environmental > Aquatic > Marine > Intertidal zone >... | reverse complement strand
TTCGATCGATCTCACGGACGTCATGGGCGTGGCGGGTTTCCACGACGCGGCGGGGACCACCGCCGAGTGTCTGCGGATCAGCCCCGACGGAGGACTCCTCTATGTCGCCGCCGGCGGGGCGGTGGGCGGACAGCTGGTCGTGATCGAGACGGGGGCGCACTCCGCCGAGGGTCGCGCGCGCGTCGTCGACGTCGTGGACATCGGTCTGCCCATCCGCGACGTCGCGCTCAGCCCCAACGGGGCGCTCGCCCACGTGCTCAGTTCGGTTCCCGAACTGGGCGCGGTGATCGACGTCGTCGACGCCCGCACCCGCAAAATCACCGGTACCCGCAAGCTCGGCGAGGTCGGGGGTGTCGTCACGAGCCTGACGCTCGGCGGCGACGGCGACCGCGCCTACCTGGTCGGCGACGAGGGCATCACGGTGCTGTCCACGCTGACGCAGGACGTCGTCGCCACCATCGCCGTGGCCGACCAGCCCTCGTGCGTGGTGGAAAGCCCTGACGCCAACTATCTCTACATCGCCGAATACTCCGGAGCGGTCACCGTGGCGCCGGTCGCCTCGATCGTCGCCCTGGGCGGCGAAAGCGCTGCGCAGGAAGATGAATCCGCCGCAGAGTGGGTGGTGCCCGAACTGCCGCAGGGCGAGCCCGCCCTCGTGTAGCGCGGCCGGATCCCGGCCCGACGAGCGTGCTGTTGCACCGAACCCGTTTTCTCATGGCCGCGCGCGGCGATAGCATTCGGCGCACCGAACATGAGGCTCAAAAGGCGGTACATCGATGGACAGCACGATGCAGGACTTTCCGTTGACGATCGCCGCGATCATGCGGCACGGCTGCGGCGTCCACGGGGCGCGCACCGTGACCACCGCCACGGGCGAGGGTTACCGGCGCACCACCCACCGGGAGCTGGGGCAGCAGGCGGGCCGGCTGGCGAACGCGTTGCGCCGCCTGGGCGTCACCGGGGACCAGCGGGTGGCGACGTTCATGTGGAACAACGCCGAACACCTGGCGACCTATCTGGCCGTACCGTCGATGGGCGCGGTGCTGCACACCCTGAACATCCGGCTCTTTCCCGAGCAGATCGCCTACATCGCCAACGAGGCCGAGGACCGCGTCGTGCTCGTCGATCTCTCGCTGGCCAAACAGCTCGCCGCGGTGCTGCCCGAGCTCACCACCGTGCACACCGTGATCGCGGTCGGCGAGGGCGACACCGCCCCGTTGGAGGACTCGGGCAAGGCGGTGCTGCGGTATTCCGACGTCATCGCCGGTGAATCCCCCGACTTCGACTGGCCGCAGCTCGACGAGAGGTCGGCGGCCGCGATGTGCTACACCAGCGGCACCACCGGCAACCCCAAAGGCGTGGTCTACAGCCACCGTTCGAGCTTCCTGCACGCCATGGCGGCGTGCACCGCCAACGGCATCGGGGTCGGGGCCAGCGACGGCGTGCTGCCGATCGTGCCGATGTTTCATGCCAACGCGTGGGGGCTGCCGTACGCGGCGCTGATGGCCGGCGCCGACCTGGTGCTGCCGGATCGCCACCTCGACGCCGGGTCGCTGATCGACATGGTGGAGAAGCTGCGCCCCACCGTGGCGGGCGCGGTGCCGACGATCTGGAACGACGTCATGCACCGGCTCGAGGACGAGCCCGACCACGACGTGTCGTCGCTGCGCATGGTGGTCTGCGGCGGCTCGGCCGTTCCGGTCTCGCTGATGCGCGCCTTCGAGGAGAGGCACGGCGTCCAGATCCGGCAGCTGTGGGGCATGACGGAAACCTCCCCGCTGGCCACCATGGCGTGGCCGCCGCCGGACACGCCGGCCGACCAGCACTGGGCATTCCGTGCGACCCAGGGCCAGCCGGTCTGCGGGGTGGAGATGCGGATCGTCGACGACGACGGCGTGGTGCTGCCCAACGACGGCAACGCCGTCGGCGAGGTCGAGGTCCGCGGGGCGTGGATCACGGGCTCCTACTACCTGGGACGCGACGACTCCAAGTTCGACTCCGGCTGGCTGCGCACCGGCGACGTCGGCCGCCTCGACGAGCGAAGCTTCATCACCCTGACCGACCGGGCCAAGGACGTCATCAAGTCCGGGGGCGAGTGGATCTCCTCGGTGGAGTTGGAGAACTGCCTGATCGGACACCCCGGCGTGCTGGAGGCCGCGGTGGTCGGGGTGCCCGACGAGCGGTGGCAGGAGCGACCGCTCGCGGTGGTGGTGACCAAGCGGGGCGAGCCGGTCAGTGCCGAGGAGCTCCGAAAGTTCCTTGCCGACAAGGTGGTTCGGTGGTGGCTACCCGAGCGGTGGACGTTCGTCGACGAGATCCCGCGGACCAGCGTGGGCAAGTACGACAAGAAGGCGATGCGGTCGCGATACGCCGAGCACGGCTATTGGGTGGTCGAGACGCACGACTGAGGGCCGCTGCCGCGTCTGCTCTGCGTGTCGTTCGACGGGCCATCGGAGCGGTCGGCATGGCAGCGATCAAAGGTGTCTTGAAACATCCCGGCATCGAACTCGTCGGCTGCTGGGACAGGCGGCTTCATCCCGTCCGTCCGGCTGTGTGTCGTTCGCCTGGGCTTCGCCGCCGAACCCGAAGTCCGCACATCGCGGGAAGTCGCCGCGGCGACTCGCCGATCGGGGCCAGCCAGGTCGCGGGCTGGCAAACGGTTTCGTTGTGCCGGCAATTTACCTAAGATCCGACCCATGCCCAACGGAAAACCCAACATCCTTGTCATCTGGGGCGACGACATCGGGATCACCAATCTCAGCTGCTACAGCGACGGTCTGATGGGATATCGCACGCCCAACATCGACCGGATCGCCAAGGAAGGCATGCGGTTTACCGATGCTTACGGTGAACAAAGCTGTACCGCCGGCCGCGCCGCGTTCATCAGCGGCCAGAGCGTCTATCGCACCGGAATGAGCAAGGTCGGAATGCCGGGCTCCGACATCGGCTGGGCGGCCGAGGACCCGACCATCGCGGAGTTGCTCAAACCGCTGGGCTACGCCACCGGGCAGTTCGGCAAGAATCACTTCGGCGACCGCAACAAGCACCTGCCAACAGTGCACGGGTTCGACGAGTTCTTCGGAAACCTCTACCACCTCAATGCCGAGGAAGAGCCGGAGCTGCCGGACTACCCGAACAGCGATCAATTTCCGGTCCTGGCCGAGTTGAACCGGCCACGCGGCGTCCTCCGGTGCTGGGCCACCGACGAGGTTTCCGACGAACCGGACGACCCCAAGTATGGACCGGTCGGTAAGCAGCGCATCGAGGACACCGGCCCGCTGACCAAAAAGCGGATGGAGACCATCGACGATGAAACCACCGCGGCGTGTATCGATTTCATCAAGCGGCAGGTCGCGGCCGACACCCCGTTTTTCGTGTGGATGAACATGACCCACATGCATCTGCGCACGCATACTAAACCGGAAAGCGTGGGGCAGGCCGGGCTGTGGCAGTCGCCCTACCACGACACCATGATCGACCATGACCGCACCGTCGGCCAGATCCTCGATGCGGTGGACGAATTGGGAATCGCCGAGGACACGATCGTCATCTACAGCACCGACAACGGCCCGCATGCCAACACGTGGCCGGACGGCGCGACAACCCCGTTCCGCAGTGAAAAGAACACCAATTGGGAGGGCGCTTTCCGGGTGCCGGAGATGATCCGCTGGCCGGGCAAGATCGCTGCGGGCGTTGTCTCAAACGAGATCATCCAACACCACGACTGGCTGCCCACCTTCCTGGCCGCCGCGGGTGAACCCGACATCGTCGACAAGCTCAAGAAGGGCCACGAGGCCAGCCTCAGAGGAGAGGTCAAGGAGTTCAAGGTCCACCTCGACGCCTTCAACCTGCTGCCGTATCTGACGGGCGAGGTCAACGAGAGCCCGCGCAAAGGGTTCATCTACTTCTCCGACGACTGCGACGTGCTCGGCATTCGTTTCCACAACTGGAAGATCGTGTTCCAGGAGCAGCGCTGCCAGGGGACGCTGCAGTTGTGGGCCGAGCCGTTCGTTCCGCTGCGGGCGCCGAAGATCTTCAACCTCCGCACCGACCCCTTCGAGCGGGCCGACATCACGTCGAACACCTACTACGACTGGTTCCTGGACCACGATTTCATCGCGTTCTACGGCACCGCGATATGCACGGAATTCCTGAAGACATTCAAGGAGTTTCCGCCGCGGCACCCACCGGCCAGCTTCACCATCGATCAGGCTCTGGAGAAGCTGCAGGCCATCGTGAAGGACTAGATGCTCGAGCACTGGAACGACGGCCCCGCCAAGGCGGCGATTGTGGCTTTCGTGGACCACGCCGGCGCCGAAGTGGACCCCGAGGCCCGCATCGCGGTATTCGACAACGACGGCACGCTGTGGTGCGAGAAGCCGATGTACATCCAGCTCGACTTCCTGGTCCGACGGTTCGCCGAACAGGCCGAAGCCGATCCGTCGCTACGAACGCGTCAGCCGTACAGGGCTGCGCACGAAGGTGACCTGAAGTGGCTCGGAGGTGCCGTCACCAAGCACTACCAAGGAGATGACACCGACCTGAAAACGCTCATGGCGGCGGTGCTTACCGCGCACGAGGCCATCACCGTCGAGGAACACGCCCGACGGGTGGGGGCGTTCTTCGCCGAGGCGACACATCCGACGCTGCACCGGCCCTATCGAGCATGTGGCTACCGGCCAATGGTGGAGCTACTGCGGTACCTGGAGAGCAACGGCTTCACCAACTACATCGTCTCCGGCGGCGGCCGCGATTTCATGCGACCGATCACCGGCCCGCTGTACGGCATTCCACCGGAACGGGTGGTGGGCAGCACGGTGGGACTGACCTACCGCGATGGCAGCCTCTTCACCACCGCCCAGCCGGAGTTTCTGGACGACGGACCGATGAAGCCGGTGCGCTTGTGGAGCCGGATCGGACGCCGCCCGATCTTTGCGGCGGGCAACTCGAACGGCGACATCGAGATGCTGGAGTTCACCGGCGCCCCCGGCGCAGCCGGGCTGCGGTTGTTGGTCAACCACGATGACACCGAGCGCGAATTCGGTTACACGGCAGGAGCAGAACGGGCGCTGGAACTCGCCGGAGCGTCCGGCTGGACCGTAGTCAGCATGAAAAACGACTGGGCCACCGTATTCAGTGACTGAAGACCTGATCTGGATCCCACCCCAGACTACGACGCTGGGATCGGACACACACTACGCGGAAGAGGGCCCGGCATGCGAGGTCGGCGTCGCCGGGTTCTGGATCCAGGCGCACCAGGTGACCAATGCTGAGTTCGCTGAATTCGCTGATACCACAGGCTATCTCACGGTCGCCGAACGTCCGCTGAACCCGGCCGACTACCCGGGCGCTCCACGGGAAAACCTGCAACCCGGCTCGATGGTGTTCACCCGCACCGCCGGACCTGTCGACCTGCGGCACATCAACCTGTGGTGGACATGGACACCCGGCGCGTCCTGGCGGCATCCGGCCGGCCCTCATTCGTCGATCGGCCGGCGCGCCGAGCATCCGGTGGTGCACGTCGCGTACGCGGATGCGGTCGCATATGCGACGTGGGCCGGGTTGACACTGCCGACCGAGGTCGAGTGGGAGGTCGCTGCCCGGGGCGGCATTCCGGCGGCGACCTACACCTGGGGCGATGAACCGGAAAGGCCGGGACAGCGACTTGCCAACTATTGGCATGGCGACTTCCCCTGGCGGCCGGAACCCGGGTACGGCCGGACCACCCCGGTCGGCAGCTTCCCGCCCAACGGTTACGGCCTGTTCGACATGGCCGGCAACGTGTGGGAATGGACCGACGATTGGTACGCCGACACTCGTCGCGGCGACCCGTCGAACGAGGCCGGCAGCTACGACCCGCAACAGCCGCAATTCCGGGTGCCGCGCAAGGTCATCAAGGGCGGCTCCTACCTGTGTGCCGACAGCTACTGCCGCCGCTACCGGCCCGCCGCGCGTCGCCCGCAGCCGATCGATACCGGTATGAGCCATATCGGGTTTCGCTGCATCGTGCGCGCGTGAAGCGGCACATTCTGCCGTCGCCTGCACCGGCGGGCACTGGGGTAAGGTCAGAAATCGCCTCCGCTACCGAAATCCCAACACAGGGAGGGAGGAGGGGAAACGGGGTCCCTCGCGGGGACACCGCCCCCCGACAACCAATGGCAAAGTCTGTCGTCGTCGAGCAATCGCGGACAATCCCCGTCAGCGCAGAGCATGCGTTCCGCGGCACGCTGCCGATACCGCTTCCGGTGATTTTCGCTCACTGGTATGGGCCGATCCCGCCGATCAAGCAGGTGCGGGATCAGACGGGTGGGTGGGACGCTGCTGGCCAGACCCGCACGGTGGTGCTGGCCGGTGGTGGGAGCATGCGCGAGGAACTGACCAGTGTCGACCCGCCCAGGTCGTTTGGCTACACCCTCACCGGCATCAAGGGCCCATTGGCGCCATTGGTCAGCTCGGTCGACGGCGAGTGGGGCTTCACTCGTGGGGGCGACGGTACCGATGTCACCTGGCGGTGGACCATCCATCCGAGGTCGGCGCTGGCCGTGCTGGTGATGCCGGTGTTCGGCAGGGTGTGGAAGGGCTACGCACGCCGAGCGCTGGAGGAGCTGTCCGCACAGCTTGTGGGCTGACTACTGCTGATCCGTGGCTGATCGCTACCGTCGAAACTATGTGTCGACTTTTTGGCTTGCACGCCGGAACCGACGTCTGCACCGCCACCTTCTGGCTGCTGGACGCCCCGGACAGCCTTTCCACGCAGAGCAGGAGGAACCCCGACGGCACCGGCCTGGGCGTCTTCGACGAGGGGGGCCGCCCGCAGCTGCGTAAGCAGCCCATGGCGGCGTGGGAGGACGCCGCCTTCGCCACCGAGGCCCACGAGATGACCGGCACGACCTTCCTCGCCCACGTCCGCTACGCGACGACGGGGTCGCACAGCGTGCACAACACCCACCCGTTCCTGCAGGACGGCCGGATCTTCGCGCACAACGGTGTGGTCAAGGGGCTCGACGCCGTCGACGAACGGCTGCGCGACGCGGGCAGCGACGAACTGGTGCTGGGGGACACGGATTCGGAGCGGGTCTTCGCCCTGATCACCGCCTCGATCCGAGCCCGCAACGGTGACGTGAGGGCGGGTCTGCTCGACGCCATCCGCTGGCTGGCGGCGAACGTGCCGCTGTATGCCGTCAACGTGCTGCTGAGCACGGCCACCGACATGTGGGCGCTGCGCTACCCGGACACCCACGAGCTCTACGTCCTGGACCGCCGCCACGGCCCCGAGGCCGCTAATCGGCATTTTCACCTGCGCACCAACCGGATTCGCACGATGTCAGAACACCTGCGCGCGCGGTCGTCGGTGGTGTTCGCCAGCGAACGCATGGACGACGACCCGCGCTGGCGGCTGATGGAGTCGGGCGAGCTGATCCACGTCGACGCGGGATTGCGCGTCGAGAGCAGCGTGGTGCTGCCCGACCCGCCCCGGCACCGGCTGGCCAAGTCGGACCTGAGCGAGCGCGAGCAGCAGGCCCAGCACGCGAACGGCTGAACCCGGTCGTCTGGCAGAGTGCATGGGCGTGGCAACCCGACGCGCGCTCGTGCTGGCCGGTGGCGGAATAGCGGGAATCGCCTGGGAGACCGGCGTTCTGCGTGGTATCGCCGATGAGTCGCCGGCGCTGGCCCGGCAGCTGGTCGACTCCGACGTGCTGGTGGGGACCTCGGCGGGTTCGACGGTCGCCGCACAGCTTTGCAGCGGCGTCACGCTCGAGGCGCTGTATGAGCGGCAGCTCGCCGACTTCTCCGCTGAGATCGACTCCGGCGTGGACGTCGAGCAGATCACCGCCCTGTTCCTGGCCGCGCTGCGCGAGCCGGCCGACGAGCGGGTGCCACGGACCCGGCAGCTGCGCAAGCGGATCGCCGACGTGGCTCTGGCCACCCGAACCGTCGCCGAGTCCGTCCGGCGCGACGTCATCGCGCAGCGCCTGCCGTCCCACGACTGGCCCGACCGGGAGCTGCGGATCACCGCAATCGAGTGTGCCTCGGGCGAACTGGTCGTCTTCGATCGCGGGTCCGGAGTCGGGCTCCTCGACGCGGTGGCGGCCAGCTGCGCGGTGCCGGGGGCCTGGCCGCCGGTGAGCATCGCGGGCCGGCGCTACATGGACGGCGGCATCGGCAGCACGGTCAACCTGCCGGTGGCCGACGACTGCGGCGTGGCGGTGGTGCTGGTGCCCTCCGGGGCCGACGCGCCGTCACCGTTCGGCGACGGGCCGGCCGCCGAGATCGAGGCGTTCGGCGGCGTCGCGTTCGCCGTCTTCGCCGACGACGACGCGCGGGCCGCCTTCGGGCCCAATCCGCTGGATCCGCGGTGCCGCATCGCCTCGGCGGTCGCCGGGCGCGAGCAGGGACGCCGGGAAGCGGCGGCGGTCGCGCGGTTCCTGGGCGCCTGACGCGCCGCCGGCCGGTCAGCCCTCGATCGCGGACGGGGTGGCCTGCTCGGGCGCGGTCTCCAGGGCGTCCAGCGCCTCGTCGGCGAGCCGGTGGCCGACGCCGATCACCTCCGCGGCCCGGTGGAATTCCAGGCCCCGGCAGGTCGAACGCGGCACCTCGATCATCAGGTCGGGCGGGTAGGCCGCCAGCGTGTGGCGCGCCAGCGCGGCTTGGGCGATGTCGATCGTGCGGTTCATCACCTCGAAGCTGCCCAGCTTCGGCACCTCCGGTGCGCCCTTGATGTCGATCTCGTCGGCTTCGGGTTCCTCGTCGTCGGCTTCGGGCCACGTGTCCGCGCCGAACCTGGCGAGCACCGCCCGCGCCGTCGGCCGGTCGAGCAGTGAGCGGGCGGCGGCGGTGTCCAGCAGCGCCGTCGTGCTGCGCACCATGCGGTTGAGCCATTCGGCGGTGGCACCGGGCTCGGCGTCGCGGCGGTCGATCACCTCGCTGCCGCTCAGGCTCACCGCGATGGTCAGGTCGGCGTTGACCGCCGCGATCGGCGCCATCGGCAGCGGATCGAGGATGCCGCCGTCGGCCAGCAGGCGTCCGCCGACCTCGTGCGGGGCGATCACGCCGGGGATCGCGATCGACGCCCGGATGGCCTCGTCGAGAGGACCGCTCTGAAACCAGACCGACTTGCCGGCCAGCAGGTCGGTCGCGACCGCGGTGTAGGGGATGGGCAGTTGCTCGATGGTGACCGGCCCGAGGATGTCGCGCACCGCGTCCAGGATCTTCTCGGCCCGCAGCACCCCCGCGGCGCTGATGGACGGGTCCAGCAGCCGCAGGATCGTGCGCTGGGTCAACGACTTCGCCCAGTCGGCGAACTCGTCGAGGCGTCCGGCGGCCTGCAGGCCGCCGACCAGCGCACCCATCGACGAGCCGGCGATCCCGACGATGTCATAGCCCCGTGCCCGCAGCGCCTCGATCACCCCGATGTGGGCGTAGCCGCGGGCGCCGCCGCTGCCGAGCGACAGCGCCACCCGCGTCGGTGCTGATCGGCGCGCGACCGCCGCGCCAGGTTCGCCGGACATCCATTCATTTTGCGCGGCCGAACCGCCCCCGGCGGCGGGCCGGGCACTTTTTTGCACCGTGATCTCAATCGCAGGGCGGCCGCGCCGCTACCCGCATTCGTTGTTGGCGGCCGCGCGCGCAGCGACGATCACGGCCGCCTGCCGGGCCGGGGTCAACTCCGGCCACGGGGAATCCCAGGTGCCCGGCGTGCCCCCCGCCGACGCCTGGACCATCGCCAGGTACGGCTCGAACAGCGACGCGCCGGTCCTGGGTTGGGCGTCCATCCACAGTTTTGCGGCGTGACAGGCCTGGAAGTACTGCTCCTCGGTGGAATCCGCCGGGACGTCGACCCTGGTCGTCACGCCGGCGGGGGAGAGCCCGATCGCGCCCGGTGTCGCGGAGACCGGGGCCCTGCTCGCGGTCGGCGGCGGCGCCCACGAGCGGGCGGTCCCGCCGTCGTGCGCGCCGTGGGAGCAGCCCGCCAGCACCAACGCACCGGTCGCGGCGACGATCGCGCCCCGCGGCGGGACTCGACCGGGGCACCAGCGCACGGTGCCAATCTATGCGACACTGGCTGCCGTGATGGAGCGCTTCGGATCCTGCGGGTGTTGTCGGCCGTAACCCCCGGCCGCTTACCCGATCCGTCCACCCCTGGAGCTCCCCGAATGTCCTCGCCTGTCACCACCCCTGCCGCCCTGC
>Ga0307441_1000977_pt1 | contig 10193 bp, 9 predicted proteins | sample SalMarWE160420MG_FD_202149 | JGI IMG/M metagenome (GOLD analysis project Ga0307441, IMG submission 202149) | Salt marsh sediment microbial communities from the Plum Island Ecosystem LTER, Massachusetts, United States - WE1604-20 | ecosystem: Environmental > Aquatic > Marine > Intertidal zone >... | reverse complement strand
CACCGCCATGACGTCCTGGTGGTCGGCGAATATCGAAAGCGCCTGCGCGGCAAGTGATCGTGCCGCCACATGGATCACCGCGGAGGTCAGCTCACCGGCGATCTTGTACATGTTCGGGATCATCAACAGCAGGCCCTGCGACGAGGTGAAGGTCGTCGTCAACGCTCCGCCCTGCAGGGCGCCGTGCAGCGCTCCCGCAGCTCCGCCCTCGCTTTGCATCTCCATCACCGACGGCACCGTGCCCCACACGTTGGGCCGGTTCTGGCTCGACCAGGTATCGGCCAGCTCCGCCATGGGCGACGACGGGGTGATGGGGTAGATGCAGCACAATTCGTTGAGCCGGTAGGCCACCGAGGCCGTCGCCTCGTTGCCGTCCACCGTGGCGCGCGTCATGGTATCTCCGGGGTCATCATGGCTCCGGGATCATCTCGATGGCGTGCACCGGGCACTGCTCGTAGCACGTCGCACAACCGGTGCACTTGTCGTAGTCGAAGCGGTAGCGGTGGCCGGGGCCGAGCTTGATCACCGCGTCCTCCGGGCAGGCACCCAGACAGCCGTCGCACTCGAAGCAGTTGCCGCACGACAGGCACCGGCCGGCCTCGAACGTCGCGGCCTCGGCCGACAGGCCGCCGACGATCTCGTCGAAACCGGTGGTGCGTCGTTCCGGGGGAAGTTCGGGTTCTGCCCGCCGGGCCGCATCGCCGAAGTACCACAGGTGCAGCTTGTCGAAGTCGGCGACCGGGTGCTTGGGCGGGCGCTCCCCGGAGCCGTCGCGCAGCCAGGCGTCGATGTAGTGGGCGGCCTTTTTGCCGTGGCCGACACCGACCGTCACGGTGCGTTCGCAGGGCACCATGTCACCGCCGGCGAAGACTCCGGGGCAACCGGTCATCAGCGTCGGTGAGACTCGCACGCTGCCGTCGCTGTCGAACTCGACCCCGGGCAGGGTACGCATGAACGCCGATTCGGTCTCCTGCCCCAGCGCCATGATGACCGTGTCCGCGGCGAGTGTCTCGAAGTGCCCGGTCGCGCGGGGGCGTCCGGATTCGTCGAGCTCCATCAACTCGACCTGGAGAGCGGGGTGGTCGAAGGCGGTGATCGTGCGCAGCCAGTTGATTCGTACACCCTCGCGCTCGGCCTCCTCGACCTCGTGTCGATGCGCGGGCATCTGGGCTGCCGTGCGCCGGTAGATGATCACGGTGTCTTCGGCCCCGAGGCGGCGAGCAACACGGGCGGCGTCGATCGCGGTGTCACCGCCACCGTAGACGGCGACGTGGTGGCCGAGGTCGGGATGTTCGCCCTCGGCGACACCGTGCAGGAACGACACCGCATTGAGCAGCGATCCAGCGTCGGGCGTAGGGATGTCGACGCGTTTGGCCAGATGCGCGCCCACCGCGACGAACACCGCGTCGAAGCGTCCGGCGTCGCGCTCGGCGGCGAGGTCCTCGACCCGGTGCCCGCAGGTGAACTGCACGCCCAGCGCACCGATGCGGCCCACCTCCGCGTCGAGCACGTCGCGGGGCAGCCGGTATTTCGGGATGCCATAGCGCATCATCCCGCCCGGTTCGGCGCCGGCGTCGCGGACCTCCACGTGGTGGCCCAGCCGGGCCAGGTGGTAGGCGGCCGACAGGCCGCTGGGCCCGGCGCCGACGACGAGCACGCGCTTGCCCGTGGCCGGCGGGGGCGGCGCGAACTGCCAGCCCTGTTCCCGCGCGGTGTCGCCCAGGAAGCGCTCGACCGCGTGAATCGACACCGCGGTGTCGAGATGTGCTCTGTTGCAAACGGATTCGCAGGGGTGGTAGCAGACCCGACCGTGGATCGCGGCGAACGGATTGTCGGCGACGAGCCGGCGCCAGGCCTGCTCGTGCCGGCCGGCGCGTGCTTCGGCGAGCCAGGCCTGGATGTTCTCCCCGGCCGGGCATCCGGCGTTGCACGGCGGCATCAGGTCGACGTAGACGGGACGGCGATCGCGGACCGCGCCCGCGCGCGGCTGTCCGTGCAGCAGGTCGGGCAGGGCCGCCACGTCGGCACGGGGCAGGGCGACAGCCTCGCCCGTGGCATCGCGCTCCCCATTGGCCGTCACGCAGTTGACCATATGGCCGGAGCCGCGGCGCTACAGCATGCGTTTGTCCTCGAATCATGGGACTTCCGACCCTGATCGCGGGGCATGGGGAAGGTGGACAGTAGCGCTATGGAGCAGTTGACGCCGCTGGATGCCAGCTTCCTGGAGGTCGAAGACTCCGATCCGCACGTGAGCCTGGCGATCGGCGGCGTGTCCGTCATGCAGGGCCCGGCGCCCGGCTACGACGAGTTCGTCGCCGCCTTCGGTGAGCGGGCGCGGAGTGTCCCGCGCTGCAAGCAGATCCTGCGGACCCACCCCTTCGATATCGGCCCGCCCGAGTGGGTGGACGACCCGCACTTCGACGTGTCCCGGCACCTGCACCGCCTGGCCCTGCCGCAGCCGGGTGGCGACGCCGAACTGTTCGCCACGATCGCGACCGTGATGGAGCGCCGCCTCGATCGCGAGCGCCCGCTGTGGGACTGCTACTTCATCGAGGGGCTCAGCGACGACCGGTGGGCGGTGCTGACCAAGCTCCACCACTGCATCGCCGACGGGATCGCGACGACGCAGATGTTGGGGAAGTTCAGCGACGACGATGGCGGGGGCAGTTTCGCCACGGAGATCCGCGGCGCCAAGGAGCCGCCGCGGCGCGGGTTCGGCCTGCCGAGGCTGAGCCTGAACCCGTTGAGCTGGGCGAGCTCGATCGGGCGCAGCGCGCTGAGCGCGGCCGCCGCCGCCGAACACATGACGGTGGGCGCCGCCGAGCTGACGGCGAGCCTGCTGCACCCGGCGCCGGAATCGTCGCTGCACGGGCGGGTCACGACGTTGCGGCGCTACAGCGCGGCCCGCGTCCGGCTGGCCGACCTGCAGGAGGTCGCCCAGGTCTTCGGCGTCACGCTCAACGACGTGGCCCTGGCCGCGATCACCGACAGCTACCGCGGGGTCCTGCTCGACCGCGGCGAGAAGCCCGGCCACGACTCGCTCCGCACGCTCGTTCCCGTGTCGATGCGCGCGATGAACCACTTCAGCGCGGCCGACAACCGGGTCTCGGCGATGCTGCCGTTGCTGCCCGTCGACGAGGCCGACGCGGTGCGGCGGCTGCGGGTGGTGCACGAGCGGCTCGCCCACGCCAAGTCCAGCAGCCAATCCGACGGCGGCGCCGCGCTGGTCTCGGCGACCCGCAACGTCCCATTCGCGTTCTCGGCGTGGGCGGTTCGGCTGCTGAGCCGGCTGCCCCAGCGCGCGGTCGTCGCGCTGGCGACCAACGTTCCCGGCCCGCGCGGCCAGCAGCGGCTGATGGGCCGTCGCGTGCTGGAGATCCTGCCGATCCCCCCGATCGCCCTCCAGCTGCGCACCGGCATCGCCATGGTCAGCTATGCCGATTTGTTCGTCTTCGGCATCACCGCCGACTACGACGCCGCGCCCGACATCGACGCGCTCGCGGCGGGGATCGAAGGCGGGGTGGCGCGGCTGGTCGCGGCCGCCCGGGCGCACCGCTGACGTTTGCCCGCGGTCAGGCTTTGCGGGCGAAGGTCCGGTGGGGGCGCCCGACGCGCTGATGGGCGGTGAGCAGCAGGTGATCGAAGTCCGACTGGGAATTCGGCGCCAGGCCGGCCTCGCGGAAGTCCGCGCCGACCTGCTCGGCCAGCGGACGCAGCTTGACGTTGGCTTCCTGGGACAACCACCTGAGCAGGTTGAAGGCGGCGTCGTCGCTGATGCCGTAGACCAGCATCAGCATGCCCTTGGTCTGCTCGATGGCGGCCCGGCTTTCGGTGACCTCGGCCAGCCGGGCGGTGACGGCATCCTCCCGCCGCTGCGCGGGCTGAGGTTCGGGCTGGTGTTCGGAAGTCGGGGAGACGTCGATGTAGAACCCGTGCGTTCCGATCACCTCCCCGTCGTGGTCGATGAGCCGGTCGCCGACGACGACGATTGAGCGCACCCGTCCGCCGGTGTCGATGACGCGGTGGCGGGTGCTGAACGGCTGCCGGGTGTTGAGGATCTGATCAATGGTGGCCGCGACCTGCCCGCGGTCGTCGGGGTGTTTGTGCGCGAGCACCAGGTCGGTGGTCGGGGTGATGGTGCCGGGTTCGTAGCCGTGCATCCGCTGCACCTCGGCGGACCATTCCCAGCGTCGGTCCGCGAAGTAGAACCGGAACCACCCCACGCTCTGCGGCGTGCCGCCGGCCAGAGCCTGCTCGAGGGCTTTGGAGTCGCCGTTGAGATTCCATGTCATCGGTCAAGGAGCCTCCTCGCGGCGGGTTGATGGGGGCGGCGGCCGGAGCGCCGCGCCGCGGCCGCCGCCCCCTTTCCGGTTCGACCGGGCCCGATTCGATGGGCCCGCTTCGATCAGGCGTTGATCACCTCATGCTGCGAAGCGCTGTCGTCGATCACCTTGTGTCCGGCGCCGCGGTCGACGGAGATCTTGCGCGGCTTGGCCCGTTCGGCGACCGGGATGTCAAGGCGCAGAACGCCTTCGCGGTAGGTCGCCTCGATCCGCTCGGTGTCCAGGTTCTCGCCGAGCACTAGCTGGCGGCTGAACACGCCTCGGGGGCGCTCGGTGGCCAGCATCTCCCTGTCGGGGTCGACGCCCGGACGCTCGGCGCGCACGGTCACCACGTTGCGCTCGATGTCGATGTCGAGCGAGTCGGCGTCGATGCCGGGAAGGTCGAACTCGACGACGAACTTCTCGCCTTCGCGCCAGGCGTCCATCGGCATCACCGCCGGCCGTGCCGCGGTACCGAATACCTGCTGGGTGAAGCGGTCCAGATCCCGGAATGGGTCAGTGCGCATCAGCATGGCGGTCACCTTTCACTCCAATCCACTGTGCTGATATTGGTCTATTTCCTATGTCTTGCGACACAGATTTTATCTAACACTGTCGACACATAGAGTGCAAGTGTGGTAGACAGGTTTTCTGTACCCGTCTGTTGCAGGAGATGCTCCTCAGGAGATGACCCCCAGGAGATCCCGTTGTCCGACCTGCCTGGCGAAACCGGCCCGCCGGCATCCGATCGTGGCGTGTACGGCATCTCCGTGGCCGCCGAACTCTCCGGTGTTGCCGTGCAGTCACTGCGGCTCTACGAACGCCACGGACTGCTCACTCCGGCCCGCAGTGACGGCGGAACCCGGCGCTACAGCGCCGAGGACCTGGCCCGGCTGCAACGCATCAGCGCGCTCGTCGACGCGGGGGTCAACCTGGCCGGCATCGCCCGCATCCTGCACCTCGAGGACGACAACGCCGCATTGTCGTCGGCCAACACCGACCTACGGTCCACCAACCGCACGTTGCGAAACGCGGCCAAGCCCCCGCCGCCCGAGCCGGAACCGCCCCCGTCCTAGCCGGGTCCTGGCCGGGTCCTGGCCGGGTCCTGGCCGGCCGATCCCCCGTCGCGGATTGCCGGCGCCGCGGGCGGGTATCCGCCTGCTGACAGCGCCCGCGATGCACCGGCAGGAGTGGCAATGAAAGAAGCAACGGACACCGGCGCCGAGATTGTCGGTGATGCGCGCCGGGAGGCCGAGATCTACCGGGGCGACAACCCCCGGCCGTTGGGCGGCTACCTGGCCGTCATGGGCATCTATGTCACGGTGGTCGCCGTCGCGACCGCGCTCGCGGCGTGCTGGCCGGTGCCGACTTCCTCCAGCTCGCCTACGCGAAGGCGCAGCAGTCGGCCGAGGGCTGAGCCCGAACCTGGCCGGCCGCGCGCTTCGCTTGCCGGCCGATGACGTTCGTTTCGTGGGTCGACGTCCGCGCGTGGCGCCGACACCAGTGCACCCTGGGACTTGTTCCCGGGGAGCGGCGTTGGGCGCGGGCAGCCAGATGCTCGGAGACATCACAGCACCGAAGGGGTGAGAACGTGCGCGCCGCGAACCACAAACAACACGGTCGCCGCCCAGCCGGCCGCCATGGTCGCCGGCCTTCCGCGCGGACACGACGGCCGCGCTGCGCGAACTCGTCGACACCGCCGCCCGTCACCCCGCGCGCGTTCACCGGCGAATCGGCGGCATCATCATGGAACGGCTCAACGTCGAGGCCTTCGAGCTGCTCACCCGGCTGTCGCAGTCGTCTAACACCAAGCTCGTCGACGTCGCCCAGGGGCTGATCGACAGCGAGCATCCCGTCAAGCACCGCCAGCGCTGACCACCGCCGCGGCGCCGGGTCGGTGGGCCAAAACGAAGCGGTCGGCGCTCGCCGCCGGGAAATGGCGGCGGCACGGGCGCCGCGCCGCAGGCCAGGATCAGGGTGTCGAACCCGTGGCGCTGGCCGGCTTCGTCGGCTGCCGCATGCGCAACAAGCAGCTCTACACTCAATGCGAGACCACCCAGGTGCGCGAGAAGGGCATGGGCGCAGCGCTTTTCGGCTACTCGGAGCTCTACGGCCAAGTCCCCGGCGGCCAGGCCGAGCTGCTGCGCGTCCCGCAGGCCCAGTTTACCCACATCAAAGTGCCTGAGGGACAACCGGATTCGCGTTTCATCTATCTACCCGACGTGCTGCCGACCGCCTGGCAGGCCGCGGCCTACGCCGACATCCCCGACGGCGGCACCGTTGCCATCCTGGGCCTGGGGGCCATCGGGGACATGGCGGCGCGGATCGCCGACCATCTCGGCCACCGCGTTATCGCCGTCAACCTGGTGCCCGAGGGGCGGCTGGACTGCCCGATCGGTGACGCGATCAGAGACCTGACCGACGGCCGCGGCCCGGACACGGTGATCGACGCAGTGGGCATGGAGGCCCACGGCTCGCCGGCCGCCCAACTGGCCCAGCAGGCCACCGGCCTGCTGCCGGACGCGATTGGCAAGCGGCTGATGCGCACCGCCGGGGTCGACCGGCTGGCCGCCCTGCACTCCGCCGTCGACATCGTGCAGCGCGGCGGGACGATCTCGCTGGCCGGCGTGTACGGCGGGATGGCCGACCCCTTCCCGATGATGGTCGCCTTCGACAAGCAGGTGACGCTGCGGATGGGGCAGGCCAACGTCAAGCGGTGGGTGGACGACATCATGCCGCTGCTGACCGACGACGATCCGCTCGGCGTCGACACGTTCGCCATGCACGTGCTGCCGTTGAACCAAGCCCCGCACAGCTACGAGATTTTCCAGAAATAGCGCGACGGCGCGGTCAAGGTCATGCTCAGGCCGTGAGCGGGCGCGCCCGGCGAGGCGCAAAAGCGATGTCGGCCAGGGTTTTCCGGTACGCTGCCCGGTGTGATAGACGGCACACGAAAGCGTCGGCGGGGCCGGCGCGAGCGCTCGGGGTTTGATTGCTGCGCGCCTCGGGTATCAGGTGCGCCATGACCGCCGCCGACGCCCCCACGCCCACCGGTGAACTGTGGCCGGGCAAGGCCTACCCGCTGGGGGCCACCTACGACGGCGCGGGCACCAACTTCGCGGTGTTCTCCGAGGTGGCCGAGCGCGTCGAGCTGTGCCTGTTCGACGCCGATGGCGGCGAGGCGCGGATCACGCTGCCCGAGGTCGACTACTTCGTCTGGCACGGCTACCTCCCCGGCATCGAACCGGGCCAGCGCTACGGCTACCGCGTGCACGGCCCCTACGAGCCCGCCGAGGGCCTGCGGTGCAACCCGAACAAGCTGCTGCTGGACCCGTATTCGAAGGCCATCGACGGCTTCTTCGACTGGAACCAGTCGCTTTTCAGCTACACCTTCGGCGACCCGGACAGCCGCAACGACGAGGACTCCGCGGCCAGCATGCCCAAGTCGGTGGTGATCAACCCGTACTTCGACTGGGGCAACGACCGCCCGCCCAACCACGAGTACGCGGACTCCGTCATCTACGAGGCGCACGTCAAGGGCCTGACGATGAGCCACCCCGACATCCCCGAGCAGATGCGCGGCACCTACTCGGCGGTGGCGCACCCGGTGATGATCGAGCATCTCAAGAGCCTCGGCGTCACCGCCATCGAGCTGATGCCGGTGCACCACTTCGCCAACGACTCCACTCTGGTCGAGCGCGGGCTGGCCAATTACTGGGGCTACAACACGATCGGGTTCTTCGCGCCGGACTTCAAGTACACCAGCTCGATGTCCCCGGGCGGGCAGGTCCAGGAGTTCAAGGCGATGGTGCGCGCCCTGCACGAGGCGGACATCGAGGTCATCCTGGACGTGGTCTACAACCACACCGCCGAGGGCAACCACCTGGGCCCGACCCTGTCGATGCGGGGCATTGACAACGCCGCCTACTACCGGCTGGTCGACGACGACAAGCGCTACTACATGGACTACACCGGGACGGGCAACAGCCTCAACGCCGGGCATCCGCACGCCCTGCAGCTGATCATGGACTCGCTGCGCTACTGGGTGCTCGAGATGCACGTCGACGGCTTCCGGTTCGACCTGGCCTCGACGCTGGCCCGGGAGTTCTACGACGTGGACCGGCTGGCGACGTTTTTCGAACTCGTGCAACAGGATCCGACGGTCAGCCAGGTCAAGCTCATCGCCGAGCCGTGGGACGTCGGGCCCGGCGGCTACCAGGTGGGCAACTTTCCGCCGCAGTGGACCGAGTGGAACGGCAAGTACCGCGACACCGTCCGGGACTTCTGGCGCGGCGAGCCCGCCACGCTCGACGAGTTCGCCTACCGCCTGTCCGGGTCGTCGGACCTCTACGAACACACCGGGCGCCGGCCGGTGGCGTCGATCAACTTCGTCACCGCCCACGACGGGTTCACGCTGCGCGACCTGGTGTCCTACAACGAGAAGCACAACGAGGCCAACGGCGAGGACAACAACGACGGCGAGAGCCACAACCGGTCGTGGAACTGCGGGGCCGAGGGGGAGACCGACGACGCGGAGGTCAACGCGTTGCGGGCCCGGCAGCAGCGCAACTTCGTGACCACCCTGCTGCTCTCCCAGGGGGTGCCGATGATCTGCCACGGCGACGAGCTCGGCCGCACCCAGGGCGGGAACAACAACGGCTACTGCCAGGACAGCGAGCTCACCTGGATCGACTGGGACAACGCCGACGCCGGCCTGGTGGAGTTCACCGCCGCCGTCGCCGCGCTGCGCGCCGAGCACCCCGTGTTCCGCCGCCGCCGCTTCTTCTCCGGCAAGCCGGTGGGCCGCAGGGGCCTCGATGGCCAGGGCCGGCTGCCCGACATCGCCTGGTTCACCCCCGAGGGCACGGAGATGTCCGACGAGGACTGGGGCGCGAGTTTCGCAAAGTCGGTCGCGGTGTTCCTCAACGGCCAGGGCATCATCGGCCGCGATCCGCGGGGGCGGCGGGTCACCGACGACTCGTTCCTCCTGTGCTTCAACGCCCACCACGAGCCGCTCGAATTCACCCTTCCGCCAAAAGAATTCGGGTCTTCCTGGCAGGTTGCGGTGTTCACCGGGCCGGAGGAGACGACACCGGCCGACGAAGTGCCCGGGGGCGGCACTCTCACCGTGGAGGCCTACACCGCCGTGGTGTTGCAGGCCTCGGACGGCGGCTGACGGGGCTTCGATGACCCGTTGGCGTGCTGCCGGCCGTTCGGCGCGGGCGCGCCGGCGCAGCCTGTGAGGTTTTTACACGGCGCGACAATCTTCGGCCGCTTCGACGACATCGGCCTGGTTCATTGCGCACAATGTCGACGACGCCGGACTGTTCGACGACGCCGGACTGGTTCGCCGCCAAGCGGTCCCGGCCACACACTGCTGCTCGGGAAGGGGCCAGGCGATGGACAGCCCCGACCCCGACGTGCGCCTGCAGGCGGCGCTGACCCGGTACGGGCGGGCGGCCGTGACGCTCGTGCTGGTCGTCGCCGCGGCGGACTGGGTCGGCTGGGCCGCCGGCATCGAGTCGCTGACGCGGATCAACCCCGCCTGGCCGCGGATGACGCCGTGGACCGCGCTGTGGCTGGCCGCGCTGGGGGCGGCGATCTATCTGCAGGCGGGGCGTCCCTCGCGCCCACGTGTGTGGGCCGGGCGCGGGCTGGCCGCGGCGGTGGGCGCCCTCGCGGTCGCGGTGCTCGCCGAGTACGCGACCGGCAGGTCGTTCGGCCTGGACCGGGTGTGGTTCGCGCAAGCGGTCCGCGCGCTGCAATCGTCCTGGCCGGGACGTCCGAGCCCGCAGACGGCGGTGTCGGTCCTGCTCGTTGCCGCCGCCGTGGCGCTGCTTCGGATTGACCACCGCGCCCGCCTGGGATGGC
>Ga0307441_1000976_pt1 | contig 10200 bp, 7 predicted proteins | sample SalMarWE160420MG_FD_202149 | JGI IMG/M metagenome (GOLD analysis project Ga0307441, IMG submission 202149) | Salt marsh sediment microbial communities from the Plum Island Ecosystem LTER, Massachusetts, United States - WE1604-20 | ecosystem: Environmental > Aquatic > Marine > Intertidal zone >... | reverse complement strand
ATCCGCCATTGTAATAATTAATATTTAGATTCTCTGAACCAGTATGGGAATCAACATAAATACAGACTTCTTTGTTTTCTTTTTCATAATCTGCTGTGGTCCACTGATACTCAAAATCTGTCTCATAATTATCACCACCTGAGCTACTGACACCTATTCTTACATGATCAATTCTCACATCATCTGCCTTCCAGAACCCGCCAACTCTTACATAATTAAAACGAACACGAAGATTATTAACCTCTGCTACAGTATGTGTACCAAGATCAATTGTGTTATGAGACCAGCTGGTATGTTGACCTATATTTCCAACATCTGAACCAGAACCACTTCCCGCATAGTCAACGATTACATCGGCATAATCATCTCCAGCACCATCATCGTTATTGCAATATAACGAAATATTGACATTAAGAGTACCCGTGAGGGAGGTGCCAGAAAAGTCAAACCAACCTTCATCAGCTCCATTGCTCGTAGTCCCAATATAATTGGCTGGTTGATCTTGATCATCAAGATAAGGTGGAGAACCAACTTCCGTCCAAGCTGTATAAGTAGAATCAAAGGCATTACAATTCAACCATTCAGAACTGCTTCCTCCACCTGTGTTTTCTTCTTTGATGTTCATCACATCTGAGTCAGGTGATGTGTCCTGTGCATTGACAAAATTTGTCTCAGTTCCTCTATCAAGGCTAGCATCTTCATCACAACCATTGTTATCAACTGTGTTATTGTTCTCATCAACAACAAAAGTACCATCCCAAGTGCTGTTATCATCACTCCATCGGTAATACAACGTGACATTATCTAGATTGAGAGGTCCTGTTGCGGTTATATCAAACGGTGAAGATGTTAACTCGTATGGATTAATGGTATCAACAGATGTGTATATAGAAAGAACAGAATCAATTTCCTCCTGAAATGTTCCGGTCATCACTAGGGAATTGCGTCCCGTGTCGAGTATGTTAACTTCAATTTGTTCTCCCCCTGAAACCAAACTTGCATATGAAAAAACTACCTTTTCACCCACGTTCCATAGCCCATCACCATTTAAATCATTATACAGATAATCCCCAGCAAGTATGGGATCCACTGGTTGACCGTCTACTCTCATCACAATTTTCGTATCAAAGTTCAACGCCTTTCCGCCATAGTGGCTTAGTATAATATTGCCATTGCCTATCTGGCAAATAATATTGACAGATGGAGTGGGAGGAGAATAAGGAACAGTTAAAACAGAGATGTAAACCACAGAGAAAAGACTTACCGATATTCCTAACATTAGCATGGTTCCAATTATTTCAGATATTGCTTGATTTGTCCTAATATTTTTTACAATGTGTTTCTTGTCCATACGTTCATGATCCTATGAAATTTTTATACAATTCAAATAGCAAATATGAGAAAATTGAAACGGGTATTGCGATGAATGAACAAAAAATATCCCTCTAGCATCCATGTGAATAGATTCCAAATCGTGTTTAATTTAAGCTTATCACTCACAATTTTTACGACTATCATCCTAAACCATTTATAGCTAAGTTTTTGTTGTTTAGTTAGGTGCGTTTTTCAATCATCTAGTTTTTTTATTCTTTCTCATCTTTATCTTTTGATTGAACTACCCCTCCATGCAATGGGTTTGCAGGGAGGGGCGACTTCAATCAAGCTGGTAAAGGAGGATGATATTATCGGAAAATCGGATGGTATTAAATTAAATGAAAATACTGGGTATGTATGAATCATTTTTCTTTCCAATTTTTGCACTCCAACTCATAATATAAACCATCCTCGATCTACCTAAACTATATAGGAGGGATACACAGTACCCCCGTAATTGTAATGTAATTTATACTATTTAATTTTTGTTACTAAAGCAGTACTTCGGAATGTAAGCATCAATAGTATTTTTAATCTTCAGCCCCATTAGTTATTTGGGATGTTAGATGGGAAGCACTCTTGAGGATAGATTAAAAGAGGATATTGTAAAAACGTTGGATAAACATATCACTCTTGTTAAGGGAAATAATTGTACGTATTCTGATAGTAAAGAATTCTTAGCGTGGGCTTGGGCTGGTGTTAATCAGATTTCTCTACGAGAAGCATCTGAGGAACTTAATGATTGCGGATATGATATTCCATCAGGTGATGCCTTGTTAGACCGGTTGTCAAATCAACCATACAAAATTCTTGAACATGGTTTTGATCATGTATTCCAAGATCATATCAACAGAGCTCGGAAACAACGGTTATTTACACATTCAGTCATTGTTGCCATTGATTTCACTGACATTGAATGGTACGGAGAAGAATTACCATTTATTGTGAAAAGTAAAGCGAAAAATGGGACAAAACGGTTCATTCGATTTGCAACAATTGCTGTTGTCGAAGATGGAAAACGATTTACCTTGAAGGTATTGCCTGTAACTCCTTTATCTGCTACGGAGAATATTGTGAAAGAATTGATTGCATATGTTCAACATTTTGTTTCAATTCGTGTAGTACTTCTGGATCGTGGATTCTATTCCAATGAGGTTGTAGAACAAATTAAGAATGCAGATGTAAAATTTGTTATACCTGCAAAGAAAAACTCTAAGGTTAAGGAGAACATGCAAGCAGCATATGATAACGGTCCAATAATGTATACGATGTCAAAAGGTGCAACCTATACATTGATGGTGGTAAAAGATGAAGATAATGGCAAGTTATTACCTTATGCAACCAACATGGACAATGCCGAATCATCTGTGGTTCATGAATTCTATGAAAGTCGTTTTGGAATTGAAACACAATATCGGGTAAAGAACAAGTTCTTCGGGAAGACTTGTTCTAAAAAGTACTCCGTTCGATATGCATTTTTCATCCTTGCCGTCACTTTGTATAACCTCTGGGTTCTTCTCAATATTATAGAACGAGGGAGAAAAGGTTTAGAACCTGGAAAGATTCCAATAAAAGTAGATAGGTTGAAACATATTTTCCGTAAGATCATCTACAGAAATGCACCCATATAACACAAATATTTCCATAAATGGAGAAGAGCCAACAGGAAACACAACTTCCTCCTAGTGTTAAGTAGACATACCGCCAAGTATTAAAGAAATAATTATGGTCAAAACTAGTTTCTTCATCCATTCAAAGTGATAAATTCTTGATTATTTTTCATACATTTATTGGATTTAGTGCAATAAATTTGAAAAATTGGATCTACTTTCCGAAGTACTGATACTCTATCTACTATCTTCAACTCCAAATACATCTACCTCTTTGAATCTGCCTTCAACATCCTGTACTGGTTTAACTGGCAGTATAAATGCAAACGTACTTCCTCTGTCTAGGATGCTTTCAACCCAAATTCTGCCACCATGAGCAAGAACAATACCACGGGATATTGCAAGGCCAAGTCCTACACCACCAAGTTTCTTATCTTCGCCTAAATTAACTTGATAAAAAGCATCGAAAATAGTATCCTTTTTATTCTCTGGTATTCCTCGTCCAAAATCTTGAATTTCAAATAAGATATCATCCTTTTCTCTTCTAACTTTTATATCGATATTGGAATTATCTAGTGAGAACTTTATTGCATTATTTACAAGGTTTATAAGCACTTGTTCTATACGTTCTTGATCAACAGTTAGATCGGAAATATTATTCTCTATATCTGTGTTAATCTTGATATGTTTTACATCTGCAGAAGACTGCATGGTTTCAGCTGTTTCTTCCACCATGGTTCTCACATTTGTTTTTCCTGGGATAAATTTCATCCTACCAGATTCTAACCTTGAGATGTCAAGGATGTCCTGGATGAGATGGTCCAAACGGTTTGCATTTTTTAAAACTATTTCAAGACTTTTTCTCTGTTCCTCAGTAATCTCCCCAAGTTTTCGTTTTAATATCAGTTGTATGTACCCTTTTATCGAAGACATAGGTGTTCTGAGCTCATGTGATGTAACGTTGAGAAAGTTTGATTTTATTTTATCCAGTTTTTTCAGTTGGATATTTTGCTCTTCAATCTCCTTCTGATAATCTTCAAGGGTATGCAATTGTTTATAGCTATCATGTGATTTACTATGAGGTCTACCAAGCTTTTCCTCATCTCTTAGAATTTTTACTATTTCCGGTACATCCCCCATTTAATCTCTCCTCTGATAAACAACGACTATGATACTTCCCCATCCACTTTTTGAATTATTACCTCACATCAACCTTAATCGACATCGGTTTATTTATTGTTTTCGAAGCTGAATACATCTATTTCTTTGAATTTATCTTCAAGATCTTTGACTTCCAGTGGTAAGGAAAATTTAAATGTGCTACCTTTACCCACAGTACTGTCAATCCATATACGTCCACCATGAGCATTAACAATGTCTTGTGATATCGTCAGGCCAAGGCCTACGCCACCAAACTTTCTGTCTATCCCTGATTCACCCCATCCAATAGTTATGGTCATATTGTCACCGGTTATACGGTGCTCTTTGCCACTCGGGTCTTTAATGAGATATGGGTATGTTGTTTTCTCTGATTCCTTCTTTTTCTGTTCCCCCTTGGCGATTTTTACCTTCTTTGCAATTTCTAACTGAGTTTCTCTTTTAATTCTGGTTAAGTATCGCTTTATAGTTTTCTCGGAAACTGCAATCTTGTATTCTTCAACAAGGAATCCCTGAATCTTTTTCACATTTCTAGTATGGTGTTTTGTAATTATTGTTTTAATGGCATGTAGATTTCTCGCTTTCTGTTTTACTTTTTTCTCATTTACCTTTTTAAAATAATCAATCATACATGCTTTGTGTAATTATTCTTTAAGCCACGCAATAGCATCTTCCTTTGACTTGAAAAAACGCATGCTCTCTTTTTTAGTAGGTCCTATAATAAATGCTGCAAAAACTCTTGCAACTGGATGCATTCCAAAAAGAGCAATCTTTTCATATCCTTCTTTCTCTTCAGATCTTATCCTTACTTCTTTTCTCGCCTCTGGTGTAGGTTGTTCTGATTTGCTAATGTCCGCAAGAACATTAACTTTTCCTCCAACCAGGTTCCTAAGTTTATCGAATGAATCCTTTATTGCAATTACTGTTTCCAAATCCTGTTTTCCAACTATAGTTTCATAAAGTATATTGTCCTCTCCAAGATACAATCTACTTTCTCCTACCCATATCTCTCTTTCGCTAACTTGTTTTATTTCAACTGGTTGTCTTTCCATTTCCCCTCTCTTGACACATTACAATTACATTACAAAACAATAATTCCTTTATAAAATCTTTTATTAATTCGTTTTATTACACAAAGCAAATCATACATATACCTTTAAATCTATTTTGCCTAAGAATTGATTTTAAGCCATTCTGAGCCGCCTTAAGCTAAATTGATGGTTACACCAAATGCAAGTTTTGCCCCCAGAATTCGTCCATGAAGCTCATATTATTGGTGGAGAGGGGGATAGACAGGAGAAAGAAATCTCTCTTCTTATTTTTTTCTAAATTACCAAAGATATTTTGAGGTTTCTACAAAAATATCTGGGAAATACAAAGATATGATTGAATGAACCCACTGGCCCATCCCACTATTTTTCAATCATCCTCATATCCATCAGGCAAACAAGATTTGAATACACTTTTACCGGTAAAAATGGAGGTTTAATCCAGTAAGCCACTTTTTGTAAAATTATACCAAAGATATTTTGAGTTTTCTAATATTATATCTAACAATACTTCTAACTGTTAGTTTTTTAAAGAATGAAATGATATAAATTGGTAGTCGGCGAGGAGATAAGCAAGATGCCAGTTGATGAAGGACGAGTAAAGGATTTAGTGGAGAAACTACAGGCTGAAGAAATTACTCCTAAGGAAGCAAGGAAAAGACTTAAAGAGAGAGGGCTTTTAGAATCTGAAAGATGGGAAATTATTCCGTGGGCTATTTATTTCATACTTTGGTTACCGCTCAACTCTATGTTCTCTGATCAACTGCCAGCAATTCACTTTCCTTTGGTATTAATCTACATTTCAATTGTTCTCTCAGCACTTGGGATATATATTGGGATTTTGGCAACTCGTATGCATTACAAAAGAGGAGGGCTTAACCACGATGAGACAATATACCTTTTCAAAGAAGGGGCATATCGAGTTATGAGACACCCTGCAGGTGTAATTATGATATTGCCCATTTTGCTGCCTATCATTCTCAGTGCATATGTTCCATTCTCACCTCTTTCAGTTGCTGCTATTATTGTAATGATTGTTTACATTTACTATGGCGTTCGTATGGAGGAAGAGAAGCTTGATATACTGAAATGGGGAGATGAATACAGGCAATATATGAAAGAAGTCCCAAGATTTAATTTTATATTAGGATTGTGGAGACTCAGAAAAAGACGGAAATGATTAATTAATAGCAGACAACCTTACATCTATCAGACAAACGAGATTTGAACCCATTTTTACCGGTAAAAAATATCCTTTACTCATGTTGGAGAGGAAATAGAATTTAACAGTAAAATCTTTAGGAACTATTGTTTGAATGAAATCAGTGTCACAAATTATAACATTTAGACATTAAAATGGAAAAATGTTGTAAATCATAATATTTATAGAAACATTTAAGATAAATCATTAGCTATTGTGTCGTAGTTTTATATTTTTAGACGGAGGGAAAAAATGAAAAACCCAGGTTCAAGAGACCTAGGTCTCGAGGTAATCAATGAAGTGCCTTGGGGGACCCATCTCTGTATTTTTTATGACTCCCTCAATGACTATTTTGATATTACAAAACCATATATCAAAGCAGGTTTAGAAAATAATGAATTTTGCTCGTGGGTTATTCCTAAAGGGTTAGAGACGGAAAAGGCATTTGAGATTTTACAAACAGCGATACCTAATATTGAATTTTATCAAAAAAAGAACCAATTCGAGATTCTTTCACATTCTGAATGCTATTTAAATAAAGGAAGATTCAATGGAGAAACAGTTATTACGAATTGGAAAAACAAACTTGACAACGCTCGTTCTGCGGGATTTGATGGATTACGAATAGAAGGTGACATTTCATGGGTTGGACCTAATCGGTGGAAAACTTTTATGGATTATGAAAGTAAGGTTGAAAATACAATTTTCAATAACAAGATTTTAGCTATCTGTTCGTACCCTCTTGATAAGATTGGAGCAAGAGAAATTATTGACGTTATGGAAAATCATAAATTTGCACTAATCAGACGTAATGAGAAATGGATTTATGCAAAGGGTTTTGTAGATATGATGGATAAGTTGCTCGAAATCAAAAATTACGTTAGAACAGAAAATATTGAATTATTAAGACAGGTGGTATTAAAGGATACTTTTTTTAGCCAATCATCTCATGAGATAAAAACACCTTTAACCTCAATTAGGGGTTATGTTCAAATGTTGATGAGAGAACAATTCGGTACAATTAATGAGCCTCAAAAGGAGGTTCTTGAGATCCTGAAACGAAATACTAATTTTTTGGACCACTTAATTGATAACTATGTTAGTTTAATGCAACTACAAGCAAACACAATGAAATTCAATGTGGCGAAGATTCCTATGGAGAGTCTAATCAAAGATACTACGGATATTATATACCCGTTAGCAGATGCGAAAAAGATTAAAATAGACTCCCGATTAACAGAAGGATTACCACCACTTAGTGTTGATGTTGATAAGATAAAACAAGTTCTAATAAATATCATTAGTAACGCTATTAAATTTTCACCTGAGGGGGCATCAATCAATATTAGTGCGAAGGAAAAAAACGAGTATATCCTGTTTGAAATTCAGGATTTCGGATTGGGTATACCAAAGAATGAGCATGAAAAAATCTTTACCATGTTTTTCCAATCTGGATCAATTCGGGATAAAAATATAAAGGGAACTGGGCTTGGGCTTGCCATCTCAAAGGCTATCGTTGAAGCACACAGGGGACGGATATGGGTTGATAGCAAAATGGGCAAAGGAAGCAAGTTTAGTTTTACACTGCCTATTAAGCCCGTGAAAGAAATTAAAATTAATCACGTAAAGTAGAATTTTTAAAGTCAAATCAAATAAACACAGAACTTGTTCTCCTTTTTAATGAGATTATACTAATGTTGAAACCATGGCGTCAAGTTAGTCCCGCAAATCGTAAATGTTTGACTGCTTTTTGACACCTTAAAAAACCCTTGCCAACTCTTATGAAAGATGCTGCGCAATACTTGAAGTAAGTTCGAAAATATGTAGTGTACATGTGTAGTGTATATTGTACTAATGTAGTAGAACACAAGGCTTTTATTTATAAGATATAATGAAAATGCTACCAAGAGTGTGGTGATATGCAATATAACTGTTCAAAATACTTCATCATGAAAAGCATCAAGAGTTTATACAAATTTTGTAGTTGGGCATAATGCACGATGAGTTGGTTTTATTCCTAGAAAACATACTAAATGCTAAAAATATATGAAGAAATTTATAATCATCGAACCATCTTGACGCCGTGGTGTTGAAATGAATTCAGTGTAAAAAAATTTAGTGCAGGGGAAGGGATTTGAACACCATTTTACCGGTAAAAAATGGAGGTTTAATCCCGTAAGCCACTTTTTGTAAAATTATACCAAAGATATTTTTCAATTTTTATGTTTTTTAACAGCATCCATTAGAACATCAACATCAAACGGTTTCTTGATGTAATCAACGACATTTCCCTGTCCAAATATCCTCTTTTCATCCCTATCAAACCTTACAACCGTCAATAGTATCACCTTTGATTTGCTCTTCTTTTTCTTTAGTTTCTCAAGCATTTCTTCTGTTTCTAATCCAGGCATCATCACATCCAAGATGACAATATCAGGATTAAAACTATCGACCTTCTCAAGAAAATCAGAGCCATCCACAGCCATCTCAGTGTTATAACCTTCGTTTTTCATCATAATATCTACCATTGCTCTTAAATCTAGCTCATCATCAACAACCATAATCTTAGTCATTTCTGCTCCCCCCTATTTTATCCAATCCAAACATATCTAGCGTTTTGAACTTCTTCTCAGCGTTCTTCACAGGTTTCACAGGCAAAGTAAAACTAAATTTACTGCCATTGCCTTCTTTGCTTTCAACCCATATCTTACCGCCATGAGATATAACAATACCCCTGGAGATAGCAAGACCAAGACCAGCACCACCAAACTTCCTATCTGCACCAGAGTCAACCTGATAGAATGTTTCAAAAACCTTATCCAACTTGTCCTTTGGTATTCCACGTCCGAAATCCTGAACTTCAAACAAGACATCGTTTTTTTCTTTTCTGGCTTTAACGTTAATTATAGAACCATCTGGTGAGAACTTTATTGCATTGCCTACAATGTTTATCATTACTTGTTTTATCCGTTCTTCATCAACTATCAAATTGGTTATGCCTTCTTCTACATCTGCGTTGATTGTTATTTCTTTTCTGTCTGCGGATGGTTGCACTGTTTCCGTTGTTTGTCCAACCAACTTCTTTATGTCTGTTTTTTCAGGGATGAATTTCATGGTCCTTGATTCCAAACGTGAAACATCAAGAATGTCCTGAATAAGACCGTCCAAGCGGTTTGTGTTCCTTAATATTATATCTAGACTATTTTTCTGCTCTACATTAATATCGCCAAAGGTCTGTTTCAACAGCATCTGTGTGTAACCCTTAATTGCTGACATTGGTGTTCGCAGCTCATGACTGGTGATGTTTAGGAACGCTGTTTTAAGTTCATCCAATTTTCTAAGTTGGACGTTCTGCTTTATGATTTTTTCTTCTGCTTTCTTCTTTTCTGTGATATCCATAAAAGAACCTAAAATTGCAACTGATTTACCTTTTTCGTCCTTAATTATATTCGCCGAGAAAATCACATTAAAAAAAGAGCCGTCTTTTCTTTTTCCTATATCTTCACCTTTATCAAAGCCTTTTTCTTTCAAGTTTTTTATAGTCTGAAATATCCTTTCCCCTTCCCAGAATTCTTGCAGAGTTCTACCAATTATCTCATTACTATCTTTACAACCACACATCTTTACAATAGCATCATTTACATACGTTATCTCTCCATCCAAATCTGTTATTCCTATACCACTGAAAGAAGATTCTATAGCGTTTTTTTTGATTGATAATTCTTCTTCTATTTTCTTTCGTTCGGTGATGTCTGTCATCACACCAAGAGCACCAATGAATTTACCTTTCTCATTAAGTAAAGGTACT
>Ga0307441_1000975_pt1 | contig 10201 bp, 2 predicted proteins | sample SalMarWE160420MG_FD_202149 | JGI IMG/M metagenome (GOLD analysis project Ga0307441, IMG submission 202149) | Salt marsh sediment microbial communities from the Plum Island Ecosystem LTER, Massachusetts, United States - WE1604-20 | ecosystem: Environmental > Aquatic > Marine > Intertidal zone >... | reverse complement strand
ACGTATACCAGGGATGACCTGGCGCTGCTGCTGGAGGATGCGAGCAGTGGCCTGGAGCGGGAATCCATTGAACAAATACAGGAGTCTCTTGAGCTCTTTTTGGAAGTGCTGGATTTCCAGCCCGTGTCTCTTGAGGTGCTGGAGCAGGATTTACAGATTTTTGCAAGGCCAAAGCTGAACGCCGACGATGTTCCTTCCTTTGAGCACCTCCTCCTCTTCGACGAAAAAACCATGTCGCTAGGCCTGAAGAAGGGTCCATTTTCACCGGAGAGTGATTCAGACCTCGCGTGGGTCATGCAATATGTCCGCGGTCTAAAAACAGGTGATCTCCAAGGCATGGACGTTTTCGAATTCCTGGCTGATCTGGCTCTGGAAAAATCGCAATCCCAAGAATGGCGAAATCGAGGAACAAAGGACAAATAGCTGATGACCTGAAAGGCCAAGACTCCAATGCCGAAGAGCTATCGACTTGAGTTCTCGAATTTCCTGTTAGGGGGATATGATAGATAGATATGCTAGATAAAGGAGAAAGTGGGGCATCTCAACATTTACTACGATATTTACTACGATGCGGTCATTGCGTGTATTCGTAATGCGGAATCCATTCTGATACTTGGTCCTGATGAGGCCAAGGGCGAGTTGCAAAAACGTATCGAGAAAAACAAACTCAGCGGACGTATCGTAGGCATTGAAACAGTTGACAAGATGACTGACCATGAGATCGAGGTAAGAGTTCGACATTACTTTCAGGAAAATAGCGATCGGTTAAAGGACTAGACCCCTGGACGTTATTCTCTTGATTTTGTGGGGACTGGGATTGATGACCTGCCAAACAATGGGTGGAGTCAATCAGAGAGGGTCCGCTTGGTTAAAATTCCTTTAGGTCAAAAAATATTTTTCGACAAACTCCGTATGCTCTGGACAGCGCCGGGCATGTCATAAGAAGGAGACACTAAGAGTGAGGGTGAGCGGCAAGAGGATTCTCCGGACCCTGCTCCATTTGAGGGCGCGTCTCGGCAGAACCGGGTTGGCACAAGAGTACGCCGGCGACGAGCCACCGCTGCGATCGGAACTGTTCAGCAGCGACCAGATGAAGCAGCACGGCAAGGCGCTGGCGGACTCGCACAAGCTGAGTTTGGGACGTGCTTCGGACCAACTTCTGACGCGTCTGGGTGAGAATGAAGGGGTCCTGATTGAAGCCCGCAACCTCTTGATGGAGCCAGTTAAGGGCAACCGACGGATTATGCCGGCCGGGGAATGGCTGCTCGACAACTTCTATCTGATCGAAGAACAGATTCGCATGGCCAGGCGACATTTGCCCAAGGGTTACAGCCGGGAACTGCCTCGCTTGCTGAACGGCGCATCCGCCGGACTTCCACGCGTGTACGACATCGCGCTTGAGATTATCTCGCACGGAGATGGGCGGGCGGATCCGGAAAATCTCAGCAGTTTCTTGGCCGCCTACCAAACGGTGACCATCCTGAAGCTTGGAGAATTGTGGGCCGTTCCGATCATGCTGCGCCTCGCCCTGATCGAGAATCTTCGTCGCGTTGCAGCCCGGATTGCCGCCGACCAGGCGAACCACAACCGCGCCGGCTACTGGGCGGACCAGATGACGGAGATCGCGGAGAAAGACCCAAAGAGCCTGATCGTTGTGATTGCGGATATGGCCCGGTCGAACCCGCCGCTGGTGAGTTCATTTGTCGCGGAATTTTCGCGGCGGTTGCAGGGACAAAGCCCTGCCTTGGCCTTGCCGCTTACCTGGATTGAGCAGCGGCTCTCCGAATCAGGCCTGACGATTGAGCAACTGGTGCAGGCGGAGAACCAAAAACAGTCCGCAGATCAGGTCTCGATAAGCAACAGCATCGGCAGCCTCCGATTTCTGGGAGCGATGGACTGGCGTGAGTTCGTCGAGACCATGAGCGCCGTCGAACAGACCCTGCGTTCGGATCCTGGCGGCGTCTACGGCAGGATGGATTTTGCTACCCGGGATCGTTACCGTCACGTCGTTGAAAAGATCGCAAAGAGCAGCCGGCGATCCGAAAGCGAGGTGGCCCGCGAAGCGATCCGATTGGCCAGCGAGGCCTCAGCCAAGGATAAGAGCGATGATCGGACAGCCCATATCGGGTTCTATCTAATCGACGAGGGATTGCGGCAACTGGAAGGAACGGCGGGAGTGCGCCGATCTCCCCTTGAGGCCCTTCGGCGATTAAGCCGTCAGTTCCCTTTGCTTTTCTATCTGGGCATAATCACGCTGATTACGGCTATTTTCACCGGGAGTTTGTTGGCGAAGGCGCATGCCATGGGGTACCAGAATTGGCTAATCGCGCTGATAGGTCTCCCCTTAGTGCTGGGCGCAAGTCATCTGGCCGTGGCGCTGGTGAACTGGCTGGCGACATTACTGGCGATGCCACGCTTGCTGCCGCGAATGGACTTTTCCGGAGGGATCCCGGCGGAATTGCGAACGCTGGTGGTGGTCCCGACGATGCTCACGAGCGGTCCAAACATTGAGGATCTGGTCGAGGCTCTGGAAGTTCGATTTCTGGCCAATCGAGACGAGCACCTGCACTTCGGCCTGCTGACGGATTTCCGGGACGCACCTGAGAAAACGCTTCCGGAAGACGAACCTTTGTTACGGCTGGCCCAAAAGAGAATTCAAGAGTTGAACGAAAAGTACCGAGGCCCAAAAGCCGACACGTTCTTCCTGTTTCATCGTCCGCGCCGCTGGAATCCGCGGGAGCAAATTTGGATGGGCTACGAGCGGAAGCGGGGAAAGCTTGAGGATTTGAATTCGCTTCTGCGCGCCGGAACACATGGTAAAGCCGGGGATTGCTTCTCCCTCATCGTTGGGGATATTGCCGTGTTATCGAACGTGCAGTATGTGATCACCCTGGACACGGATACGCAGCTTCCCCGCGATTCGGCATGGCAGTTTGTAGGAGCCATGGCGCACCCGCTGAATCGGGCGCGGTACGACGAAGACAGGCAGCGGATCGATAAGGGGTACGGCATTCTTCAGCCCCGGGTGGCCGTGAGCCTGCCGGGAATGAACCGGTCGCGATACGCGCGATTGTGCGGGAGTGAGCCAGGCATCGACCCGTATACCCGGGTGGTCTCCGATGTCTACCAGGACCTGTTCGGTGAAGGCTCATTCATCGGCAAGGGGATCTATGATGTTGATGCGTTCGAGCGGGCCCTCAAGGGACGCTTTCCCGAGAATCGGATCCTCAGCCATGATCTTGTGGAGGGATGCTACGCGCGGGCGGGGCTGCTCAGCGATGTGCTGTTGTACGAGGAATACCCATCCCGCTACAGCACGGACGTGAGCCGCCGGCACCGATGGATTCGCGGGGATTGGCAAATTGCCCGCTGGCTGCTGCCGGGCGTTCCCGGCCTCGAGGGAAGCCGCCGGAAGAATCCGCTCTCCGGGGTGTCTCGATGGAAGATTTTCGACAATCTTCGTCGGAGCCTCGTGTCGGCCGCGTTGACGTTGTTGTTGCTCCTCGGCTGGACCGTCTTGTCCCCACCTTGGCTATGGACCCTCGCCGTAATTGGAACCATTCTGATTCCCCCCTGGATTGCCTCTCTTCTGGATCTGTATCAGAAGCAGGGCGATGTGCGTCTGCGTCAACATCTTTCGGTCACGGTGCGCTCGGCCGGTCGGAACTTTGCTCAGGCAGCCTTTACTCTCGCCTGTCTCCCCTATGAGGCCTTCTTCAGTCTGGATGCGATTGTGCGCACGGCCTGGCGAATGTGGGTCACCCACAAACGACTTCTGGAGTGGAACCCGTCGAACGACGGGGAACGCCAAAGCCGCACGGATCTCGCCGCCTCCTGGAAGGCAATGTGGTTTGCCCCTGTCCTGGCCGCTGCTGCGGGGATTTATCTGACCGTTTCGAAGCCGGCCGCGCTCGGCGTGGCGGGGTCCATCCTGGGCCTCTGGTTTGCATCTCCTGCCATCGCCTGGTGGATCAGCCGGCCTCTTGCTCGCCGCAAAACAAGGCTGACGGCTGATCAGACCCTCTTTCTTAAGAAGCTTTCCCGAAAGACCTGGGCATTCTTCGAGACTTTCGTCGGCCCGGAAGATCATTGGCTGCCGCCGGATAACTATCAAGAGCATCCCGCTCCCGTGGTCGGGCATCGAACGTCGCCCACCAACATGGGACTTGCTCTCCTGGCGAATTTGTCCGCATACGACTTCGGATATATTTCGGCCGGACAACTCATCGAGCGCACGGAGAATGCGTTCCGCGCGATGCAACAATTGGAACGCCACCAAGGTCACTTCTACAACTGGTACGACACCCAGTCCCTGAAACCGCTGCAACCGACCTATATTTCGACGGTGGACAGCGGGAACCTCGCGGGCCACCTGCTGACCTTGCGGCCGGGTTTGCTCGCCCTTCCCGATCGCAAGATCTTGGAAGCGCGATGGTTTGACGGACTCAGCGACACCCTGCTGATTCTCGTGGACGCTGCGGGAGAAGCAGCTCCAGTCCAGCTCGGTCAACTCCAGAAGGAGCTGGCGCCTGAATCCGTTTCCCGGCCAACTTCGCTCGCAACCGCACGGCTGTACCTTGGCCGGCTGGCCACATCCGCCGCAGAGGTGGTGGGCAGCCTTGATGCGGACCCTGCAAGGCAGGCGAGCGTGTGGGCCCGCGCTTTCGCCCGGCAATGCCAGGACGCCCTCGATGAGCTGACGTTTCTCACGCCGTGGGCCTTGCTGCCGCCGACCTCTCCGGACAGACGAAACGACTTTGGCGGCCTCGATGAGATCCCCACGCTGCGCGAACTGGCCGGATTTGAGGGGGAGTGGCTGCCAGCTATTGAGGATCGCCTCGGCTCGGAGGCAACCTCCGAGGAGAACGAGCGGTTGCGTGAGATTCGCCGCCTCATCACCCAAGCAAGCCGCCGCGCTAAAGCAAGGATTGGGGCCATCGAACGGTTGGCGCGGCAATCCGGCGAACTGGCCGATATGGAGTATGACTTCCTGTTCGATGAGGCGCGTCATCTGCTGGCAATCGGCTACAACGTTGCGGAGCGGCGCCTGGACTCGAGTTACTACGATCTGCTGGCTTCGGAAGCGAGATTGTGCAGTTTCGTGGCAATTGCTCAGGGAAAACTGTCCCAGGAGAGCTGGTTTGCCCTGGGGCGGCTACTCACCACCGCCGGTGGAAAACCGATCCTTCTTTCGTGGAGCGGTTCGATGTTTGAGTACCTCATGCCGCTTCTGGTGATGCCGACCTATGAACACACCCTGCTCGACCAGACCTGCCAGGCCGCGGTGGAAAGGCAGATCAACTATGGAAGGAGCCACGGTCTACCGTGGGGTATTTCGGAATCGGGTTACAATGCCATCGATGTGCATCTCAATTACCAATACCGCGCCTTTGGCGTGCCCGGCCTTGGGCTCAAGCGCGGTCTAGCCGAGGACTTGGTGATTGCACCCTATGCCTCGGCGCTCGCCCTGATGGTGGCGCCCGAGGAGGCATGTCTGAATTTGCAGCGACTCGCTACTGAAGGGCTGGATGGGAAATACGGACTCTATGAAGCCATCGACTACACCCCGTCGCGACTGCCGCGCGGGCAAGCGAGCGCAGTGATCCGGTCGTACATGGCCCATCACGAGGGCATGAGCTTCATCGCCCTGGCCTATGTGCTACTGAACCGGCCGATGCAGAAGCGATTCTTATCGGACCCGTTGTTCCAGGCGACCACGCTGTTGCTCCAGGAGCGTATCCCCAAGGCCTCGGTGTTCTATTGGCACACCGCTGAACTCTCGGACCACCATGCGGCTTCCAGCGTTCCGGATACGCCATTTCGTGTTTTTACAAGCCCCGACACACCGAACCCGGAAGTGCAGTTGCTCTCGAACGGCAGGTACCACGTGATGATCACCAATGCCGGCGGCGGTTACAGCCGCTGGAAGGACATGGCCGTCACGCGCTGGCGAGAAGACCGTACCTGCGACAACTGGGGCACCTTCTGTTACATCCGTGACGTAACCAGCAGGGAGTTCTGGTCAAACGCATATCAGCCGACGCTCAAACGATCGAAGCATTTTGAGGCGGTCTTCTCGGAAGGGCGTGCCGAGTTTCGCGGCCGCGACCACGAATATGATATCCATACCGAGATCGCTGTTTCACCCGAGGATGACATCGAACTGCGCCGCGTCCGTATCACCAACCGCGCGCGGACGCGCCGATCGATAGACGTTACCAGTTACGCGGAAGTCGTTCTGGCCTCGCCGGCGGCGGATGGACTGCATCCGGCGTTCAGCAATCTCTTTGTGCAGACCGAGATCATCCGCCCGCAGCGGGCGATCCTCTGCACTCGCCGGCCCCGGTCCCAGGGCGAGCCCACGCCCTGGATGTTGCACCTGATGGCCGCGCATGGGGCGGACATCGGAGAAGTCTCCTATGAGACCGATCGTATGCAGTTTATCGGCCGCGGAAACACCGTCGCCGACCCACAGGCGATGAGCGGGATAGCAGGGTTTTTTACGGGGGCGCTCTCAGGCAGCGAGGGCTCCGTGCTCGATCCGGTTGTCGCCATAAGATATCGTATAACGCTCGATCCGCAAGAATCGGTAACGATAAATATTGTCTCCGGCGCCGGTGAAACCCGCGATGCAGCCTTACGCCTGGTGGAAAAATACCAGGATCGGCGTCTCGCGGATCGGGTCTTTGATCTGGCATGGACACATAGCCAGGTGCTGCTGCGGCAGATCAATGCCACCGAGGCCGACGCGCAACTCTATGGGCGCCTTGCCGGTTCGATCATCTACCCCAATGCAACGCTGCGAGCCGACCCGAGCGTCCTCATCAAGAACCACCGGGGGCAATCCGGTCTCTGGGGATACGCCATCTCCGGCGATTTACCGATTGTGCTGCTGCAGATTGAAGATCCGGCCAATATCGATCTGGTGCGCCAACTGGTGCAGGCCCACGCGTACTGGCGCCTGAAAGGACTGGCGGTAGACCTGGTAATCTGGAACGAAGATCACGCCGGTTACCGGCAACTCCTCCACGACCAGATCATGGGACTGATAGCCGCCGGCATCGAAGCCAACGTGACCGATCGGCCCGGCGGCATCTTTGTAAGACCTGTGGACCAGATATCGGAGGAGGACCGCATCCTGATCCAAACGGTCGCTCGCGCCATCATCACGGACAGCCGGGGGTCGCTGGCGGATCAGGTCAACGGTCGCAGTCTGGTGGAAGCTCCGGTGCCGCTCCTTAAGCCGACCCGAACCCACCGCTCCGAACCCCCGGCGGTGGCCGCATTGCCTCGCCATGATCTGACGTTTTTCAACGGGATGGGCGGATTCACACCGGATGCGCGCGAGTATGTCATTACGACCGCGCATGGGCAGGTGACACCTGCGCCGTGGGTGAATGTGCTGGCCAACCCGCACTTCGGTACCGTTATTTCAGAGAGCGGGCCGGCCTATACCTGGAGCGAGAATGCCCACGAGTTCCGCCTCACGCCCTGGGAGAATGATCCCGTCAGTGATTCGAGCGGCGAGGCGTTTTACCTCCGTGATGAAGAGCGCGGCCACTTCTGGTCCCCGACGCCGCTGCCCTGCCGCGGAGTGATGCCGTATGCCACCCGGCACGGATTCGGTTACAGCGTCTTTGAACACACCGAGCGCGGCATCCGCTCCGAGCTGTGGGTCTACGTGGCCCTGGACGCAGCAATCAAGTTTACGGTGCTCAAAGTGCAAAACGTCTCGGAGCGACCCCGTCGACTCTCCGCTACGGGATACGTGGAATGGGTTCTTGGAGACCTGCGTCCGAAATCAAGCATGCACGTGATCACCGAAACTGATCCGAACAGCGGCGCACTGTTTGCACGCAATCCTTATAACACGGAGTTCAGCGACCGGGTTGCGTTCTTCGACGTGGACGATACGACTCGCACCGTAACCGGCAATCGGACTGAATTCCTGGGGCGCAATGGTACGCTGCGCGCTCCGGCCGCGATGACGCGCAACCACCTTTCCGGCAAGGCGGGGGCCGCCCTGGATCCCTGCGCCGCGATCCAGGTGAGCTTCGATCTGGCCGCCGGCCAAGAGCGTGAGATCGTCTTCAGGCTCGGCATCGGGCGAGACGCCGACGATGCCAGAAACCTGGTCAATCGCTTTCGGGGATCAACCGCTGCGCGCGAGGCCCTCGATGGGGTGTGGCAGCACTGGACGCACACCCTCGGCGCGGTAAATGTGGAAACACCCGACCCGTCCCTCAACGTGCTGGCCAACGGCTGGCTCCTGTACCAGACCCTGGCGTGCCGCCTTTGGGCGCGAAGCGCAACCTACCAGTCGGGGGGCGCCTTCGGTTTCCGCGATCAGTTGCAGGACGTGATGGCGCTCATCCACGCCGGGCCGCATCTCGTGCGCGAGCACCTGCTCCTGTGCGCGGCCCGTCAATTCCCGGAGGGAGATGTTCAGCATTGGTGGCATCCGCCAACGGGTCGGGGTGTGCGTACGCACTGTTCGGACGATTACCTCTGGCTGCCGCTCACGACCTGCCGCTATGTCCTCACCACCGGAGACACGGGCGTGTTGGATGAGTCCGTCCATTTCATCGAAGGCCGCCCGGTAAAAATTGATGAAGACTCGTATTACGATCTGCCCGAGCGCTCTGAAGAGACGGCGAGCCTTTACGAGCACTGTGTCCGAGCCATCCTGAACAGCCTCAAATTCGGTAAGCACGGCCTGCCGTTCATGGGCTCCGGTGACTGGAACGACGGCATGAACCTGGTGGGCGAACACGGCAAGGGCGAAAGCGTCTGGTTGGGATTTTTCCTATATGAAGTGCTCATGCAGTTCGCGGAGGTTGCCCATACGCGGGGTGACCTATCTTTCGTCGAACGTTGCCAGAAGGAGGCGGCTGAACTGCGCCGGAATCTCGAGCAGAATGGCTGGGACGGGGAGTGGTACCGCCGCGCCTACTTCGATGACGGCTCGCCGCTTGGATCGTCAGTCAACCCCGAATGCCAGATTGCTTCGATTGCGCAGAGCTGGTCCGTTCTTTCGGGTGCGGGAGATCATGAGCGTTCTCGCATGGCCATGGAAGCGGTGGATGAACGCCTGGTTCGCCGCGAGCATGGACTGATCCAACTTCTGGATCCGCCGTTCGACAAGTCCGATTTGAATCCCGGCTACATCAAGGGATATGTCCCGGGCGTCAGAGAGAATGGCGGGCAGTACACGCATGCGGCCATCTGGGCGGCGATGGCCTTCGCTGCCTTGGGCGACAGCCAGCGCGCGTGGGAACTATTTACAATGATCAACCCGGTGAACCATGCCAGATCGACCGAGGAGACGGCTACCTACAAAGTGGAACCGTACGTCGTTGCGGCCGACGTTTATGCGGTACCGCCGCATACCGGCCGCGGCGGCTGGACTTGGTATACTGGCTCGGCAGCCTGGATGTACCGGTTGATCGTTGAATCACTTCTGGGGCTCAGACTTGAAGTGGACAAACTGCGTTTTACGCCGTGCCTCCCTGCGGATTGGGAGGGGTTCAAGATGCACTACCGGTATCGGGAGACGGTCTACCACATCGCGGTCGTGCAAACGCCCGCCGGCAATGGTGAGATGCGGGTGAGCGTGGATGGCATTGAGCAACCAGATAAGACCATCCCTCTTGTTGACGACCATCAGGAACACTGGGTCGAGGTGCGGAGTCCTGTTACAGGCCCTTGAGAGCTCGTCTCTGGAACCGCTCAAAGTGGATCTGGGTATTGGCACCTTAGTTTGCGGCGCGATTTCCGGACTCATGCACGGGCCGGTCACCGCTTACGGAATTTAGGTCCCCTTGCGGCGGGCGAGATCGCCTTCGACCGCCTGCTCATCGAACAGCTTGGGCCAGCGCGGGTGACCTTGGCTGTGCGGGGTGGCCCGGTCATCAACGACGCCACCAGGGCCGACGCGCGGGCTGTTGGACTTCACGAAATCGCCGAGATCATCGACAACGGATCGGATGCTCCGGGCACGCTACTTGACGATTGCAGTCAGGAGTTCAAGCGACGTTTCATCGAGGCTGATCTGATCCTTGCCAAGGGACAAGGCAACTTCGAGACGCTCAGCGATGAGTCTCACAATATCTTTTTTCTGTTCAAGGCCAAGTGCTCCGTGATTGCGGCCCATGCGGGGGTGCCGATTGGCATGCACGTTCTGGCGCGTTCGAACGCCAGG
>Ga0307441_1000974_pt1 | contig 10205 bp, 22 predicted proteins | sample SalMarWE160420MG_FD_202149 | JGI IMG/M metagenome (GOLD analysis project Ga0307441, IMG submission 202149) | Salt marsh sediment microbial communities from the Plum Island Ecosystem LTER, Massachusetts, United States - WE1604-20 | ecosystem: Environmental > Aquatic > Marine > Intertidal zone >... | reverse complement strand
CCTCATGGGGGCCAACCTCACGAGGGCCAACCTCACGAGGGCCAACCTCACGAGGGCCGACCTCATGGGGGCCAACCTCACGAGGGCCGACCTCACGAGGGCCGACCTCATGGGGGCCAACCTCACGAGGGCCGACATCACGGATGCAGACCTCAGATGAAATTCCGGAGTATGAGAAAATCCGTGCAGTCGCTGATGTTATTTGCGCGGACCAACAACACAGGTCAGACGTTAGATGGACAAAATGAGTAAAAGGATAAAAATGCTGTACAAACTTTACAAAAAAAAGAGGCCAAAGTCTATAATCTCTATATCTGACAGTAGAGAAAAACTAGAAAATGAGCGGGACACATTGATTTCTATAATTAGAGACACATTTGGTGGTGACGATCTGTCACCGGATGATTTTGACATTAAGGAGTTAAACGATGATGAGTGACAAGTGTTTTGGACGGCGAGTTTCGTTCCATAAACGCCTTCCTGGCCGCGAAACCAGGTACGAGGTAAACGGTACACTACTTTGCGTTACTACCGAAACAGACGATATGGGCACTGTCCCGATAGCCGTAGTCGAGCTAGACGACGGCAGCGTGGAAAACGTTTATACCGAAAACATCAAATTTCATTTTCCACTCGCAAACTCTGTAGATGAAAAAGATGGTGACTGACGATGGAAGACACTAAAGAAAACAACGCCTACCGGGACGCTTATATCCGTGGTAGCAAAGATGTACTACTTAGGAAACGTCAGATAAATCCGCTTAGGGAATTGTTGGCAGAGTTCCAAGGAAGCCTCAGTGGCACAGTGGATGTAAAAATATTGCCGTCCGATACGGACAGCGAATCGTTACTCTGGACGATTTTTCTTCCAGGAGACAAAGTCGCCGACATCGCTGTAAAGAGCACATGCTATGAGCTTGAGTACTTGCACTCAAAAATTGCTTGCCGAGGAATATTGTTACTCCGTAGAGCTTTGCTCGACATGCTAAGAAATCCAGACATGCATTGACACTATGTCGTTTTAATGGAAAGGAGTTTATTTTTAAAATGAACAGACTATATCTAACAGGCGCAGGACGGTGCACATATCTGAACCGTATAGATGGAGAGTTGGATTACAAAGGTGCTGCTCGAAGAATACTTGGGCGTGGTTGCGGATACGAAACGTTCGAGTGGAATGATGATATAGAAAACATTTTAAAAAAATACAGAGATGTAAATATTAAATTCATACGCCGTGGTCAAACGTTGACGGTAAGACTACGGGTTGTAGAGGAATAGGAGTAAATTTTGGGAACTAAAAATGTAGAGCCTAAACGAAGAAAAATCAAAATCTTGGCTACAGAAAAAGATGGTGGTGGTTTCTCTGTTGATATATCTAAGTGCACAGACGAAGAATTGGTTGAAGTCATTCATGAACTTACTAATGATAGGTTGAAAGGTTAATGCGAAAATGAGCTTGGCACTGATAGATTTTTCAAGCTTGTTCCACCGTCTATGGAATGTAAACCGTGTAGAGGTGGAGCACAAATGCCTTTCATTCGTGAGCCGACTAAACGAAGACGAGGTAATTATTTGCCTCGACAGTCCACCGTATGAAAGAAAGAAGGAGGCTCCTTCTTATAAGGCGAATAGAGACGTCCCTGACCCAGAACTTGTCGGACTACTTAGGTCTACAATCGATAAGCTCGCAGACGATGGATACAAAATAGCAAGATGCGATGGGTGGGAAGCTGACGACGTAATCGCCACTTTGGTCACTCAAAACACGGAAGATGGAGTAGTTGTATACGGCACTGACAAAGACATTCTGCAGGTTTGCGATTTAAAAGTACCTTTTACTGATGAAGTCAAAACTCCTGAGAGTACACTTGGTGTTCCACGGGAGCTCGTGGTTGACTATCTCTCACTGGTTGGTGACTCATCCGACAATGTACAAGGAGTGTCCGGTATTGGTCCAAAGACGGCCGTTAAGATGCTTCAAAAATTTGGCACTCTAAAAGGCATAAGAGACGCCGTAAAAACACACCCTGAATCGTTCACCGAAAAGACATCTGTCGCTATTTACGAGGCTGAAGAGTGGCTTGATCAAACAGTGAAGCTGATAACGCTCAGGACCGATCTGGAAATATCATTCGAAAAACGAGAAAGGAAAGAAGTAGAATATGTCGAGTGTGAAACGGTCGAACAAGATCAATCACAGTCAACATCACACAATAACGATGAGCCTCACTATATCGTCAAACACGAGCCTGTTGACTACAGACACAGCCTTGAGCCGGTTGGGATAGAGCAGGCATTCAGGTTCGCCCAGATGGCTGTCCGGAGCGCTCTTTATCCCAAGTTTAAAAGTCCAGAGCAATGCATGATGGTCGTAATGCGTGGGAAAGCTTTCGGTCTCGACGCTACAACCTCACTCGATTCGATTGATATGATCCAGGGCAAGCCTACGCTGAAAGCACAGTTGATCGCAGGTATCATCATGTCTTCTCCGAAGTGTGAGTTCTTGGAATGCGTCTCATTATCTTCAGACTCATGCACTTGGGAAACGAAGCGAGTCGGAAATCGTTCTATGCAATCAAGAACATGGACAATTAAAGACGCTGAGAGAATGGGACTGGCATCAAAGGACAATTGGAGAAAACAGCCAGATGTAATGCTACAATGGCGTTGTCTAACCGCTCTAGCACGGCAGGTTTATCCAGATTTGATGCTTGGAATTTATGCACCTGAGGAATTCGAGTGATGGATGAAAATTTTTTGAAAAACAGAAGGCTTTGGAGCGCTGTTTTGTTGCAGGCGTTCGAAGACATTGAAACAGTTAAAAAAGCGTCATCAAAGAAAGAATTCGTCAACCAGGTAATAGAACTAATGAGTTCAGGCGTCAAAAAAAAGGACATACCTGGTATACTCGGCATGAAATATGGTACATTTATAAATTGGGACAAAGAATACAGGGAGGGGATAGCGTTATTTAATGAGCTTGTTGATTTTTTTTACAATAATAATTATTATTGCCAATGGATATGTATGTCGGCATATGTTGACTATGACGTAGTGGTTGAGTGTGCGAGAAAAAAACTAGAGGAGATAGAGATATCATGAACGGAAAAGATTTAAAGGTTGGAGACACGGTCTACTATTTTAATGGCAGTTTGCAACCCGAAAAGGTAACAGTAACTAAAATAGTAAACACTCAATTTGAGGGTTTTGACAGTATTTCCATATCTAAAAAACATGCATACACAGGTAAAGATATTGTCACTTGCGACTTCTATCTTTATAAAACAGTAGGCGATGTAAAGAACGCTATAAGGTGGCATATTTTGATGTTGAAAAATTGGAAATGCGAGGAAGACAATGAATGAAAAAACAGAAAAGACGCCACTTGAAATCGCGAGACAGAGAAGAAAAGAGAAACTTGAGCGCGGAGAGAAGATTGAGAGACTGAACTCGTACGAGAAATGGCTCAGAAGCCCAAACGAAAAGTCATTTAGAAAGTTAGTTAACGCGAAGTGTTGGGATTGCCAGGATGACCCGCTTGCAGGTTCTACTATTAAATCAATAAGAGAATGCACAGTAAGATTAATTTGTCCGCTGTGGAACATTCGGCCATACCAGGTCAAAGAAAAATGATTCGAGTGTGATTGACCTCTTCTGACATTTCTGATACAAAAATTAGTGCGATGCTGAGAATGTACAAAAACGAGTCTGGAAAACAGCCGGTCGGGTCCTTACGGGATTCCCTCCCCATCGGCATCGCAACCGTCCGGTTGTTTTCTGGGCTTGTTTTTAAAAGAGGGATATTGTGCGCATCAGAACAGTAAAGCCAGAGTTTTGGTCTGATGAAAAGATCGGATCCATTTCACCACTCGCAAGACTTCTATTTATTGCATGCTTTAACATAGCTGACGATGAAGGTTTACTTAATATAAACCCAATGTATTTAAGGTCTTTCGCCTTTCCGTATGATGATGTTCCACTGGAGGATTCCAAGAGCATTCTTGGAGAGCTACTAGAATATTCCTTGATAGTTAGATATACTGACGCTAAAAAAAATATTTATGGGTGGATTCCAAATTTTAGAAAACACCAGCGGATTGATAAGCCTCAAAAAAGCAAGCTACCAGCTCCGAGTCTTCAAAATATAGAAATAAAAAAGGCATATGCTAGCAGGCAGGGTTTTATTTGTGAACTATGTGGTGAGATCCTTAATTTTTCAGTTGATAATAGAAAATACATACCAAGCTTTGATCATATAAAACCAAAGTCAAAAGGTGGCTCAGATTATCCTTCAAACATAAGAGTTGTTCATTTTGGCTGTAACTCATCAAAGTGTGACAGGGATGATTCCTTGAATCTTCCGGGAATAATACAAGAAGATTCCAAGGAGGAAGGGAAAGGAAAGGAACAGGGAAAGGAAAGGAAAGGAACAGGGAACATGGAAACACGCGCGCCTACGCGCGGTACGTGTACGTATTCGAAAGAGTTTGAAGACTTCCGTGCTCAGTACCCGAAACACCGACACGGTGGGAAACAGCAAGATTGGGCATCATGGAAGGTCGCAAAGAGCAAAGGCATGACATCCGAGCAGGCAAACGAATATCTTGCTCACTGGAAGAGATGCCCCAAGTGGCAGAAGAATGGCGGTGAGTTTATAGTTGCTATATCAAAGTGGCTTCGTGGTGGGTTCTGGGAAGACATGCCACCAGATTATGAGCCAGGCAATTCTTCACAAGTCCAGCAACAGCAACCGAAGAAAACACAACATGATCGAAACATGGAATTTTTAAGAAGAAAAATGGAGGAAGAAATTGAAAAAGAAAACAGACATTGCGACCATAATGACGATACAGGGATTATTGTCCGCAACTTACCAGGGCAGATTCCAGACGAATGACGAAATAGTCACAATATGGCTAGATTTGCTAAAAGATGTTGACGCTGAATGCCTAATACAGGCAACAAGGCAACTCGCATCACAACCTGGGCAATGGCCTCCTACTGTAGGAGAAGTGCGTTCTCTGGCCGTTGACCTGTCAATGGGTGAGTATGCACCTGTGTCAGAGTTCGAGGCCTGGGAGCGTGCCCTGCGCGTCTCAAGAGGTGAACCGATAGTCACATCGGAAGAAGAGAAGCGAGCACTGAATATGATCGGTGGGACTTGGCAGATTAAGCATTCTGAGAATTTGTCATTTGACCGAAGGGCGTTTGTATCGCATTACTCAGAACTCATAAAGAGGAAAAAAAGCATAGATGGCGCACTACCTGAGGTTAAGCAAATCGCTAACCTTAATGCGCCTGCATTACCACCGAAGCCTACAGCGCCATCTAACGATCCAATAAACGAAGCTGACTATATTTACAGAATGGTTCCTGAATCTGGAAGAATGCCAGCGAAAAGGGAAGAAGTGAGAGAATTATTGAAAGTATATAAATTCTGGGATGGACATGATGGTAAAAAAGATCAATACACGGCTAAGTCCGTACTACATGACGCTGGTCTAATTGAGGATCGTTGAGGAGTAAAAATGAATAGACCATCTTTTGAAGAAGTGTATATGGTTTTGGCAGATACTATGTCAAAGAGATCAACTTGCTATAGGAGAAGTGTAGGTTGTGCTATAGTTTCTGATGATTTTAGACGAGTTCTTTCCGTAGGATACAATGGAAACGCATCTGGTTTGCCAAATAAATGTGATCACCCAGAAATATCTGGTAATTGTGGATGTATCCATGCAGAAGAAAATGCTTGTATATCATGCCAGGAACCTAGATCTACAAATAAGATAGTTTTCGTTACTGTTTTTCCATGTAAAAAATGTGCAAAGTTATTGGTCCAACTTGGTGGTGTATTAAAAGTTTGCTACAGAGAAGAATATCATGATGATATTGCAATGTATATTTTTAAAAAATCAGGTATAAAAGTTTTAAAAATGTTACCTTAGGAGTGACTAGTGTTCGACAAACCAAGGAGGCCATCTGCGGATGTGTGCATTAGATTCTGGAACGCTCTTGAGCTTGACTGTTATAAATGTCCGATAAATGACATTTGCAAATTAAAACTTGAAGACGTAAGGCAGCGAATGATTGACCTTGACACGGCTGCAAGAAACTGGTTGGAGAAAGACGATGAAAGATGAAGAGCACAAAATACAGTCAGGTATAATCAAGGCAGTAGAGCCTATACCTGAGTGTCGTTGGTTGCACGCAATTCCCAACGGTGGAAATAGAAGCGCAGCTACTGGAGCAAGATTAAAAGCAGAGGGTGTTAAGCGAGGGATTGCGGATTTGTGTCTTCCTGTACCTAGTCCAATGCCTGGACACTATAACGAGTGGGATAATTGGCTATATGGTCGAAATTGGTACCATGGATTATACATCGAGGTGAAGACTCCAAAAGGAAGGCAAACCAAAGAGCAAAAAAAATTTGAAAAATTTGCTGTTGAACAAGGCTACAAGTATGTCATAGTTAGATCGACACAGGAAGGTGTCGATGAAATACTTGTATATCTCGGCTTTAAACAGGAATGGGAATAGATGTGGCACTACGTGAACTCTCACTCTTCGCAGGGGCTGGTGGCGGAATCCTGGGATCCAAGCTCCTCGGATGGCGCACCGTTTGCGCTGTCGAAATTGATCCATACTGCCGAAGCGTTCTCCTACAACGACAAATTGACGGAATCCTCGAGACATTCCCGATCTGGGATGATATACGAACCTTTAACCCTGCACCTTGGATTGGAGAAGTCGACATCATCACAGGCGGATTCCCATGCCAAGGGTTGTCCTCGGCAGGTAAACGTCGCGGACTTGCCGACCCGCGTTCTGGATTGGTTTTCGAAATGCTGTGGGCGATTAACGTCATTCGGCCTCAGTATGTGCTCGCGGAAAACAGTCCGAACTTGCGTACCCACGGTCTCGGCTCGATTCTTGGGTCACTTGACAGCATGGGGTATGATGCTCGGTGGGGAGTGTTGGGAGCTCGGCACGTCGGTGCGCCGCATAGAAGAGATCGATTGTGGATTGTCGCTACCGACTCCGACGGCAAACCGGTATGGCAGGAACAAGGGAGGGCAGAAACGTTCCGGGAAAATACGGATGTCCTTAGACAGCATGGCGGCCAAAGGTTTATGGCCGACTCCGAAGGTGCACGACTCAAAAAAAATGTGTGCCGCGGAGATGAATCGAAAAAGTCCGACGTTGGCAGCGCTAGCGGAATATCGGATGGGTGGACCGCTGAACCCAGCGTGGGTCGAGTGGCTCATGGGGTGGCCCATAGAATGGACCGCCTTAAAGCCCTTGGGAACGGTCAGGTTCCAAGAGTGGCTGCGCTCGCATGGGAAGTACTATGCGGCAGATATTAAGGAAAATAAGTGATGGAAAAAATAGCAAAAAAACAGGAGTAAAAAAGTGAAAAAACAAGAAACATTTACGCAATTGATAGACCGCCTGGCCGACTTTAGCGGGCTTGGATGGATGAGATGTGACGTAGAGTCTTGGAACGAAGAGACAGCTGCTGAAGCTATCCGTGAGCACCTTTATCGATGTCAAAAAGGATATGCGGCGCACTATGCGGGATGCGCAAGAGCCGCCTTGGAAGAACTCGACAAGTTCGACAGCGGTGATGCCACCACCGAGAGCCAGGCATGCAATCAGCAATACGGTGCCGATGTCATCTGGTCAGATACCGAACGGCAACTATGGAATCCGACAGAGCAAGACTACCGTGAGTGCTGCGGATTTTGGGTGGCAATCCATGGTGGAGTATGCAAGTGTGCAACAGATGACCTTAGTGATTTTAAAAGCCGTGATCATTTCGACCGAATCTACAAGTACTCAGTAAGAATCGAGCCGATTCCAGAGCAGTGTATTCCAAAATCGGAAAGCAAAGAGAAATACAACGTCCCGTTCCCGTTGATGAGAGGTGATGTGTGACAATTGATAAAAAAGAAGACATAGCAAGGTGCCGCTACTGCGGTAAGAAACTAAATGGGCCTGCGTATCACCTTGGTGGAATTGCAAGGCTACCAGATACGGGTGAGAGAGCACCAGTTAACTACTATGGCGGATATGTTTGCTCTTATAGATGCGATGTCAATGCGTGTCTTGATGTTGAGTCAAATATGCTAGGAGCAGTTAAGTCAAAAACCGTTAGCGAACATGCACTGCAACAGATAACCTATAATTGGGATTGATATGTATATTGTATCGTACTGCGGATCATGTGTTTGGTATAACTGGACATGGTGTCGTTGCTAACTGAATGACTTTCCAGGATGTCAAATACGTACTCTTGATTCTGACGCTTCGAAGTGCACGGATAAGTTTGTTTTTAATTTGAAAGGAAAATTTTATGAAAAACGAAATCAAAATAGGATGCGGAATAGGTATAGACCCTAGAGGAAGACTTGGATACTTCTGCATGTCTAATCAATATGTGTGTGTCTGTTTTAAAAAAGACAAAAAACGATCAATGTGTAAATACGGTTTTATAGATGAAAGCTCAAGATTGACTCAATGTTCACACGAAGAAGTAAAGAAGATAGCAATCAGGACGGCTATGGAGGCGATCAATGCAGAGAACTAAAATAGAGTTTGCTGATTATTCATACAACCCAATCGTAGGGTGCTCTAAGATCTCTACTGGTTGTAAAAATTGTTTCGCAGAGGCGATGGTCCATCGGTTTCCGCATATTACCGGACACGGAGATCAGTCAGACACTGACGACTATAACGGGTGGGATGGTCTCGCGCACTTCTTTCATGAACGCCTTGAAGAGCCGTTTCATTTGCGACCCGGGAAAGACCGTCCTCACCGGATATTAGTCTGCTCAATGTCCGACCTGTTCCACGAGAGCCTATCAAACGAGCAGATAGCAGCCGTGTTTGGCGTTATGGCAGCGACGCCGCAGCATCAGTACGTCGTGCTAACGAAGCGGTTGAAGCGTGCGTTGGAGTGGTTCGAGTGGATTGATATGAAATGGTTTGCCTACAACTGCGTTCCAGTTAGACAGCTAAACAGGTGGAATAATAAAATACCATGGCCACTACCAAATGTCATCATCGGTGCCAGCGTGGAGAATCAGAAGATGGCTGAAGAGCGCATACCGCTTTTGCTTCAGATACCGGCGAGATGGCGCGGTGTTAGCGTTGAACCAATGTTGGGGCCAGTGGATTTTTTTGAGTCAGGCGCTTTTGAGAGTGATTCAATAGGAGGAAGAGAATCGCACACGATCAGATCTTTTTTTAGAAGCGAACTTGACATCGTTATATGCGGAGCCGAAACCGGATCTAAAAATCGTCCGTTCAAAGACGATTGGGCGATTGATCTACGCGAACAGTGCAAAACGACAGGAACGCCTTTCTTTTTTAAAAAAGATGGCAATGGAAAACCTACACTTTGCGGTATCGAGTACCACGAGTGGATTGGAGAGTGAAATGCTAGGATATAAGAGTGATGATGGTAAACCGATGTGGTCTCTTCTTCCTTTTAAGGCACTAGAGGAGATCGTAAAAGTATTGGACTTCGGTGCTCAGAAATATTGCAGACACAATTGGATGCATTTATATGACTTCGAAGACCGTTACCTTTCAGCGGCGCTAAGACATTTGGCAGCATGGGGTGACGGAGAAGAAAAAGACGATAAATCCGGGCTTTCGCATCTGGCTCACGCAGGAGCTTGTATATTATTTTTGTTATGGAAAGAAAACCAATCGGTAGACAATGTCGATAGCAATAAAAGATAAAGTGAAAGAACTAACGAAAGAGCTTGTTGGATTGAGAATTTCCAGGAGCGGTATAATAAAAACCGGTTTTGAAAGGCGGTTTGTATTAATGTGGATTCTAGATGAATGCCAACTCAGGTGGCCTGAGACAACAAAGCGTCAAGTACTCGATGCATATAACGAGGTGATTGATGAGGCATAAATTTGAAAACGGAACTGTTTTTCATAGTCCGTATGAATTTTCATTGAATGACTCGCTTGAGTGGAAACTAAGGCACAACCAGGATAATATAACAAGTGAAGATATGATGAAAGCGGCTACCATATTGCATTCTTTTGATGTTCTCATAATGATGTCGCAAAACAAAAGAAATAAAATAATTTCAAGAATGAAGAGTGATGCGATTGATGAGTCTAAGCGATCTGTAGAAAGAAGGATCGGAGAGTCAATATGATTTACGGTTTTAAAGGAAAAT
>Ga0307441_1000973_pt1 | contig 10218 bp, 5 predicted proteins | sample SalMarWE160420MG_FD_202149 | JGI IMG/M metagenome (GOLD analysis project Ga0307441, IMG submission 202149) | Salt marsh sediment microbial communities from the Plum Island Ecosystem LTER, Massachusetts, United States - WE1604-20 | ecosystem: Environmental > Aquatic > Marine > Intertidal zone >... | reverse complement strand
CCCCCGGTGCTGTTCGGCGACCTCCCGCGGGTCCCGGATGTCGGTCTTGCCCATGTCGATGAAGCGACCGCCGGGGGCCAGCAGTCGCAACGACGCGTCGGTGAACTCACCGGCCAGCGAGTTGAGTACCACGTCGACACCGTGGCCACCCGTGGCGGCCCGGAACTTGGACTCGAAGTCCACCGTCCGCGAGTCACCGATGTGCTCGTCGTCAAACCCCATGGCCCGCAGGGTGTCCCACTTGCCGCGGCTGGCCGTGACGAAAACCTCGGCGCCCCAATGCCTGGCCAGCTGCACCGCGGCCATCCCCACCCCGCCGGTCGCGGCGTGCACCAGGACCCGCTGCCCGGCGCGCAGCCCGGCCAGGTCCGCCAGCCCGTACCACGCGGTCAAGAACACCACCGGCACGCCCGCGGCCTGCTCCGGCGACCAGCCGTCCGGCACGCGCACCACCGACCGCTGATCGACGACGGCCTGCGTGCCCACCACCCCGAGCAGCCCGGTGACCGCATCGCCGACGGCCAGCCCGGTCACGCCGGGGCCCACCTCGGAGACCACGCCGGCGCCCTCGACGCCGAGGTCCCCGCCGCCGGGATACATGCCCAGCGCCACCAAAACATCCCGGAAGTTGACCCCGACGGCGGCGACGTCCACGCGGACCTGGCCGTTGCCGAGTTCCTCGGGCGGGCACGAGCGCACCACGATGTCCTCGAGGGTGCCGCCGCCGCCGGGGGCGAGCCGCCATGCACCGTCGGGCAGCCGCAGACCGGCCGCCGCGGCGAGCGGCGTGAGCCGGGCGGCGTACACCACCCCGTCGCGCACCACCAGTTGCGGTTCGCCGCAGCCGATCACCTCGCTCACCTCGACCGATCCGTCGGTGTCGACGAGCACCACGCGGCCGGGGTGCTCGGCCTGCGCCGAGCGCACCAATCCCCACACCGCGGCACCGGGCAGGTCGGTGGCGGCCTCGCCGGCCAGGCTCACCGCGCCCCGGGTCGCCACCACCAACGTCCCCGCCGCGTCGCCGGCCAGCCAGGACTGCAACACCGACAGGGCCTCGGTGGTGGCCGCGTGCACCGACGCCACCACGTCCCCGCCGCCGGCGACCTGCTCCCACACCACGACTCCGTCGTCACCGGCGTTGGCGGGCAACGACACCGGCGACCACGCCACTTCGAACAGGCCCTCGGCGGCCGTCGGCGCGGGCGAAAGGCGCCCGCCCGACAGCGGCCGCAGCACCAATTCGCGCAGCGACAGCACCGGCAGCCCCGCGGGGTCGGCCAACTCCACCGACACCGCCTCCGGGCCCGAGGGCGCCAACCTCACCCGCGCCCGCGAAGCGCCCGCCGCGTGCAGACACACGCCCTGCCAGGAGAACGGCAGCACCAGCTGCGCCTGTTCGCCGGCCACCCCCAGCGCATGCAGGGCCGCATCCAACAACACCGGGTGGATCCCGAACCCTGTTGTGACACCGGCGCTTTGCGGAACCTCCACCTCGGCGAAAACTTCGCCTCCCCGCCGCCACAGCGCCCGCAGGCCGCGAAACGCCGGGCCGTACTCGTAGCCCCGCTCCGCCAGCACGTCGTAGGCGTCGCCGACATCCACCGGTTCGGCGCCGGGCGGCGGCCACACCGACAGGTCCGCCGACGGCTCCACCGAGCCCGCGCCCAGCACGCCCTCGGCGTGCAGTGACCACTCCGAACCTGGTTGCGCAGCAGCCGAATACACCGCCACGGTCCGTGAGCCCGAATCGCCGGGGGCGTCCACCACGACCTGCAGCCGCACCGCCCCGGCCGCCGGCAGCAGCAGCGGCGCCGACAGGGTGAGCTCCTCGAGCACCGGGCAGCCGGCCTCGTCACCGGCGCGCAGCATCAGCTCCACGAACCCGGCGCCCGGGAACAACACGGTCCCGGTCACCGCGTGGTCGGCCAGCCACGGCTGCGCTCCCACCGACAGCCGGCCCGTCAGCACCACCTGATCCGAATCGGGCCGCTCCACCACCGCGCCCCACACGCCGTGCTCGACACCGGCCAGCCCGACACCGGCCACATCGGAACCCGCCAGGCCGGGCGGCAGCCAGAACCGGCGCCGCACAAAGCCATACGTCGGCAACGGCACCCGCCGGGCGTCCAGGCCGGCGAACGCGCCGGCCCAGTCCACCCGCACGCCGGCCACGTGGGCCTGCCCCACCGACTGGTAGAACCGGTCCAGCCCGCCGTCGTCGCGGCCCAGGGACGGGATGACGATCGCGTCGTCGCCGCACTGGGCGACGGTGTCCTCGATGCCGGCGATCAGCACCGGGTGCGGGCTGGATTCGATGAAGACCCGATACCCGCCGTCGCACGCGCCGCGCACCGCCTGTTCGAACTGCACCGTCTGCCGGATGCTGCGGTACCAGTAGCCGCCATCCAGGCCGGCGGTGTCCATGAGCTCCCCGGTCACGGTCGAGAAGAACGCGACCGAGGAGGACCGCGGCTCGATGCCGGCGAGCGCATCGGCCAGGGGTTCCCGGATCGCGTCGACCTGTCGCGAGTGCGAGGCGTAGTCCACGTCGATGCTGCGGGCGCGAACCCCGTCGGCCTCGCATTGCCGCATCAGCCCGGCCAGCGCGTCGACCTCACCGGAGACCACGACCGCCGAAACACCGTTGACCGCAGCCACGTTGAGGCGTTCGCCCCACGGCGCGATCAGCTCCTGGGCCCGCGGCAGCCCGCACGCCAGCGACACCATGCCGCCCGCGCCGGACAGCCGCACCAGCAGCTTGCTGCGCAGCGCCACCACCCGGGCGGCGTCCTCCAGGGACAGCGCCCCCGCCACGCAGGCCGCCGCGATCTCACCCTGGGAATGGCCGATCACCGCGTCGGGCACCACACCCACCGAGCGCCACAGCTCGGCCAGCGACACCATCACCGCCCACAACGCCGGCTGCACGACGTCCACGCGGTCCAGCCCGGGCGCCCCCGGCGCGCCCCGCAGGACGTCGAGCAGCGACCACTGCACGTACTCGCCCAGCGCCTTGTCGCACCGCGTCAGGCGTTCGGCGAACACCGGTGCGGTGTCCAGCAATTGGATGCCCATCCCGATCCACTGCGAGCCCTGGCCGGGAAACACGAACACCGTCGGGCCCACCGGGCGCGCCCTGCCGACCACCACGCCGGCTCCCGGCGCGCCCTCGGCCAGCCCCGCCAGGCCGGCCAGCAGCTGCCCGCGATCGCGACCCGCCAGCACCGCCCGGTGTTCGAACAGCGACCTGGTCGACACCAACGACCAGCCGACGTCGACCGCCGGCAGCTCCGGATCGGCCGACACATGGGCCAGCAGCCGCGCGGCCTGGTTGGTCAGCGCCTCGGCCGAGCGGGCCGACAGCACCCAGGGCGCGGGCGCGTCGACCGGTTGGGTCGCAGCCAGTTCCGGCTCGGGCGGCGCCTCCTCGACGATCACGTGCGCGTTGGTGCCGCTGATCCCGAACGACGACACGCCCGCCCGGCGCGGCCGGCCCTCGGTGGGCCACGCACGCGGCTCGGTCAGCAACGACACCGCCCCGGCCGACCAGTCCACGTGCGGCGTCGGCTCGTCCACGTGCAGCGTCCTGGGCATCACACCGTGGCGGATCGCCTGCACCATCTTGATCACGCCCGCCGTCCCCGCCGCCGCCGACGTGTGCCCCATGTTCGACTTGATCGAGCCCAGCCACAGCGGCCGATCCGCCGGACGGTCCTGCCCGTAGGTGGCCAGCAGCGCCTGCGCCTCGATCGGATCCCCGAGCGTGGTGCCGGTCCCGTGCCCCTCGACCAGGTCGACGTCGGCGGTGCCCAGCCGGGCGTTGGCCAGCGCGGCGCGGATCACCCGCTGCTGCGAGGGGCCGTTGGGCGTGGCCAGCCCGTTGGAGGCGCCGTCCTGATTGACCGCCGACCCCCGCAGCACCGCCAGCACCGGGTGGCCGTGCCGGCGCGCGTCGGCCAGCCGCTCCAGCACCAGGATGCCGGCGCCCTCGGAAAACCCGGTGCCGTCGGCCGCGCCCCCGTAGGCCTTGCACCGGCCGTCGGCGGCCAGGGCGCGCTGCCGGCTGAATTCGATGAACATCGCCGGGGTCGCCATCACCGTCACGCCCCCGGCCAGCGCGAGATCGCACTCACCCGAGCGCAGCGACTGCGCGGCCAGGTGCATCGCCACCAGCGACGACGAGCAGGCGGTGTCCACCGACACCGCCGGGCCCTCCAGCCCCAGCGAGTACGCCACCCGTCCCGAGGCCACACTGAGCGTCGAACCGCGCAGCCCGTAGCGCTCCAGATCGCCCGGGACCCGGCCCTGGCCCCCGTAGGAGCCGTGGAACACCCCGGCGAACACGCCCGTCGGCGAACCCCGCAGCGCCAGCGGGTCGATCCCGGCGCGCTCCAGCGCCTCCCACGACACCTCCAGCAGCAGGCGCTGCTGCGGGTCCATCGCCAGCGCCTCACTCGGCGCGATCCCGAAGAACGCGGCATCGAAACCGGCCACGTCGGCCAGGAAGCCACCCGAGCGGGTGTAGGACTTGCCGGTCGCGTCGGGATCCGGGTCGTACAGGCCCGTCACGTCCCAGCCGCGGTCGGCCGGAAATTCCGACACCACGTCGCGGCCCTCGGCGACCATGTCCCACAGGCCTTCCGGGGAATCCACGCCGCCCGGGTACCGGCAGCCCATGCCCACGACGGCCACCGGTTCGGTGGCGAGCGCGAGGTATTGGCGGTTCTCCCGCTTGAGCCGCTCGTTTTCCTTCAGCGTTTTCCGGAGGGCCTGAACCAACTCGTCCTGATTGCTGCTCATCTTTGTCCCGTCACCGTCGCTTCCATGGGCGGGGTGACGGTGCACATCCCCGCGCGCGCATCAGTGCCAGCGCAGGAGCACGAGTTCGGAACAGAATCCCGGGCCCATCGCGATCATCAGCCCGGGACTGTCACACGGCGGTGGTTTGGCGATGGTGTCCCGCAGCACGTGCAGCACCGACGCCGACGAGAGGTTGCCGATCTCGCCCAGCGAGCGCCAGGTCAGTTCCAGGGCCTCCGGCGGCAGCTTCAGACTTTCGGTGATCGCCTCGATGATCTTGGGCCCGCCGGGATGGGTGACCCAGGCCCCGATGTCGGTCGTGTCCAGGCCGTGCGCGCCCAGGAACTCCGTGACGTCGCCGGCCAGGTACTGCCGGACCGTGTCGGCAAGGTCCCGCGACAGCACGAGCTCGAAACCGGCGGCGCCGACGTCGTAGCCCATGGTGCGCAGCGAGTCGGGGTAGAGGTGGCTGCGCGAATCGATGATGCCGGGCCCGCCGGCGTCCATCTGTTCGGCGCGACGCTCACCGACGGCCACCACCGCGGCGGCCCCGTCGGCAAACAGCGCGCTGCCGACCAGACCGGGCAGCGACGGCTTGTATCCCGGGTAGGTCAGCGAGCACAGCTCCACCGAGACCAGGGCCGCCACACCGTCCGGCGCGCCACGCAGGTAGTCGTGCAGGCGTCCCACGCCCGCCGCCCCGGCCACGCAGCCCAGGCCGAACAGCGGCACTCGCCGCACGTCGTCGCGCAGGCCCAGGCGCCCGGCGATCCGGGCATCCAGCGACGGCACCGCCAGACCGGTGACCGTCGTCGTGACCAGCACATCGAGATCCCGCGGCTGCAGCCCGGCCTCCTCCAGGGCACCCTTGAGGGCCTGGCAGCCAAGCTCGACGGCGTTGTCGATGAAGATCTTGTTGGCCGCCCCGAAGTCGGACAGGGTGGGGTACCGCTCCAGCGGCATGACCAGGTGGCGGCTGTTCACTTTGGCGCTGGCGTGCAGCTGCCGGACGATGTCCTCGTACCCTTCGAACTCCGGAATGCCGACGAAAAAGTCGGTCAGCTCCCGCTGCGAATAGCGGTACGGCGGCAAAGCACCGAACACCCCTGCGACGACGCTCATCGGTCCCACTTCCTGGAGACGGAGATTGCGGCCAAAAAGTTCGACCGGTTTTGCATATGAGGAAGTTTAGTATGTCGGCGATCCGGTAAGCACCGAGCGATCGCTCAGCTGCGGCGCAGCCTGCCCCTCAGGGTCTCGCAGCCGGCCAGGACCGCGTCCAGTTGCTCGGCGACCCGCGCCGGGGCGGTGCCGCCGCGGGCGTCGCGAGAGGACACCGAGCCCTCGATCGTCAACACCTCGCGGACCCGGGGCGTCAGCGCGGGGCTGATGGCGGCCAGCTCGTCGTCGCTCAGCTCGTCGAGGCCGACGCCGCGCGCCTCGGCGGCCCGCACCGCCGCGCCGGCGGCCTCGTGCGCCGACCGGAACGGAACGCCCTGCCGGACGAGCCATTCGGCGATGTCGGTGGCCAGCGTGTAGCCGGCCGGGGCCAGGGCCGCCATCCGGTCGACGTTGAACGTCAGGCTCGCCACCAGGCCCGCCATCGCCGGCAGCAGCAGCTCGAGCTGGGCCACGGAGTCGAACACCGGCTCCTTGTCTTCCTGCAGGTCGCGGTTGTAGGCCAGCGGCTGGGCCTTCAGCGTCGCCAACAGCCCGGTCAGGTTGCCGATCAGCCGGCCGGACTTGCCCCGGGCCAGCTCGGCGATGTCCGGGTTTTTCTTTTGCGGCATGATCGAGCTGCCCGTCGACCACGAATCGTGCAGCCTGGCGTAGCCGAATTCGGTCGAGCTCCAGATAATGATGTCCTCGGCCAACCGCGACAGGTCGACGCCAATCATGGCAAAGACGAACGCGGCCTCGGCGGCGAAATCCCGGGACGCGGTGGCGTCGATGGAATTGTCGGCGGCGGCATCGAAGCCCAGGTCGGCGGCGATGGCGTCGGGGTCCAGGCCCAGCGACGAGCCGGCCAGCGCGCCCGACCCGTAGGGCGACACCGCCGCGCGCCCGTCGAAGTCGATGATGCGTTCCACGTCGCGCAGCAGCGGATGGGCATGCGCGAGCAGATGGTGGGCCAGCAGGACCGGCTGGGCGGACTGCAGGTGGGTCTTGCCGGGCATGATCGCGGTGGGGTGGGCCCCGGCCTGGGCGGCCAGGGCGGCGACGACGTCGAGCGTCCCGGCGGCGACCCGGCGCGCCGCGTCGCGCAGCCACATCCGGAACAGGGTGGCCACCTGGTCGTTGCGGGACCGGCCGGCCCTCAGCCGCCCACCGAGGTCGGGCCCGACCCGGTCGATCAGTCCCCGCTCGAGCGCGGCGTGCACGTCCTCGTCGCTGACCAGCGGGGTGAAGCTGCCGTCGGCGACGTCGGAGGCCAGGCTGTCCAGGCCGGCCAGCAATCCGTCGCGCTGCTCCTCGGTGAGCAGCCCGGCGGAGAACAGGACCGCGGTGTGGGCCTTGGAGGCGGTGATGTCGTAGGGCGCCAGCACCCAGTCGAAGTGGGTGGACTTGCTCAGCGCGGCCAGCGCGCCGGACGGGCCGTCGGCGAACCGGCCGCCCCACAGCGACCCCTCGCGGGTGCTCATTTCAGTAGGCCGGGGCGGCTCATGCCAGGTCCCGGCGGGCGGCCAGCCTGGACGACAGGCCGTGCACGTAGACGAACCCCTTGGCCGCCGACTGGTCGAAGCTGTCGCCCTCGTCGTAGGTGGCCAGGTTGAAGTCGTAGAGCGACTGCGCGCTGCGGCGCCCGTTGACCGCGATGTGGCCGCCGTGCAGCACCATCCGCACCTCGCCGGACACGTGCTCCTGGGTCTTGGCGACGAACGTCTCCAGCGCCGTTTTCAGCGGCGAATACCACAGGCCGTCATAGACCAGCTCGGCCCAGCGCTGGTCGGTCTGGCGTTTGAACCGGCCCAGCTCCCGCTCGAGGGTGACGTGCTCGAGCTCGGTGTGGGCGGTGATCAGCACCATCGCCCCCGGCGCCTCGTAGATCTCCCGGCTCTTGATGCCCACCAGCCGGTCCTCGACGACGTCGAGGCGCCCGACGCCCTGCGCGCCGGCCCGGCGGTTGAGCTCCTCGATGGCACCCAGCATCGACACCGGTTCGCCGTCGATGGACACCGGCACCCCGCCCTCGAATCCGACGATCACCTCGTCGGGCGTGCTCCAGTTCAAGGTGGGGTCCTCGGTGTAGGCGTAGATGTCCTTGGTCGGGGCGTTCCACAGGTGTTCCAGGAAGCCGGTTTCCACCGCCCGGCCCCACACGTTCTGGTCGATGGAGAACGGCGAGCGCTTGGTGACGTTGATCGGGATGGCGTTCTCCTCGGCGAACGCGATCGCCTTCTCCCGGGTCCACGCATAGTCACGCACCGGGGCCAGCACCTCGAGATCGGGTGCCAGCGAAGCGAACCCGACCTCGAACCGGACCTGGTCGTTGCCCTTGCCGGTGCAGCCGTGCGCGACGATGCCGCCGCCGTGCTCCCGGGCGGCGGCAACCAGATGCTTGGCGATCAGCGGCCGGCTGATCGCCGACACCAGCGGGTAGCGGTCCATGTAGAGCGCGTTGCTCTGCACGGTGGGCAGGCAGTAGCCCTCGGCGAACTCGTCGCGGGCATCGACGACGACCGCCTCGACCGCGCCGCAGTCCAGTGCCCGCTGCCGGATGGCTTCCATGTCCTCGCCGCCCTGGCCGAGGTCGATCGCCACCGCCACGACCTCACGACCGGTCTCCTTGCCGATCCAGCTGATCGCCACCGAGGTGTCCAGGCCACCCGAATACGCCAGGATGACGCGTTCAGACATGAACCAACTCCTTCAATCGAGACACTTACGTGAGCTTTTCCAGAGCGCCGGCCAGCTCCGCGCCGGTCATCGGCTCACGGGCGGCCACGAAGACGGTGTCGTCACCGGCGATGGTGCCGACGACGTACGGTAGCGCCGCGCGGTCGATCGCGCTGGCCAAATAGTCGGCCGCGCCGGGCGGCGTGCGCAGCACCGCGAGGTTGCCGCTGGCGTCGGCGGAGACCAGCAGGTCGCTCAGCAGCCGGGACAACCGCGCGGTGCCGCCGGACACCCCGCGCACCGGGCTGCCGTCCTCGGGGACGATGTAGACCCCGACACCGCCGTCGGCGCCGCGCAGCTTGACCGCCCCCAGCTCCTCGAGGTCCCGCGACAGCGTGGCCTGGGTGACCTCGATGCCCTCGCCGGCCAGCAGTGCGGCCAGCTCGCTCTGGCTGCGCACCGGCGACGACGACAGGATCGCCACGATGCGGGCCTGCCGGCCGGCCCGGGTGGTCTCGGTGGTGGCCTTCGAGCGGGTCATCGGGCCCGCTCCAGCAGCCACACCAGCAGCGCTTTCTGGGCGTGCAGCCGGTTTTCGGCCTCGTCCCATATCGCGCACTGCGCGCCGTCGATCACCTCGTCGGTGATCTCGTAGCCGTGGTGCGCCGGAAGGCAATGCAGGACAATGGCTTCCGAGTCGGCCAGGGCAAGCAGGTCGCCGTTGACCTGGAACGGCCAGAATGGCTCGGCCCGGTCCCGGCCGTCGTTCTCCTGGCCCATCGACGTCCACGTGTCGGTCACCAGCACATCGGCGCCGGCGGCCGCCGCCTTGGCGTCGGCGGTGACGCTCACCGAGGCGCCGGTGAGCCGCGCGCGGTGTTCGGCGGCGCCCAGCGCCGACGGGTCGGGCACGAAACCCTCCGGGGCGGCGATGGTGACGTGGATGCCGGCGGTCACCCCGCCCAGCATCAGCGAGTGGGCCATGTTGTTGGCGCCGTCGCCGAAGTAGGACATCCGCAGGCCGCGCAGCGACCCCTTCCGCTCGGCGACGGTCTGCAGGGCGGCCAGCACCTGGCAGGGGTGGAAGTCGTCGGAGAGCGCGTTGACGACGGGCACCGTGGCGGCGGCGGCCATCTGCGCCAGCCCGTCCTGGGCGGTGGTGCGCCACACGATCGCATCCACATAGCGGGACAACACCTTCGCGGTGTCCTGCAACGACTCGTCGCGGCCGAGCTGGGTGCTGCGGCTGTCGACGACGACGGCGTGGCCACCGAGCTGGGCGACGCCCACCTCGAAGGAGAACCGGGTGCGGGTGGAGTTCTTGTCGAAGATGACGGCGACCCCGCGCGGCCCTTCCAGCGGACGACGGCTGAACGGCGCCTTTTTTAGTTCGGCTGCCAGCGTGAGGATTTCGGCCTGTTCGGCCGGCGACAGGTCGTCGTCGCGCAGGAAATGCCGCGTCATGCCGGTGTCCCGGCGATGTCGAGGACGCCCGGCAGGGCGCTCAGGAAGCTGTCGATCTGGGCTTCGGTGATGATGAGCGGCGGCGCCAACCGGATGACGTCGGGCGCCGGGGCG
>Ga0307441_1000970_pt1 | contig 10224 bp, 9 predicted proteins | sample SalMarWE160420MG_FD_202149 | JGI IMG/M metagenome (GOLD analysis project Ga0307441, IMG submission 202149) | Salt marsh sediment microbial communities from the Plum Island Ecosystem LTER, Massachusetts, United States - WE1604-20 | ecosystem: Environmental > Aquatic > Marine > Intertidal zone >... | reverse complement strand
GCAAGGCGCTCTACGCCGGCATCTCCTCGTACTCGGCGGCCAAGACGCGCGAGGCCGTCGGCCTCCTGCGCGCACAAGGCGTGCGCTGCCTCATCCACCAGCCGTCGTACTCGATGCTCAACCGCTGGATCGAGCCGGATCTGCTGGGCGTCCTGGAGGAGGAGCGCCTGGGGTGCATCGCCTTCTCGCCGCTGGCTCAGGGCCTGCTCACCGACAAGTACCTGTCGGGCGTTCCTGAAGGCGCCCGCGCCACCCACGCCGAGAGCTTCCGCGAGGACTTCCTGCGCGCCGAGAACCTCGCCAAGGTGCGCGCTCTGGACGCCATCGCGCGGCGGCGCGGCCAGACCCTGGCGCAGATGGCGCTGGCCTGGGTGCTGCGCGACCCGCGCATCACCTCGGTGCTGGTTGGAGCGAGCAGCGTGAGGCAGCTCGAGGAGAACGTGGCGGCGCTAGAGCACCTCGAGTTCGACGCCGACGAGCTTGCCGAGATCGACCGCCACGCCACCGACAGCGACATCAACATCTGGGCGCGCTCGAGCGAAGCCGGCTAGCCGGGCCGGCGCCGAGGTGACGGCGAGACCTGCTGCCACCGGCGCCTCGCCGACGAGGCCGGCAGCGCCGGCCGCCCCGCCCCGTCGACCCGAGCGCGGGCGCTCCGCAGGCGGCTACTTCTCTGCCGACAGCGCGAAGCCGCGCATGAACTGCTCCTGCAGGAGCATGAACACGATGAGCGGCGGGATCAGTGCCAGGATGGCCCCGGCCATCACCACCCCCCATTGGATGTCCTGCACCCCCGTGCCGATCAGTGTGTTCAGGCCCACCTGCACGACCTGTCGGTTGACGCGCCGGATGATCACCAGCGGCCACAGGTACTGGTTCCAGACGTAGACGAACTGGATGACCGCCAGCGCACCGATGGTGTTGGTGCTCATCGGTACCAGGATGCTCATGAGGAAGCGCACGGGGCCGGCGCCGTCGATCTTGGCGGCGTCGGCGAGGCTCAGCGGGATGGACATGAAGTGCTGATGGAACAGGAACACGCCGGTCGCGGATGCCAGGAACGGCACGATGATCGCCCAGTAGGAGTCCGACCAGTTGAAGCCGTAGGGCGTGGGCGCGAGCGGGTGGCCGATCCACGAGAACAGCGCGGCCCAGGTAGGCGGCGGGTGCTTCGACACCAGGTCGAACAGCCCCACGATCAGCACCTGCGTAGGCATCATCAACGTCAGCAGGATGAAGCCGAAGACGATCGGCTTGAAGGGGATGCGGAAGTAGACGAGCGCCATCCCCGCCATCAGCGAGAACAGCGTCTTGCCGAAGGTGACGGCCAGGGCGATGATCAGCGAGTTTCGCGTGTAGATCCCGAAATCGGATCCCGCCCAGGCGCCCTTGATGTTGTGCCACAGCTCTGCGCCGGGGATCACGCTCGGCGACATCACCTGCACCGTGGTCTGCGTCGCCTTGACCAGGGTGAACAGGATGGGCCCCGTCACCAGCAGGCAGGCGAGGATGAGGCCGACGTGCACGAGCCAGCGCATTCGCCGGCGATTGACACGCCGGCCGGCCGGCGCGGTGGCGATCGTGGGTGCCGCCATCTCAACCTCCTCCGTAGTGCACGTTGCGGTTGCCGTAGCGGAACTGCAACAGGGTGATCACGCCGACGATGAACAGCAGGATGACGCCCTGCGCACCGGCGAAGCCGAGGTTGCCGGCGCCGCCGAAGCCGTCCTCGTAGAGGCGGTAGATCATCGTCGTGGTCAAGCCGGCGTTGTCCAGGTGCAGGGCTGCCGGCCCGACCGGCCCGCCCTTTGTCAGGATGTCGATGAGACCGAACACCTCGAAGAAGGCGTAGGCGAGGTTGGTGAACACCAGGAAGAAGGTAATGGGTGAGAGGAGGGGGAGCGTGATGCTTCGGAAGCGTTGCCAGGCATTGGCGCCGTCGATGGCGGCTGCCTCGGTCAGCTCGCCGGGGATGTTCTGGAGCGCGGCGAGGTAGAACACGATGTTGTAGCCGAGCTCCTTCCAGATGGCCGCGCACACCACCAACCCGAACGCCAGGATGGGATTGTCCAGCCACCTGGGTGCGATGCCGAAGACATTCGACAGCACGTGGTTGATCTCGCCGGCCTCGGGATTGAACAGGAACGAGAAGATGGTGCCGGCGATCGCCGGTGACATCGCGAACGGCCAGATGAGCAGCAGCCGGTACACGCGCGAGCCCGTCACCTTCTGATTGGCGAGCATGGAGAACGCCAGGCTGATAGCGATCCCGAAGAAGACCACGGCAGCGCTGAACACCAGGCTCTGCACGACCACCTGGCGGTACATCGGCGCGAGGAGCCCGGTGAAGAGCAGCCGGAAGTTGCCCAGCCCGATATAACGCCGCGTCCCCAGGATGAGGTTGCTGCGGTACAGGCTGAGGACGAAGGACTGGATGGCGGGATAGTAGAGGAAGATCAGCAGGATGACGAGCGTCGGCAGCAGCAGCAACCAGGCCGTCGTCCGGCTCTTGAAAACGGGCGTGCCCTCACGCATCGTCGGCTCCAGCGGCGTCGCGGCCCGGTGGTGCCTGCGACCGGCGGCGCCGTGACCTCATCCTAGTTTATGGAGGCAAGAGAGACGCGCGCCGGCGGCGGGTTGCCCCGCCGCCGGCGGCACGGTCGTTACTGGAAGTTGCTGTTGTACTGCTGGAGCGCCTGGTCGGCGAGCGCCTGAGCCTGGCTCATGGCGGAGTCGACCGTGGCTCCGTTGATGACCTTCTGGATGGCCTGCTCGATGATGGTCCGCACCTGCGGGAACGGCCCCATCAGGGCGCCGGCCGTGGCGGTCGACGCCTTGGTGTTGAGCAGCTGGGTGAAGGCGACCGCGTAGTTGGGGTTCTCGCGGAACCAGCCCTGCTTGTCGAGCGCGTTGACCGAGCTGATGCGCACCGGGAAGTAGCCGGTGAGCTTGTGCCAGCTGATCATGTTCTGGGTGTTGGTCATGTACTCGAGGAAGCTGCGCGCCGCCACCTGCTGGGCCTGCGGGATGCCCTTCGAGATCCAGATCGAGGCGCCGCCGATGACCACGCCTTGACGCGGGGCACCGTCGGGGATGGGCAGCTCGGCCGTGGTCGCGGTCCAGCCGCCGTCCTTTCCGGCCTTGGTGATGAGGCCGACCTCGGAGGTCGAGTCGAGGTGGAACATCGCCTTGCCCTGGGTGAAGATGGCCTCGCTACCGTTCCAGTTCTCGAGCTTGCCGGTGTAGGTGTAGTAGCCCTTGTCGTGGAGCTCCTTGATCCAGTTGACGATGTTCAGCGCGGGCTGGCTGGTGAGCAGCACCTTGGTGGCACGGCCACCGCGGCCGTTGTCGTTGTTGACCAGCGGCGCGTTCTGCTCGGCCATCCACTGCTCGAAGAACCAGCTGTGCAACGGGAACGTCATGCACGCGTCGGCACTGTCGCCGGCGGCCCGAAGCGCGTCGCAGTCCTTGATGACGTCACTGAAGGTCTTGGGCGGGTTGTCCGGGTTCAGCCCCGCCTTCGTCATGAGCGCGTGGTTGACGTACATGACGGCGTTGGAGGAGTTGAACGGGATCGAGTTCACGGTGCCGCCGATGGTGTAGTAGTCCAGCACCGGCTTGATGTAGTCGCTGGTGTCGAAGGCCCCGGGGATGCTGCCTACGGGCACGAAGATGCCGGAGTCCTTGGCCTGCTGGCTACCGACCTCGAAGATCTGCACCATCGCCGGCGGATTGCCCTGCCGGGCGGCGAGGATCGCCGAGCTCAGCGCAGCACGGTAGCTCGGCTTGGTCGTAACGACAACCTCGTAGTTCGGGTTCTGCTTGTTCCACTCCGACGCACGATCCTTCATCCACTGGATCATGTCGGGGTTGCTGAGCCCCTCGAAGAAGTCGAGCTGCGTCTGCGCCATAGCGGTGCCGGCGAGCAGAAGTGCCAGCGAGAACAGGATGATCAATCGCTTCATGTATGCCCCTTTCCCTTCGTGGAACCGGGACCCACGCTAGCGCCCGCGCGTCATGGCTCTGTCTGACGGGGTCCTCCAACCTCCCCGTTCGACCGCCACCTCTCGCGTAGCCGCGGCGCCCCGGCCGAAAACGACCAGCGCCGCCCCCAACCGACAGCCCGTCCGACCAGCCGCTGGCGCTGCCGACCCCCGAAATCACCTTCACGGTGAGGCTCGTTGGCACTCCCGTCAACGACACCGACACTGGTCGTAGTTCCTGGACCGAGTCTACCGTGCGCCGGCCCCGGGTGCATGGCGCCGGCCCGCAAGGGGTACCCACCTGCCTTCACGTGTTGTCCCCGACCGCAGTCCTCGCCCCTGTGCTACAACGATCTGGTCGCCGCCCGTTCCCTGCGGCCAGCCACGTCCGCAAGGCCCTCCGGACGCGAGGAGGTCTGCGCATGAGCCAATCCACCAGCTCGCACTCGCCGGTTCCGCGTCTCGGGCCGGCGGCGTCGCTGCCGGCGCCCCGTGCCCTATCCCAGTCTGCGCCCCAGTTCACGCCCCGGTCGGCGCCCGTGCACGCCCCCGCGCGCACGCCGAGGACGCGGTGAGCGCGCGACCGGTGGCCGGCGCCCAGGCCGCCCTCCGTCTGGAGGGGCGCGTCGCCGTGGTCACCGGCGGAAGCGGCGGGCTGGGCTCCTCGATGGCAGACGCCCTCGCCGATGCGGGGGCCGGCGTGGCGCTGCTCAGCCGGCGCCCGGAGCGTTCTGAGACGGTGGCCGCCCGCATCCGCGATCGCGGCGGCGAGGCGCGGGCGATTCGATGCGACGTGACCGATCCGGACTCGCTGGCGCGTGCCAGGGACGAGGTGAACGCGGAGCTGGGGGCGGCGCACATCCTCGTCAACGGCGCGGGCGGCAACGACGTTCGCGCCACCACCGGCGCCGAGCGCAGCTTCTTCGATCTCGAGCCTGCAGCGCTCAGGGGCGTGCTGGACGTCAACCTTCTGGGCACGGTGCAGGCCTGCCAGGCCTTCGGCCGCGACATGGTCGAGCGCGGCGAGGGCGTCATCGTCAACGTCTCCTCGATGGCGGCGGCGCGGCCGCTGACGCGCGTGGTGGGCTACGCCGCGGCCAAGGCCGCGGTCGAGAACTTCACGCGCTGGCTGGCCGTCCACATGGCTCGGACGTACGCGCCCGGCGTCCGCGTCAACGCGCTGTCCCCCGGTTTCTTCCTGACCCGCCAGAATCAGTACCTGATGGTGGACGCCGAGTCCGGCGAGCTCACGTCCCGGGGCGCCGACGCGGTCGGACACACGCCGCAGGGCCGGCTGGGGGCCCCGCGCGACCTGGCCAGCACGCTGCTGTGGCTGGTCGATCCCGACAGCGGCTTCGTGACCGGCGCCGTGATACCGGTCGACGGCGGCTTCTCCGCCTTCGGCGGGGTGTGACGCAGGCGCGACGCCCCGACCCGGGCCGCGGTGCCTTCAGCGGCGAAGGCGCGGTCGGCACGACGCTGCCCGAGCGCGGCGTGCGCGCCATCCTCGAGGCGGGGCTCGGCCCGCTCGCGCTCGACGGCCGCCGCCTGCTTGTGATCGTCCCCGACGCTACCCGCAGCGCACCCATCCCGCTCGTCTACCGCCTGCTCCACGAGCTGCTGGGCGGCCGCGTCAGCGCCATGGACTACCTCATCGCCCTGGGGACCCATCCGCCCATGAGCGCAGCGGCCATCGATCGGCTGGTCGGCATGGACGCCGCCGCCCGTGCCGAGCGCACGCCCGGGTGCCGGGTGTTCAACCACGCCTGGCAGGACGAGGCGGCGCTCACCGAAGTGGGGACGATCGGCGAGCGCGAGATGGACACCCTCACGGGCGGCCTGGTGCGGCGCGCGACGCCGGTGCGCCTCAACCGCATGATCCGCGACTACGACCACCTGCTGATCGTCGGTCCGGTGTTCCCGCACGAGGTGGCCGGCTTCTCCGGCGGCGCCAAGTACCTCTTCCCGGGAATCGCGGGCCCCGCCATCATCGACAGCACCCACTGGCTCGGCGCGCTGGCCACCAGCCTCGCCACCATCGGCGTCAAGGACACCGCCGCGCGGCGCGTGCTGCACCGCGCGGCCGAGCTGGTCACGGCGGAGCGGCCGGTGACGCTGGCGGCGCTCGTGATGCACGGCGAGGCCCTGCACGGCCTCTACGTCGGCGACCTGGTGCGGGCCTGGGAGGCGGCCGCCGACCTGTCGGCCCAGCTCAACATCGTGTGGAAACCCGCCCCCTACCGGAGCGTGCTGGCGATGCCCTCAGCCAGGTACGACGAGCTGTGGACCGCCGCCAAGGCCATGTACAAGACCGAGCCGGTGGTGGCCGACGGCGGCGAGGTCGTCATCTACGCACCCGAGCTGAAGGAGATCAGCACGGTGCACGGGCACCTCATCCGCCACATCGGCTACCACGTGCGCGACTACTTCGTCGGCCAATGGCAGCGCTTCGAGCACCTTCCGTGGGCGATCCTCGCCCACTCCACCCACGTCAAGGGCGCGGGCAGCTACGCAGCCGGCGTGGAGCGCGCGCGCATCCGCGTCACCCTGGCGACCGGCATCTCCGAGGCGGATTGCCGGCAGGTCGGTCTCGGCTACCGCGATCCCGCCAGCGTCGACCCCGGCGCCTGGCGAAACCGCGAGGACGAGGGACTGCTGCTGGTGGAAAACGCCGGGGAGCAGCTGTTCCGGTTGAGGGGGGCGTAGCGGTGCCGGAAGCGATCGTGGTGATGGGCGTCGCCGGTTCAGGCAAGACGACGGTCGGGCGGCGCGTGGCGCGCCGGCTCCGGTTCGACTTCGAGGATGCCGACGCCTACCATTCGGCCGCCAACGTCGCCAAGATGGCGGCCGGCCTACCTCTCACCGACGCCGATCGCGCGCCCTGGCTGGTGGCGCTGCGGCGCCTCATCGAGGAGCGCAGTGCGGCGGGGCGGTCGCTGGTGCTCGCCTGCTCGGCCTTGAAGCGCAGCTACCGCAAGGTGCTGGCTGGCGAGACGGCGGCGCTCGGCGTGGCGTCGACGGCGCCGGGCGAGCATGGCGCAGACGCCGTCCGGGCAGGGGCGGCAAGCGGTCCGCGCGTCACGTTCGTGTACCTCCGGGGCGACTACGAGACCATCCTGGCGCGCCTGCGCCGCCGCCGGGGGCACTACATGCACGCCAACATGCTTCAGAGCCAGTTCCGCGACCTGCAGGAGCCGGACGACGCCGTCACCGTCGACGCGACGGGCAGCGTGCCGACCGCCATCCGTCAGACGCTGGCCGCCCTCACGGCGCGCGGCGTCACGCCCGCGCCACGCTAGCCGCGCCGCCGGCCGCGCGACCGGGGCCGGCGACGCGACCGGCGCCGAAGCGTCAGTCGGGCAGGTCCAGCCCCAGCTCCGCCAGCGCGCGGCGGGTCGACGCCGGGTCGCGGTGGATGACGCCGTGCAGGCCCAGACCCTGCGCCACCTCCACGAACATGGCGCGGTCGTCCAGGTAAACGACCTCGTCGCGGTCCACCTGGGCGAGGTCGAGGGCGATCTCGAAGATGTCGGCGTCGGGCTTGCGCACGTGGACGAAGCCGGAGCACACGAAGGCATCGATCAGCCCCGCCAACCCGAAGTTGCGCGCGCGATACTCGCTGAGCTCCCGGCCCTCGTTGCTTACCGCCAGCACCTGCAGCCCGTGCTGCTCCTTGATGCGGCGCTCGAGGTCGATCATGTCGTCGAAGGGGCGGGACTGCGCGCGCATGAAGGTTCGGAAGTCGGCGCTCGAGAACCGCCGCGGCTCGTAGAACACGACCCGGTGCAGGTACTCCTCGAGCGACAGCTTGCCCGACTCGTAGGTGTCGAAGGTCAGGTGGTGGCGCTCGTTCAGCTCGTCGAGGTCCAGCTCGAAGGTGTCGGCGGCACGGGCGCGGGCGCGGCGGTCCCAGCCGTTGGTCAGGAGCACGCCGCCGATGTCGGTGAACAGGGCTCGGATCGTCTCGGGCACGGGGCCTCCCGGGTGCGTGGGGTACGTGGCGCGGTCCGCGCACGGGGCGCGGAGGGCTGGCGCAACGCCGCAGCCTAACGCCCGGGCACCCGCACCTCCGGCGCGCGGGGCACGCTTGGACGTCGGGCCGCCCGCTAAGGTCCGCTGCCTAACCAGCCCCGCCGCCCGCCTACCGATAGGCTCGAACCAGACACGCGCGTCACCCGGCCGACAAGGAGGCTCGAACGATGCCACCCCTCAGCGACTCCCCCGCCTGGACGCGACTCGAGCAGCACCACCAACAGGTCAAGGACCTGCACATGCGCGAGCTGTTCGCGCGAGACCCTCAGCGCTTCGAGCGCTTCCACCTGCGCCTGGACGATATCCTCTTCGACTACTCCAAGAACCGCGTCACCGAGGAGACGATGGCGCTGCTGTTGGGACTGGCGCGCCAGGCCGATGTGGAGGGCCGGCGCGACGCCATGTTCGCCGGCGAGAAGATCAACACCAGCGAGGACCGGGCGGTCCTGCACGTGGCGCTTCGCAACCGCTCGAACCGCCCCATCCGCGTCGACGGCGAGGACGTCATGCCGGCGGTCAACGCCGTGCTCGCCAAGATGCAGCACTTCTGCGAAGCGGTGCACGGCGGGAGCTGGCGCGGATACAGCGGCGAGCGCATCAGCGACGTGGTGAACATCGGCATCGGCGGCTCCCACCTGGGCCCGCAGATGGCCACCCGAGCCCTCACCCCCTACGCCGTGGACGGCATGCACGTGCACTTCGTGTCCAACGTCGACGGCACCAACATGGCCGAGGTGCTGGCTCGCGTGCGGCCGGAGTCGACGCTGTTCCTGGTGGCGTCGAAGACCTTCACCACCCAGGAGACGATGACCAACGCCCACACCGCGCGCGACTGGCTGCTGCGCGCCGCCAAGGACGAGGCGGCGGTGGCCAGACACTTCGCGGCCCTGTCGACCAACCGTGACGGGGTGGAGGCCTTCGGCATCGACCCCGAGAACATGTTCGAGTTCTGGGACTGGGTCGGTGGGCGCTACTCGCTGTGGTCGGCGATCGGGCTGTCCATCGCGCTGTACGTCGGCTTCGACAACTTCGAGCGCCTGCTGGCGGGCGCCCACGCCGTCGACGAGCACTTCCGCAGCACCCCGCTGGAACGCAATATCCCGGTGATCATGGGGCTGCTGGGCATCTGGTACGGCAACTTCTTCGGCGCCGAGACGCACGCCATCCTGCCCTACGACGAGACCCTCGAGTTCTTCCCCAGCTACTTCCAGCAGGGCGACATGGAGTCCAACGGCAAGAGCGTCACCCGCGGCGGCGAGCGCGTCGACTACGGCACCGGCCCCATCGTCTGGGGCCAACCGGGGACCAACGGCCAGCACGCCTTCTACCAGCTCATCCACCAGGGCACCAGGCTGATCCCCGCCGACTTCCTGGCGCCCGCCCGCAGCCATCACCCCGTCGGCCGCCACCACCCCATCCTGCTCGCCAACTTCTTCGCCCAGACCGAGGCGCTCATGCGCGGCCGCACGCCCGAGGAGACGCGCGCCGAGCTGGACGGGGAAGGCGAGGACGGGGCGCGTGTCGATCTGCTCACGGCGGCCAAGACCTTCGAGGGCAACCGGCCCACCAACTCCATCCTGTTCGAGAAGCTCACGCCCGATACGCTGGGCAAGCTCATCGCACTCTACGAGCACAAGATCTTCACCCAGGGCGCCATCTGGGACATCGACAGCTTCGACCAGATGGGCGTCGAGCTCGGCAAGCAGCTCGCCAAGGCGGTGCTGCCCGAGCTGGATGGCGACGCGCCGGTCACCAGCCACGACAGCTCCACCAACGGGCTCATCAACGCCTACAAGGAGCTGCGCGGCGGCTGAGCGCGCGGACCTCCGCGTGGGCGGTCCCGGCCTCGTCGCCGAGAGGTTGAGAGCCGGCCGGGTCGACGAGATCCGCCTTTCCCTGACGCCGGTGGGGGTGGGCGGCGGGATTGCGGCGCTGCCGGCGGGACAGCGGTTGCGACTGGCGCTGCTCGACGAGCGCCGCTTCGACGGCGGCGTGGTCTCCATCCGCTACAGAACCGGTGGTTGAGCCGGCGCCCGAGCGGCCGCCGCCGTCCCGCGCGTTTGGACGGGCTCTCGCGCCGCTATGCTCGGAAGCGCCCGACCGGGCACGCCTTTCAGGACGGGTAGGGGGCGCTGTCGACGTAGATGGCGAGCGAGTCGATGCCGCCGCCAGACACGGTGAGGACCTCGGCGATCTCGCTGGTGAACGG
>Ga0307441_1000966_pt1 | contig 10236 bp, 7 predicted proteins | sample SalMarWE160420MG_FD_202149 | JGI IMG/M metagenome (GOLD analysis project Ga0307441, IMG submission 202149) | Salt marsh sediment microbial communities from the Plum Island Ecosystem LTER, Massachusetts, United States - WE1604-20 | ecosystem: Environmental > Aquatic > Marine > Intertidal zone >... | reverse complement strand
GCAGTTCGCCAACACCGGTCAACTCAACACCAACGACAAGGTGCGAATCACCGGCGTGGATGTCGGCAGAGTGCAGGCGCTCGAGATCGAGGGCGACCACGTCGTGATCGAGTTCTCCATCGGTACAAACACCATCGGCACCGAAAGCCGGCTGGCGATCAAGACCGACACCATCCTGGGTAAGAAGGTGCTCGAGATCGAGCCGCGGGGAACCAAGAAGTTGCGGCCCGGGGGCGTGTTGCCGCTGGGTCAAAGCACTACCCCTTATCAGCTCTACGACGCGTTCTTCGACGTCACCAAGGCCGCCGCGGGCTGGGACATCGACACCGTCAAACGGTCGCTGAATGTGTTGTCGCAGACCGTCGACGAAACCTATCCGCACCTGAGTGCCGCACTCGACGGTTTGGCCAACTTCTCCGACACCATCGGTAAACGCGACGAAGAGATCAAACACCTGCTCGCGCAGGCCAACCAGGTCGCCAGCGTGCTCGGTGACCGCAGCGAACAAGTCAACCGGTTGCTGGTCAACGCGAAGACGCTGCTGGCCGCGTTCAACGAACGTGGACGGGCCATCGACGCCCTGCTGGGGAACATTTCGGCCTTCTCGGCCGAGGTGAAGGGGTTCATCAACGACAACCCGAGCCTGAATCCTGTGCTGGAGCAGTTGCGCGCCCTCAGCGACTTGCTGGTGGCACGCAAAGACGACCTGGCTCAAACCCTCACGTATGTGAGCCAATTCGCCGCCTCGCTGGGAGAATCGGTCGCGTCGGGACCGTACTTCAAGATCGTCCTGTCCAACCTGCTGCCGTACTGGATTCTGCAGCCGTGGGTCGACGCCGCCTTCAAGAAGCGTGGTATCGACCCGGAGGACTTCTGGCGCAGTGCCGGGCTGCCCGCGTTCCGCTGGCCAGACCCCAACGGCACCCGGTTCCCCAACGGCGCGCCACCGCCCGCGCCTCCGGTTTTAGAAGGCACCCCGGAGCATCCGGGACCGGCCATCCCACCGGGAACGGCGTGTTCGTACGTCCCGGCGCCCGACGCGTTGCCGCGGCCATGGAACCCGCTGCCGTGCGCGGGCGTCGACATCGGCCCGTTCGGCGGCAGTTTCCCCGCACCGATCGACGTGCAGACGTCGCCGCCGAACCCGGCGGGCCTGCCGCCGACGCCGGGGATCCCAATCGCCGGGCGGCCGGGCGAGCCGCCGCCGGCCGTGCCGGGCACACCGGTGCCGCTGCCGACCAACGCGCCGCCGGGCGCGCGCACGGAGAACTTGCAACCGGCCGGCCCCACCCCGCCACCGTCGACGTTCGCGCCGGGACTGCCACCGGGGACACCCGCGCCTGCAGGACCCGGGCAGCAGCTGCCGGCCCCGTTCGTCACACCGGGCGGAACGGGAGGCAGCGGCATAACGGGGGGTAACCAGAATTGAGCACCGTCTCCAATATCCGCAACCGGCGGCTGCCGAGGCCGCGGCGGAGATCGCTGATCATCGGATCGCTGGTAGTGCTGGCCCTCGTGGCCGGATTCGTCGGCTGGCGGCTCTACGACAAGTTGACCAACAACACCGTGGTCGCCTACTTCCCCGAGGCGAACGCGCTCTATGCCGGGGACAAGGTCCAGATCATGGGCGTTCGCGTGGGTTCAGTCGACAAGATCGAGCCGGCCGGCGACAAGATGAAGGTGACGTTCCACTACAAAAACAAGTACAAGGTGCCCGCCAACGCATCCGCGGTGATCGTGAATCCCACCTTGGTGGCGTCGCGCAGCGTTCAGTTGGAGCCGCCCTACAAGGGTGGACCGGTGCTGGCCGATAACGCGGTGATTCCGATCGAACGCACGCAGGTGCCGACGGAGTGGGACCAACTTCGCAATAGCGTCGCCAACGTCATCGACAAGCTCGGTCCGACACCCGAACAGCCCAAGGGCCCCTTCGGCGAGGCCATCGAGTCGTTCGCCGACGGGCTGGCCGGCAAGGGCGAGCAGATCAACACCACGCTGAACAGCCTGTCGCGGGCATTGACCGCGCTGAACGAGGGCCGTGGCGACTTCTTTGCGGTGGTGCACAGCCTGGCGCTGTTCGTCAACGCCCTGCACAAAGACGACCAGCAGTTCGTCGCATTGAACAACAACCTGGCCCAATTCACCGACAGTTTGACCAGGTCCGACTCCGACCTCGCCAATGCGATACAGCAGTTCGACGGCCTGCTCTCCACACTGCGCCCGTTCCTGGACAAGAACCATGAGGTGCTCGCACACGACATCGACAACCTCGCCAACCTGACCACCACACTGGTCCAACCCGATCCGCTGAATGGTTTGGAAACCGCCCTGCACGTGCTGCCGACGCTGGAGACGAACCTCAGCCAGATTTACCATCCGTCGCACGGCGCGGTCATGTCGATCCCCGCGATCCCGAACTTCACGAACCCAATGCAGTTCATCTGCAGCATGATTCAGGCCGGTAGCCGGCTGGGCTATCAAGAATCCGCCGAACTGTGTGCCCAGTACCTGGGACCAATCCTCGATGCGATCAAGTTCAACTATTTGCCGTTCGGGCTGAACCCGTTCAGCACCGCCGAGACCCTGCCCAAGGAAATCGCTTACTCCGAGCCCCGGCTGCAGCCGCCGAACGGGTACAAGGACACCACGGTGCCCGGGATCTGGGTGCCCGACACTCCGTTGTCGCACCGCAACACCCAGCCCGGCTGGGTCGTCGCGCCGGGCATGCAGGGCACACAGGTGGGGCCGATCACGGCGGGATTGTTGACCCCCGATTCCCTGGCCGAACTGATGGGCGGCCCGGACATCGCACCCCCGTCGTCGGGGTTGCAGACTCCGCCGGGACCGCCGAACGCGTACGACGAGTACCCGGTGTTGCCGCCCATCGGCGTGCAGGCCCCGCAGGTGCCGATCCCTCCGCCGCCACCGGCACCGGGTGTGGTCCCGGGACCGGTCGCGCCGACGCCTGCGCCCGCTGGATCTCCGCCACCCGCGGAGGCGGCCATGTCGGCAGGAGTCGGATCATGAGGCAAAGTGCGTTGCGCGCGTTGGCCACTCGAGTCCGATGCCGGATCACCCAAGGGGTGGCTCTACTAGGGGCTGCCGTGGCGCTGACGTCGTGCGCGAACTGGCACGGAATCGCGAATGTGCCGATGCCCGGCGGCCCGGGCAGCGGGCCTGGCTCCTACACCATCTACGTGCAGATGCCCGACACGCTGGCCCTGAACAGCAACAGCCGGGTGCGGGTGGCCGACGTGTTTGTCGGCACGGTGCGCACCATCGAGCTCAAGAACTGGGTGGCCACGCTGACGCTCAGTGTGGCCAAGAACGTCAAGCTACCCAAAAACGCCACCGCCAAGATCGGGCAGACAAGCCTCCTGGGTTCTCAGCATCTGGAGCTGGCCGCGCCACCCAACCCATCCCCGGAGCCGCTGAAGGACGGCGACACCATCCCGCTGAAGAACTCGTCCGCGTATCCCACGACCGAGCAGACGCTGGCCAGTCTCGCCCTGATCTTGCGCGGAGGCGGCATCCCGAACCTCGAAGTGCTGCAGAACGAGGTCTACAACATCGTGAACGGGCGGGCCGGACAGATCCGTGCCTTCCTCGGCAAGCTAGACACATTCACTGCCCGACTCAACGAGCAACGCTATGACATCACCCGGGCCATCGATTCCACCAATCGGCTATTGGCGTACGTGGGTACCCGCTCGGACGTCCTGGATCGGGTCCTCACCGAATTCCCGCCGCTGATCAAACATTTCGCCGACAAACAAAACCTATTGATTGACGCGGTCGACGCGACCGGACGGCTCAGCGGAGTTGCCGACCAATACCTGTCCGCCTCGCGGAGCAACCTCCACCAGGATCTGCTGTCGCTGCAGTGCCCGCTGCGGGAGTTCGGCCGTGCCTCACCGTATCTCATCCGCGCGCTCAAGCTGATGCTCGTCCGGCCGTTCGACATCGACGCCGTGCCGAAGTCGTTCCGCGGCGACTACTTCAACCTGTCACTGACGCTCGATCTGACCCTCAGCGCCGTCGACAACGCGATCCTCACCGGGACCGGATTCTCCGGAGCGCTGCGCGCGCTGGAGCAATCGTGGGGACGCGACCCCGAGACGATGATCCCCGACGTCCGCTACACGCCCAACCCGAACGATGTTCCGGGCGGGCCGCTGGTCGAAAGGGCGGATAGACAATGCTGACCCGGTTCATCAAGAGCCAGCTGATCGTGTTCACGATTCTGAGTGTGATCACCGCGATTGCGCTGGGCTGGTACTACTTGCGGATTCCCACCGCGATAGGAATCGGCCAGTACACGCTGAAGGCGGATCTCCCCGCGGCGGGCGGTCTGTACGAGACGGCCAACGTGACCTATCGCGGACAAACCATCGGCAAGGTCACCGCCGTCGAGCCGACCGAGACCGGTGCGCGGGCGACCATGAGCATCGCCGACCGCTACCAGATCCCGATCGACGCGTCGGCGAACGTGCATTCGGTGTCGGCGGTCGGTGAGCAATATCTGGACCTGGTGTCGGTGGGCAACCCGGGCAAGTACTTCTCGCCGGGACAGACCATCACCAAGGGCACCGTGCCCACGGAAATCGGGCCGGCGCTGGACGCCGCCAACCGTGGCCTGGCCGTGCTGCCCAAGGACAAGATCGCCGCGCTGCTCGACGAAACAGCCCAAGCGGTCGGCGGATTGGGCCCGGCGCTGCAACGACTGGTCGATGCGACGCAGGCGATCGCCGGCGACTTCAAGACCAACATCGCCGATGTCGATGACATCATCCAACACTCCGGGCCGATCATCGACAGCCAGGTCAACTCGGGTGACGCGATCGAGCGCTGGGCGCACAACCTGGACATCCTGGCCGCGCAGAGCGCGGAAAACGACCAGCACGTGCAGCGCATCCTGACCCAAGGGGCGCCGACCGCCGATCAGGTCAACGCGGTCTTCGGCGACGTCCGCGATTCGCTGCCGCAGACACTGGCGAACCTCGAGATCGTGCTGGAGATGCTCAAGCGCTACCACAAGGGCGTCGAGCAACTGCTGGTGGCCTATCCGCAGGGCGTCGCGGAAGGCCTGACGGTGACGGCGCCGTTCCCGGGCTACGCGGCGCTGGGTACCTCGCCGACGATCAACCAGCCCCCGCCGTGTCTGACCGGGTTTCTCCCGGCATCTCAGTGGCGATCTCCGGCGGACACCAGCCTGGCGCCGATGCCGTCCGGGACGTATTGCAAGATCCCGCAGGACACCCCGGCCAACGCCGTGCGCGGGGCGCGCAACCTTCCCTGTGTCGATGTACCCGGTAAACGCGCTGCGACGCCGCGGGAGTGCCGCGACGACAAGCCCTACGTTCCGTTGGGCACCAACCCGTGGTACGGCGACCCCAATCAGCTCCTCACCTGCCCGGCGCCGGCAGCGCGCTGTGATCAACCGGTGAAACCGGGCCAGGTGATTCCCGCACCATCGATCAACAACGGCGTCAACCCGGCACCTTCCGACCGGGTGGCGGGAACACCGCCTCCGATCAGCGATGTACTGCAACGGCCCGGGTCAGGGACGGTCGAGTGCAATGGGCAGCAGCCAAACCCCTGCGTCTACACCCCCAGCGGGCCTCCAACGGCGGTTTACAGCCCCCAGAGCGGTGAACTGGTGGGGCCCGACGGCGTCCATTATGCGGTCGAAAATTCGAGCAAAACAGGAGACGACGGATGGAAGGACATGCTGGCGCCGGTCGCCTGAAGCCCACCGGCTCGGCTATCCGTGGTGCGTTCAATCCGGTTGATTCACCGTGCTTTTCACCTCGGTCTGGACCTAGCTGCGGTGGGGGCCCGGCCCGTCTTCGCCCGATGCCATCGAGGGCCGCGAAGCGCGTCGTGCGGCCCCCCGACGCGCCGTTCGAGCACGGCGGGGCCGTTGACACTGACCGCACGTACAGTCATATACTGACTGAGGTGACTGGACCGGAACGCTTTGACTGCCCTGAATCGCAGCGCACCGTGGTTCTGCGCGGCCGGCTGGTTCAACAGCCCGCGGCCACCCGGGAACACAGAGAGTGAGCGAAATGCGGGAAGTGATTGGCCTGGGCCAACTCCGGAACAACACGTGTACGTATCTCGAGCGGGTTGCCGCCGGGGAGACGATCGATGTCGTCCGTCGCGGCAAGTTGGTGGCACAGATCGTGTCGGTCGGCGACTGGAGGGTGGCTCCGATTCCGGCGCGCTCTGTCAAAGCGGCACCGGACGCCGGTGGCTGGGTCGGCCTTGATGATCTGCGCAAGCGCGCCGGGCAGTGCTTCGATCGGGTTGCGGCCGGGGAGACGATCTATGTCGTCCGCGGCGGCAGGTTACTGGCGCGGATCGTGGCGGCGGGTGACTCGGGAACCACCCCGGTCTCGACGGACGCCGGTCGACGGATCGAACTTGACGAACTGCGCAGGCGTGCGGGGCGCTATTTCGACAGGGTCGCGGCGGGGCAGCCGATCGAGATCACCCGTGGCGGCGAGCTGGTTGCTCGCATCGTGTCGGCCGCCAGAAGCGACGGTGCAAAACTCGAATCGCTGGCGATGCGCTCCACACGATAAGATTCGGCTTGCCGGACGAGGCCGGGGAGATCCAAATGAAGACCTATCAAACCGTGGTCGTCGGCACCGACGGCTCCGAGTCGTCGTTGCGTGCGGTCGACCGCGCAGCCACGATTGCCTCCGGGTCGAACGCGAAACTGATCATCGCGACTGGGTATCTTCCCCAGAAGGACGACCCGCAGGCTGCCGACGCGCTCGGGGACGAGGCCTATAAGGTGCGCGGCAACGCGCCGATCTACGCGATCTTGCGAGAGGCTCATGCTCGGGCCAAGGCGGCCGGGGCGACGGACATCGAGGAACGGCCGATTCAGGATGCACCGGTACATGCGCTGGTGGACCTCGCCGAGACGGTTGACGCCGACCTGCTGGTGGTCGGCAATGTGGGACTGGACGCGCGATCCGCGCTCATCGGACGGGTTTTCTCCATTCCCGGAAATATCGCCAGCAGGGCCACGGTCGACGTACTGATCGTCCGCACCACTGACTGACCCCAACGTTGTCGCGCCTGTCCCCGGGCCACCGATGTGGCCCTCAAAGACCGCCGACATCCGGCGCTCATGGCGGGAAGCGCCATCCATTGAATCTCGTTCATAGGGCTCAACACGGCGCGCCCGCAGGATGATGGGGCGCCAAGGACTCCCGCACCTGCAGCTACGCCGAGATTGCCGCCATGGTTGTCATCGACGCCTGCAACACAGCCCTCACAGCAATCTCGGTGCCGAGTCGAACTGAAGGGTGTCGTCTACGTCTACGGGCGGGTGTCCATTGCATCGGGAGCAAGCAGCATCAGCTTGTCGGCGACCCAACCGGGTTCGGTGATCATCATGTCGTGGCCGGTGTCGAGCTCCCACAATCGGCCGTCGGCCTTCTGCCGCAGGCCATCGACGTCACGCCAGCGCATGTACAACGTGGTGCAGAGGTGGGACTGCGGAATCCGGGTGAGCGCGCCTTCGTTGGTCAGTTGCAGCGGTCGCTCAAAGCACTTCCAGGGGTGTGGCGTCAGCCGCGCTTTCATCCATTCGAGCCGATCGGGATCGACCACCCCGTAATATCTCAGCGCGTCATCGGTGGGATACAAACACATTTCGACACCGTCGACGATGCGACTCTCAGAGCGGGCGAAAGCCAACATCTCAGGGGCCACATCCACCAGCGACTGGCCGTTCGCAGGTGTCGCGGCGTCCAAGTAAACCAGATGACCGACCCGGTCGGTTGCACGGTCGGCGACGCCGGTGATCACCATGCCACCGTAGCTGTGGCCGACGAGGATCACGTCGCGCAGGTCCTCGAACTTCAGCAGGTTGACGATGTCGCTGATGTGGCAGTCGAGATCGACGTCGTGCCGGAACAGGTGCGCGCGCTCGCCCAGACCCGTCAGGGACGGGGCGAAAACCTCGTGGCCTTCCGCCCGGAGTCGCTGCACGACGAGTCGATAGCACCAGCCGCCGTGGCCGCCCCCGTGAACCAGGACGTAAGTGGCCATCGTTCCGTTCCGCGCGAGTGGTCAGCCGGCCGGATAGCCCACCGACTTGATCTCGGTGTACTGGTCGAAGCCGGCCACACCGTTCTGGCGCCCCACTCCGCTGGCCTTGTATCCACCAAACGGTGTGTCGGCGCCGTAGCAAGCGCCACCGTTGACGCCGATGACGCCGGCCCGCAGGCGGCGGGCCACCGCCAGCGAGCGCTCGAGGGAACCCGACATCACGTTTCCGGCCAGCCCGTACACGCTGTCATTGGCGATCCGGATGGCGTCCTCCTCGTCGTCGAAGGGGATGACGGCCAGCACCGGACCGAAGATCTCCTCCTGCGCGATCGTCATGGAGTTGTCGACGTCGACGAAAAGCGTTGGCCTGACGAAGAATCCCTTGTCGAAGCCGGTCGGCGCGTCCGGCCCCCCGACCAGCAGCGTGGCGCCCTCGTCGACGCCCTTGTTGATGTAGCCCAGCACCCGCTTGCGTTGCTTGTCCGAGATCAACGGGCCGGTAAGGGTGGCGGGGTCCTGCGGGTCGCCCGGCATGACGTTCTCATAGATGCTCTTGAGGATCGCCACACCCTCGTCGTAGCGAGACCGTGGCAGCAGCATCCGGGTCGGAATGGCACAGCCCTGCCCGGCGTGCATGCACGGCGAGATGCCGATCGCGCACGCCGACCCGAAGTCGGCGTCTTCCAGCACGATGGTGGCCGACTTGCCGCCGAGTTCCAAGAACAGCCGCTTCAGCGTCGCCGCACCCTTTTCCATGATCCGCTTCCCGACCGCGGTGGAGCCGGTGAACGAGATCAGGTCCACTTTCGGCGACAGTGTGAGCTCCTCGCCCACCAGGTGATCCGACGCGGTGACCACGTTGACGACACCCGGCGGAATATCGGTCTTTTCGGCGATCAGGCGGCCCAGCCGGGTCGCGTTGAACGGCGTGTCCGGCGCCGGTTTTAGCACCACGGTGTTGCCGGTGGCCAGAGCCTGACCCAGCTTGTTGATGGTGACTTCGAAGGGGAAGTTCCACGGCACGATCGCACCGACCACCCCCACCGGTTCCCGCCAGACCTTGCGGGTGGTCAGCGTGCCGGTGAGGCTGATCACGGTGTCGCCCAGATCGGTTTCCCACGGGTACTCGTCGATCAGCTTGGCGGGATAGAGCAACCCCTCGGCCAGTGGGGCGTCCAGCTGGGGGCCATACGTGATGGCCCGGGGGGCACCGACCTCGAGGATGAGCTCCTCGCGCAGTTCCTCGCGCTCGGCGTCGATCGCCTCGTGCAGCTGCAACAGGCAGCGCTTGCGCAGCTCGCGGTCGGTCGACCAGTCGGTCTCGTCGAAGGCCCGCCGGGCGGCGTCGATGGCCCGATGCATGTCCTCCTTCGACGCATCGGCGACTTCCCCGAGGCTCTCCTCGGTGGCCGGGTTGATATTGGTGAAGGTGCCGGCCTGCCCCTCGACGAGCTTGCCGTCGATCATCATCTTGGGCTCGAAGCGGACCTTTACAGCCTCAGTCATATCTGTCACTCTCTTTTGACTCGTTACAGGGGTGTTCCGTAGAGCGCTGGTTACCCTACGGAGAGCCTTACTGGAAACTAGCCGATTGGCAAGGTGCAGCCGTTGCCGGGTTGGTTACTGGGGATCGAACAGCACCGGCAGCGAGGTCGGCGACCGAAAGACTTGGCCACGGATATGCGGGTCGTTCCCGTCGGGATCCAGCCGAAGATTGGGCAGCCGGTCGAGCAGAAGGGTGACCGCGGTGCGCATTTCGAGCCGGGCCAGGTGCATGCCGAGACAGACGTGCACACCGTGCCCCCAGCCAAGGTGTGCCCTGGGCTCCCGGAATATGTCGAACGTGTCCGGATTGGCGTAGCGGTCCTCCTGCCGGTTGGCGGCGCCCAACATCGGCATCACCGTCGACCCGGCCGGTATCGGTACCCCGCCGAGTTCGGTGTCGCGGGCGGCTACCCGGGTGATGGTCAGCAGGGGCGGTTCCCACCGCACCCCCTCCTCGATTGCCTGGGGCAGCAGCGACCGGTCGGCGCGGATCGCGTCCAATTGCGGCGGATCCGACAACAGGCCGAAGAGCAGGCTGCCCAGCGACCGGTAGGTCGTCTCGACGCCGGCCGGGAGCAACAGCCGAAGGAACGAGAAGATCTCTTCGTCGGCGAGCTT
>Ga0307441_1000964_pt1 | contig 10238 bp, 7 predicted proteins | sample SalMarWE160420MG_FD_202149 | JGI IMG/M metagenome (GOLD analysis project Ga0307441, IMG submission 202149) | Salt marsh sediment microbial communities from the Plum Island Ecosystem LTER, Massachusetts, United States - WE1604-20 | ecosystem: Environmental > Aquatic > Marine > Intertidal zone >... | reverse complement strand
TCTCTCGAGGGAGAAATCCTTTCCCGTGATCATTTTGGAAATCTGTTCACTTCTTTAGGAGAATTCAAGCGCCAAGATGACTCTCTCCATTACAGGTCCTGGATTGATGATAGTGAGATAATGATAAACAATACTTCTCAATTGCAAATTCAAGTTAAAAATCGACAGCTTCCATGGGGTAAGACCTTTAGTTCTATCAGTCCGGCATCATGCGCGGGATTGATCGGCAGCACTGGTCTGCTGGAAATTATCGCAAACCAATCCTCTGCAGATGAACTTCTGGGATTAAAAAAAGGCGACCCCGTGCTCTTGTCCTGGGATTAAGCATATTTGAATTTCCAGACCAAGAAAGATATGGTAAAACTAAGGTCGATCTCATCAGGTACTAAAAGGATTAATCATGGATAAATTTATCATCCAAGGCGGTATCCCACTTCAAGGAGAGATCACACCCTCAGGAAATAAAAATGCTGCCCTCCCCCTTTTAGCAGCCTGCATCCTGACCGATGAACCCATAATTCTGCACAATTTACCAGAAATCAATGATGTCAAGGACATGCGCGATCTTCTTGAGAGCATCGGTGTTAAGCTGACCCATCTTGGTAATCATTCTTGGAAAATCCACGCTAACGAGGTTCACTGCTCCAACCTGGATCCTGTTCTATGTACAAAGATCCGGGCATCGATCCTGCTGGCAGGCCCTGTCATTGCCCGTACTGGAGAACTTCAGCTTCCACCTCCAGGTGGTGATGTGATCGGGCGACGCCGCTTGGACACACATATCCTGGCCCTGAAAGCACTAGGAGTCAAAACAACTTATCAAAAAGAAAAAAAGATCTTCGAATTCACAACTAAGAAATTGGTTGGAACTGAGATACTGTTAGACGAAGCCAGCGTAACAGCTACGGAAAACGCAGTCATGGCTGCCGTTTTGGCGGAAGGAGATACCATAATTCGAAACGCCGCTTCTGAACCTCACGTTCAGGAAGTTTGCCAGCTTTTAAATATGATGGGAGCAAAGATAACCCAGCTGGGTTCAAATACGCTCCTCATCAAAGGTGTTTCAAAACTTGGTGGAGGTGAATTTACTGTTGGACCGGATTATCTTGAAGTCATCAGCTATGTTGGAGCAGCGGTTGTGACTGGAGGAGAGATCACGATCCGTAAAGCTGGCCCAAAATATCTGGGGATGATTTCCCAGGTGTTTTCCCGATTGGGTGTCAGCTGGGAAGTACGTGGTGAAGATCTTTTTGTTCCCGCCGAACAGGAAAAAATAATCAAACCCGATTTCAAGGGAGCCATTCCCGAGATCTCGGTTATGCCCTGGCCGTCATTCCCATCTGACCTGATGAGCGTTGCAATCGTGGTTGCGACGCAATCCACAGGTAATGTCCTCTTCCATGATTGGATGTATGAAGGCAGGATGTATTTCACAGACAAATTAACCAGTATGGGAGCCCAGATTGTTCTCTGTGATCCACACCGCTGCATCGTTAATGGACCTTCTGAGTTATTCTCCGGGAATGTTGACAGCCCCGATATTCGTGCTGGCCTGGCTCTTGTCCTAGCCGCCCTGGCTGCCAAGGGAGAATCCATCATCAGGAATGTGGCCCAGATAGACCGTGGTTACGAGAGAATTGATGAAAAACTCCGCTCCCTGGGAGCAAATATCATCCGGGAAAACTGATTATGGCTCTTCGTGATGAAATATTTGAACAACAGGAGAGAATCAATACACTTCTCGATAAACAAACTGATGCAATTCAATCCATAGCCCGATCGATCGGTAAACCATCAGGTATATTCATAGCAGCCCGCGGAACATCAGACAATGCAGCCCGTTATGCAAAATATGTCTGGGGCTATAATAATCAGATCCCGGTTACCCTGGCGGCTCCCTCCCTGTTCAGCGTCTATCAAAAACCTCCCAATCTGGGTGACATGCTGGTTATTGGCATCAGCCAATCCGGAGAGTCTCCCGATATCCTTGCTGTCATTTCAGAGGCCAACCTACAGGGATGTAATACTCTTGCGATCACCAATCAAATTGAATCACCTCTGGCTGCTGAAGCGGATTATGTGATCGATATCCAGGCCGGACCCGAGCTTTCCGTCGCAGCGACAAAATCGTATACTGCTCAGTTGGGCGCGATTGCTATGTTATCCGCAGCCTGGTCATGTAATTCAAAACCCTGGAAAGAACTCGCCGAAGTCCCCGATTTCATTTCTTCATTATTTCAACATGAAAGTCAGATCCAGACCTATGCCTCCAGGTATCACACTATGGATCAATGCGTCGTGCTGGGGAGAGGATTCAATTACGCTACCGCATATGAGTGGTCCTTAAAACTTAAAGAGTTGACTTATGTTGTTGCACAACCATATTCATCGGCAGATTTTCTTCATGGTCCAATAGCGCTGGTATCAAGCGGATTTCCTGTTTTTGCGGTTGCCACACAGGGTAAGGTGTTAGAAGATATGACTATCTTATTAAAAAAGCTCAAAGAAGCACATCGGGCAGATCTTTTTCTGATCTCTGATGATCTGGATCTGCTTCAAATCGCTGATTGTCCCCTGCCACTGCCAGCAGGAATTCCAGAATGGTTAACTCCTCTGGTTGCCATTGTTCCAGCCCAGTTATTCAGCTATCATTTGACCTTGATCAAAGGAATCGATCCAGATACGCCGCGTGGTTTAACCAAAGTAACCCTTACAAAATAACTGAATTTCAATTGCAAAGTAAAAAGGTTTAATCCCATATGTATAAACTCAGCACCTTAATTTCTCAAATCCAAAGTTCCCCCACCCTGGCATTAAATGAGACTGCAAATCAGCTCAGGGAAGGTGGCGCTGATGTGATCAACCTTGGTATTGGTGAACCTTTGAACGATTTCCCTGAGAGCGTTCTGGCCAGCACCAGGGAGATCCTTGAAACCAGACAGGTAAAATACAGTCCAACAAGTGGAACTCAATCCTTGAAATTGGCAATCCAGGACTATACCATGGAACACTATGGCCGGAAGCCTGGCTTGAAAAATATCACAGTTACAGTTGGCGCTAAACAAGGTCTTTACAATTTGCTCCAGGTTCTGCTAGACCCTGGCGATGAAGTCATTCTCTTTACTCCTTATTGGGTTAGCTACCCGGAAATGATCAAATTAGCCCGGGGTGTACCAGTCTATTTAGGAACAAACGACGAATTTATCCCTGACATGGAAAGAATTGAAGCTGCCCTGACAGATAAGACCCGTGCGATCCTATTAAATACTCCCAACAATCCTACTGGTGCAGTATATCCACCAGAACTGGTCGCTGCCCTGGTTGATCTTTGTGAGTCCAAAGAAATATTTCTGGTCATGGATGATATCTATCACCAACTGCTTTTTGAACCAGCCCAGTGGGTGCCGGGTTATGTTTTTACATCCAAGAAGATTGATAAATCTCATCTAGTCATCATCAACGGAATTTCTAAAACTTATGGCATGACTGGTTTTCGGATCGGGTGGGCAATCGGTCCTGAACCGGTGATCCAAGCCATGAACAAAATCCAGAGCCATTCCACATCTGGTACATCAGCACTCCTCCAAGGAGCCGCACTGGGTGCCCTGACTCAAGGTGGAGATACGTTATTAAAATTAAAGAAATTCATACAAACTAATCGTGATATCCTGGTTGGTGAATTAAAGAAGATCAAAGGTGTTAAGGTTAATGAACCAGGAGGTACTTTTTACTGCTTCCCCGATTTTCGTTCCATTCAGCAAGATTCCCAGAAACTAGCCCAACTACTGCTTGAAAAAGCCTATCTGGCAACGGTTCCTGGTATCGCATTTGGACAGGAAGGATATCTGAGATTAAGTTACACCTGTTCCACCGAGCAGATCAAAGAAAGTGCAGCTCGTATCCGCTGGGCGATAGATCCGGCATCACCTCCAGATATCATCATAGGCGGCCAAAAAATGATTCGCGATTGGGAGTTATCCAATTAATATGAAAAAAAATAATCCCACACCCGCTGAGAACCTGGCAGAAGTAAACCAGAGCAAATATGGACTGGATTCCCTGGGTTTAGCAGGTTACAGAAAAGCTTACTGGAACCTAACCAGAGATCAGTATTATCAGGAAGCTTTGTTCAGGGAAGAAGGCGTCAAGAGCAAACACAATGCCCTGGTTGTTAGATCTGGAGACCGAACAGCTCGATCAGCAAATGACAAATTCATCGTCCGTGAAGCAGGCTCCGAAGCGGATGTTTCCTGGGGAGAATATAACATTCCCTACAGCGCGGAAGATTTTAATAGGGTGTTTGACAGGATGAAGGACTATATTCAGGGAAAAGATCTTTTTGTTCAAGATGGCATCGCTGGAGCCAGTCCGGCTTACCAAATGCCTATTCGCGTGATAACTACCTGGGCCTGGCAGGGATTATTTACAAAAAACATGTTCATCACCGACGAAAAAGCGATATCTGGAGCTAACTTTCAACCCGAATTCACTGTCGTTTCTCTACCTGATTTTAAGGGCCTTCCAGAACAGGAAAAACTCAACTCGGAAACATTGATCCTGATGGACTTTTCAAAGAAACTGGTTCTGATTGGGAACACTGGATACGGCGGCGAAATCAAGAAATCGATCTTCACCGCCATTAATTATTATCTGCCTAAAAAGAAAATCCTGACCATGCACTGCTCAGCCAATGTAGGCGATGATGGTGACTCAGCCCTATTTTTTGGTTTATCCGGTACAGGGAAGACTACGCTCTCCGCTGATCCAGAACGCCATTTGATTGGCGACGATGAACATGGATGGGACGAGAAAGGGATTTTCAACTTTGAAGATGGTTGCTATGCCAAAGTAATTGATCTCTCCAGTCAAGCCGAGCCGGATATCTTCGCCTGCACCAGAAAATATGGGACCATCCTGGAAAATGTAATCCTGGATCCAGATACTGGAGAAGAAGACCTGTTTGACGATTCCATTACAAAAAATACCAGAGCATCCTATCCCCTTACCTGTATCCCATATTCTTTACCTTCAAAACGGGGAGGCCATCCCCAGAATATTATCTTCCTGACCTTTGATGCCAATGGTGTTTTACCGCCAATAGCCAGGCTTTCTCACGATCAGGCCCTGTATCATTTCATTTCTGGTTACACTTCTAAGGTTGGCGGTACAGAAGCTGGTGTCGGAGAAGCCCCTGAATTGACATTCAGTGCGTGTTTTGGAGCGCCTTTCATGGTATTCCATCCAGCCTATTATGCAGCACTTCTCAAGGAAAATATAATAAAGTATAACGTTAAGACCTGGCTGCTAAACACCGGGTTGGTAGGCGGACCAGCAGGCATTGGTTCACGGATAAAGATCGTTCATTCAAGAGCACTCTTAACTGCGGTTCTGGAAGGAAAATTAGATCAGGTTGATTACCTTGTTGATCCCTGGTTTGGTTTTGAGATACCTCAATCCTGCCCGGGAGTGCCAGTTGAGATCCTTAACCCAGCTGAGTCCTGGTCAGATAAAATGGCCTATGGAAAGACAATCCAGGACCTCGTGAGTCAATTTAAAAACAACATGAAACGATATGAAAAATCAACCCCGCAAGAAGTGCTTCTCGCGGGGCCAAAGTAGGTCTATTATCTCTGTTTTATTGACCCTATTTTAGGGTAAAAAACCATCCACAATAAAATTCTTGTATTTTGTGAGATAACGGATGGGCAGCCTTCCCTGGATTGCTACACATTCATATTCATTTTTAACAGAATCAATCTGCCCTTCTTCATGGAATAGGGAAATCAAACCGCCTTCATTATACGGAAGTTCTACAGTTACGAACTGATAAGATTCAAATAACTTATCCTTCACAGTTTGTAAAAGCGAGTCTATCCCATCGCCCCGCAAAGCAGAGATAGCAACTGCATCCTGAAAAGTAACGAGGGCCTCCTGGGCCAGTTCTGGATCTTTCAGACGATCGATCTTGTTCAACACGGGGATAGATGGGATCTGATCTGCTTCAATATCCTCAAGCGTTTTATGAACAGCTTCTACCTGAGACAGGGCATGAGGATGGGTTACATCTATTACATGCAGCAACAGATCAGCCTCAGCGATCTCTTCCAGAGTAGCCCGAAAGGCCGCTACCAGGGTCGTTGGCAGCTTCTGGATAAATCCGACTGTATCTGTCACCAGGATCTGCTGTCCATCGGCCAGTGATACGCGGCGGGTGGTTGGGTCAAGGGTAGCAAACAGCTTATTTGCTACATATACATCTGCGTTAGATATCTGGTTCAGCAGAGTGGATTTCCCTGCGTTTGTGTAACCAACCAGAGATACGATGGGTATTCTGGATTCCTTTCTTCGAGTCCTGTGGCGCTGTCGATGAGCGCGAACTTTTTCCAGCTCCGCTTTTAAGTGGCTTATCCTGCGCCGGATATCCCGACGGTCTACCTCAAGCTGTGTTTCACCAGGTCCTCTCAGTCCCACACCAGCCGTGCTTCCAGTTCTCCCTCCGCCCCCGCCAGCCTGCCGGACCAGGTGAGTCCAGGCCTGAGTCAACCTCGGCAGCCTGTACTCATACTGCGCCAGTTCAACCTGCAAGGCCCCTTCTCTGGTATTGGCGTGCTGGGCAAAGATATCCAGGATCAGAGCTGTTCGGTCAATAACCCGAACATTCTTCGGGAAAGTCTCTTCCAGTTCCCGTTGGTGGCGTGGGGAAAGTTCATCATCAAAGAGGATCACATCCGCCATTAATTCATCAGCGAGCGATTTAACCTCTTTAACTTTACCTGATCCGATAAAAGTCTTTGGATTGGGGTGATCCAGTTTCTGAGTCACCTCCCCAACCACTTCAAATCCAGCTGTATCAGCTAGTCGTTTTAATTCTGCTAATGAGTGATCCAATGACAAAATCTTTTTATCATCCGCTATATCAACACCTACCAGTAAAGCCCGGTCTACTCTCAAGCTATCTGGTTGATTATTTTGACTCATAACTATCTCAATCCCTTTCTTGTATCACTTATTCTATTGTTAACAACCACACTGACAGGGTATCTCCAATTGCCTTTAGGCTTTCTGGTGAAACCTTGTCCAGGGTATCGCTGGTAGTATGCCAGTAAGGGTAATTAAAATCAATCACATCAACTGCCGGAATACCGGCTTCCAGGAAGGGAATATGATCATCCAGCATAGAATGTCTGTATTCCGAAATGAACATATCCCCATAACCCAAATTACTGGCTTGCTGCCAGATTTGTTCCATCAGGATTAAATCAGAGTTCCGTTCATAATAAACCTCCAGATCAGCATCACCGATCATATCTACAATGACTACTGCTGATGGTATGTCAACTAATTCTCGAACAAAGGCACGCGATCCTAGTATCCAATCCCAATCATCGATTCCTCCATTGTCTTCAGCATCAAAAAAAACCAGTTTCACCGCTTTTGGAAGTTCCTCCGGAAGTGTCCGAGCCAGTTCCAAAAGAACTGCAACTCCCGATGCGCCGTCATTTGCCCCTGGTACAGGATCCCTTTTTAAGGCAGGTTGTGGGTCATTATCAGCATATATTCTTGTATCATAGTGAGCTCCAAGTAAGATATATTCTCCTGCCCCCTTGCTGGCAATAAGATTAATTACGTTTTTGCCATTTATATTTAACGCTTGTCTTTCTACTTGCCAATTTGCGGACTCCAACTCATACTGCATCCAATCCAGGATCTTGTCGTGACCTGACATTCCTGGGATACGGGGGCCGAGCGACAGCTGGTATTTCACATCCATGTAAGCTCGGTCAGCATTGAATGTGGTGAGATCTTTTTGACCCTTTTTAATCGTTTGGCAGCCAGATAGCCCCACCAGATAGAAAACGATAACAAAGAAAAAGACCGATATTGATGAATATGGAAATTTGGAATAAGACATAATGCCTACACGCAATAATACAAATCAATTGGGTCCCGTTTAATTGGTTCGGAACAGAATTTTATTCTACCACTCAGATACGCTCTATCGGAATGCTTTCACCTGCAAAGATACTGGTATAAAAATTGCATCTAATATGGCATACATCTTGCAACTTATAGACAACAACGCTATACTTCTTTAGTAGGAGGATAATATGTTCCAAGTTCAAAACACAGAGCTGCGGCCCCAAATTACTGCTCACCTTGCCCAGACAATGTCCCTGTTGGAAATGCCCGCTACTGAAATCCGACAGAAAATCCGCACTGAACTGGCAAATAACCCTGCCCTGGAAGTAGTGGAAGACAACCGCTGTCCCAGTTGCGGCAGAATTCTGTATGGTCCTGGCCCCTGCCCTGTATGCAGCCAACCCTATGATACTCAGGTGGATGAACCGATTGTTTTTATTTCCTCTCCAGATGACTTTCCAACCCAATATAACAAAAACGGGAATGTTGGATCTCCCCAAGAGGTGTCATACGATAACCTTGCGGCAGCTGTTGAGGATCTTCCAACTTATGTCCTGCGGCAAATTGCTCCTGAAATTAAGGAAGATGAACGGTTGATCGCCGCTCATATTCTTAACAATCTGAACGAAGATGGTTTATTGGAAGTCCCCCTGGAAGAGATCAGCCAGTTCTATCATGTACCCCTTTCCCGGGTGACACGAGTGGCAGATATTATCAAACGCGCTGATCCAACTGGAGTAGGCGCTTCTTCACCCCAAGAAGCTTTGCTGATCCAGCTTGATCTTTTAAAGGAAGATACCAAGGTTCCTTACCTGGCCGAAGAAGCTATCCGTGTTGGCCTGAAGGACCTCTCAAAACACAGCTACCGCAATCTTGCCAAAGAACTCAATACTACCCTCGATCAGGCCCAGGAAATCGCAGAATTCATTAAAGCCAATTTAAATCCTTACCCTGGACGCGCGTTCTGGGGAGATCACAGACAGTCCAGTGAATCATCGACTCAGGCCTACCACAAACCGGATATCATCCTCAAAGAAGTTGATAACTCACCCAATCACCGATTAATGGTTGAAATCATCAGCCCCTATCGCGGTACACTGCGGATCAATCCTTTATTCAAACAAGCTCAAAAACAGGCTCCCGAAAATAAAACCGAAGCTTGGGCCAAGGATCTTGAAAACGCCTCGTTATTGATCAAATGTCTCCAGCAGCGCAACCACACCATGGAACAGTTGATGACCGAACTGGTAAAGGAACAGCGAGGATATATCCTGAGCGGAGATCCCGCCACGTTGAACCCTCAAACCCAGGCCGAAATGTCGGAGCTGCTGGGCGTCCATGAATCCACAATTTCAAGGGCAGTCTCAGATAAATCTGTTCAGCTCCCCAACAGGAAGATCATTCCTCTAAAGCGATTCTTCGACCGCAGCTTGCCCGTCCGAACAACTTTACTCCGCCTTGTCGAAAATGAAAATACTCCTCTGACGGACACTGAGCTGGTAGAGGAACTATCAAACGCCGGGTATAATATAGCCCGTAGAACCGTCGCTAAATATAGGGCGATGGAAGGGATTTTATCTTCCCGTTTACGCCAGAAAGTATAAAGGTATAAGGTTTATTTGTTACCAAATTCATCCAGATCACCAAAAGACATCGATTTGCTGACCACCGAGGTAAGCCAATTACTGGATATATCGCCGGATCCTTCAATCCTGGTCTTTAATAATGATTTGGGGATCATGGCAGCGAACTCTGCTATGGCGGAGCTTACTGGTTATACCAGGAAAGAACTTCTCAAACTCAGCCTGGATACTTTGCTTCCCGATATCCAATCACTTCGCAGGGACGATTCTCTGAATCTGGAGCTTCACAGTCTCCAAGGATGCAAGCTAGAGCTGATCAATCGCCGTAAACAAAAATCTGAAGCCATAATACAAGCCAGAGCCCTGGGAAAGGACAGGCGGTACACTGTCTATCGGCTCACACCATTTACAAGAAACCTTAAAAATAAAGGACTTGCAGATCACGAGGCCTTTCAATTGGACGGTATCCTGGCTCTTGTTCAGATCTTCTACCAATCTACCCTGGAACAGGCCCTGGATATCATCCTCCAGGTGGGCAAGGATATTCTGGATGCAGAATCACTTGGCATATATAAAATAGACTCCAATCACCCTCAGCTAAAAGCTGTTCTACTTGACAATCCTTCTGGTTTTTTGCCGGACACAATTTCAACCACAGATTTTTTCTCGCATTATAAAGAAAGCCATTTTTCTCCACCATTTAAACCACCTCTCTCTCCCTTGATGGAAAGAGCT
>Ga0307441_1000963_pt1 | contig 10240 bp, 10 predicted proteins | sample SalMarWE160420MG_FD_202149 | JGI IMG/M metagenome (GOLD analysis project Ga0307441, IMG submission 202149) | Salt marsh sediment microbial communities from the Plum Island Ecosystem LTER, Massachusetts, United States - WE1604-20 | ecosystem: Environmental > Aquatic > Marine > Intertidal zone >... | reverse complement strand
TTCAAAGCTGCGGCTTTACCAACTATGTAATCCGAATCAGCAGCAGCTTTTATGGCTTCGGAGTATGCTGAGAATGCCTTTTCATACAATCCCAATGACTCATAGGTATTGGCGATATTATTCAATATGGTGGATACACCTATGTAATCCTCTATCTCTTTGTAAACATCCATTGCATTCTGATATTGTTCCATTGCTTCAGGTAGATAAAGTTGTACGTTCAGACAATTCCCAAGTACATTGTGAGCTCTGGCAAGCAAAGACTTATCGTTTGAATCACTTAGAAGCTCCACAGCCTCATGTGCTGTGTCTATTGCCTCAAGAGACCCTACCAGTACCGTGTCTAAATGTGAATACCAAATAAGTCCAGCTGCCTGTTGATGCTTCAGTCCATTTTCCCTGGAAAGACTTATTACTTCAGCAGATAACTCTTTTGCCATTTTGGGATCTGATAGATTAAAACCAGCGATTTGTTCAAGAAGACTGTCGATTTTCTTCTTCACCTGCTCGGTCGAATCGGATTTGTCTGTCATAGTGTTTCCCCGCCATATCTGAAATGTCAATATGTTCAATGGCTTTATATTGACCATAGCCAGCAGAGACATACGGGGTCAATAGGATAAATCCCATGGATTTATCAGTATCCTCCGTAAAGCCTCTCCCAGAGGATAGGGGGCAGTGGTTCTTCTTTTATCCGTGCGGCGGCGTCATCGATATTGTATTCCACTCTGCGATGTTCCCAGGTTCCGGTTTCAGTATCGATGAGAAGGTATGCGGCTCTCGGGTCTCTATCTCTTGGCTGTCCAACACTTCCGGCATTAACAAGCCTGACCCTGGAAAAGTCACCGCTGGTTTCCTCGGTGTAGTTGCCGTCTTCCATCCAGCAGCCGGGAAGGTGAGTATGCCCTATTATTGAAATATAGCCCTGCCTTGCGTTTATTGATTCAAGAGCATGATTCCTGCGCAGCACGTATGTCCAGCTCTCGGGATCGGCTGGATAGCTGTGGCAAAGGAAGAAATTCCTGTATTCGGAGTAATAGGGGAGAAGATAAAGCCATTCGATCTCTTCCCGGGACAGAACTGACATGGTCCATCTTATCGCTGTGGCACCCTCCCAGTTATACCTGTCCAGGGAAACACGTCCGGCTGCCCCGGCATCATGGTTACCTGAAATAACGATGTCACATTCCTTTCGCACTCTCTCGATGCACTTTGATGGATCTGCCCCGTAACCCACAATATCCCCCAGACAGAAAGTTCTGTCCGCTTCAATTCCGGGCGGGTCGTTCAGAACACTGTCAAGAGCCTGATAGTTACTGTGAATATCGGATATAATCCTGAGCAACATTGTATTTACTTATCCTGTTCCGGAAATCGTATCGAGCACCCCATTCACAAAACCTGCTGTTTCATCGGTATCAAATGCTTTGGCCAGTTCTATCGCTTCATCGATAACCACCGGGATGGGGGTAGGCGGCTGAAAATAGAAAATCTCCCCAAGAGCTTGTTCAAGTATCAGACGGGTAACAAGGCTGAGGCGATCCAGAGTCCAGTTCTCCAGAGATTCCTCTATCCTGGTGTCTATTTCCTCCAGGTTCTCAACTATGGATCTGGCCAGTTCGGATATCCAGTCCCATTCTTCAGCCTCGAAAGGAACACCTATTCCCAGGTCCGGATCGGCAAGCAGGCGGCTGATATCCTCAAGGTTCACCACAAGTGACCTGCCGTTCACTTCGGCGGCATACCTGGCCTGAAGTAGTGCCTTCCGGCTTCTGCTTCTTACACCCATTACTCCCCTGTAACTCCCTCTTCCTCATCCTGTTCGATGGACTCATCAAGGTCCGCGATGTGATCGTACAAAGCCGTTATTTCCAGAGCTGTCATCGCAGCGTCAAAACCCTTGTTGCCGGATTTGGTTCCGGCCCGGTCTACCGCCTGATCAACGGTATCCGCAGTAATTATTCCGTAAACTACAGGTACGTCAGTCAGCATCGCAGCCTGGGCTACACCTTTCGCGCTTTCAGCGGATACGTACTCGAAGTGGGGTGTCTCACCCCGAATCACAGCGCCGAGACAGATAACACAATCGAAGATACCTGTATCCGCTATCCGCATGGACACCGGTGGTATCTCCCATGCTCCCGGAACCCAGAAAACGTTAATATCATCCGTATTCACACCGTGCCGCTCCAGGCAGTCCAGGGCTCCGTCAAGAAGTTTCTTCGTAATGAAACTGTTGAACCTTGATACCACAACAGCAGGTTTGATACCTGTTCCGTCAAGCTGGCCTTCATGAATCCAGGTCATCGTCTACTCCCTCCAGCAAATGTCCGAGCTTTGTCTTTTTTGTTCTAAGGTAACGGAGATTCTCTTCCGTGGGCGGAATCTCGATTCTGACCCTCTCTGTAATTTCAAGACCGTATCCCTTCAGCCCGACGATCTTTCTTGGATTGTTGGTCATCAGCCTGATAGTCGAGAGGCCAAGTTCAGCAAGTATCTGAGCTCCGGTACCGTAATCCCGAAGATCGGCATCAAAACCAAGTTCCTCGTTCGCCTCGACAGTATCCAGCCCATGATCCTGAAGGTGGTACGCCTTTATCTTGTTCGCCAGGCCAATACCGCGGCCTTCCTGAGCCATGTATAGAATTACTCCAAGCCCCTCCGAATTGATCTTTCTCATCGCGGTATGGAGCTGGCTTCCGCAATCGCACCTGCGTGACGAGAATACATCTCCCGTCAGGCACTGGGAATGAACCCTTACCAGCACGTTCTGCTTTCCGTGAACGTCGCCTTTTACCAGAGCCACATGCACATCACCTTGCGTTATATCCTCGAATATATGAAGATCGAACTCCCCGTAATCTGTAGGCAGTGTCGATCGAGCCGCCTCTCTGATAAGTTTTTCCGTTTTCCTCCGGTACCGCACAAGTTCCTCGACCGATGTCAGAACAAGACCATGCAGCCGGGAGAACTCGAGAAGCTCGGGAAGCCTGGCCATGGATCCGTCCCTGTTCATTATCTCACAGATAACGCCAGAAGGCTTGAATCCGGCCAGTTTAGCAAGGTCCACGGCCGCTTCCGTGTGTCCCGTTCTCGAAAGGACACCTCCCGCTTTTGCTGCAAGAGGGAAAATGTGCCCGGGTCTGGCAAGATCAGAGGCTTTCGATGCGGGATCTATGGCTACGGCTATGGTCCTGGCCCGGTCATGGGCGGATATACCTGTGGATACTCCCTCGATAGCATCGATACTTACCATGAACGCAGTTTCATGGAGCGACGTATTCCTGGGGACCATCTCATGAATATCCAGCCTCTCCAGGGCTTCCTTTTCCATCGAAAGGCAAATCAGGCCTCTTCCCTCAAGAGCCATGAAATTCACTGCTTCAGCGTCACACATCTGGGCTGCGATGATCAGGTCTCCCTCGTTCTCTCTGTTCTCATCGTCTACAACAATGACCATTCTGCCGTTTCGGACAGCTTCTATTGCTTTCTCCGCCTTTGCGATACCTCTACTGTTCAAGGTAATTCCTCAATCGTTTTTCAGATATGAATAAATCGGTCTGCTTTTTCACGTACTTGCCTAAGATATCGTATTCAACATTAACGCGGACTCCCGGCTTCCAGTTTCCGGCCGTAGTTCCTCTGACCGTCTCAGGTATCAGCACAACTGAAAATCTGCTCTGAGCAAGTGAAGCGACTGTAAGGCTGATGCCGCTGACAGCTACTGAGCCCTTCTCCACAAGCAATGACAAATACCCGGAGGAACAGGACATCCATACTGTCATATCTTCCCCCGCTCTCTCTACCTTCAATACGGATACGGTTTCATCGACGTGGCCGGTAACCAGATGTCCGTGCAGTCCGTCCGATAGCTTAAGAGGACGTTCGAGGTTCACTTCGGTACCTGGATGGTATCCCGCAATGATCGTTCTGGAAACGGTTTCCTTAGAACAGTGAAACGAAAGGTTCCGATTTCCCTTTTTGATTACAGTAAGGCAGGAGCCATCCACAGCAACGCTGTCTCCCTGCAGGGAAACTTCTGAAAGTCTCGTCTGAACGGTCAGAGTACTGCCGGAAAGGGATTGTATCCTTCCGGTTTCCTCAATCAGACCCGTAAACAACGCAGCCCTCCGTTAAAAAATCGGATCCCGACCTTCGGGATCTGGCATTCTTCAATCTGATCGAATTTCCAATGTTGTCTATTCCAAGCTCTCCGAAAGCAGGCTTGCCTTCTCCGCCCAGTATCATAGGAGCTGTGAAAATACTGACTGAGTCGACAAGTTCCGCCTTCAGAAGATATGTCGCAAGGCGGCTTCCCGCCTCGCAGAGAATTTCACCTGTGCCGGTGGCAGCAGTCTTTTCAAACAGCCCTAAAAGGTTGAATCCAGGTGTAGAAGGATCGGGTGGAAATTCCCATATTTCAACATCAGGCATGGAGCTGTAACTGACCAGCTGCGCCGCCACACCTTCAGGAACCGCTATAACTGTTTTCCCCGGTGCACTGAAAATCCTTCGTGAATCTCCGAAATCGCCTGTGGAGGAAACAACTATCCGAACGGGCTGACTGCCTGCTGGAGTGTCATCCAGACGGACAGTCATTTCCGGATCGTCCGTCCGTACCGTTCCCGCTCCCGTCAAAATTGCCCCGGAAGAAGCTCTCATTCTTTGCACAGCTGTTCGCGAGCGTTCGCAGGATATCCATCTGCTGCTTCCGTCGGCTGCGGCGGTTCTGCCGTCAAGACTCAGGGCTATCTTGAGATTGACCCAGCTTCTCGATGTTTCAAGGTAGTGAAGATACACTCTGTTAATGTTCCGTGCCTTCTCTTCGCAAAGGCCGGACTCCACTTCTATCCCTGCCGATTCAAGCTTTATGATACCCTTTCCGCTCACCCTGGGATCGGGATCGATCATTGCGATTATGACTCTTGAAATCCCTGCCCTGATAATTGCATCGGTACAGGGCCCGGTGCGACCATGATGACAGCATGGTTCGAGTGTCACTACCATTGTTCCACCCGAGGCCGCGTGGCCGGCGGATTCAATTGCAATTATCTCAGCATGCGGAGCTCCGCATTTTCTGTGGAAACCGTCTCCTGCATTCCTTCCATCGCTATCGAGAATGACAGCGCCAACCATTGGATTGGGAAAAGTACTGCCCCTGCCGTAAGAAGCAAGTTTAAGGGCTTTCTTCATTGCCAGTTTTTCAGCTCTGGAAATCATCAGTCCGTTTCCAGCTCGATAATACTGAGTCTTCCTATTGCGGAATTGACTACGTACTGCGATTCAAGATCCCCGGTAGCAAGTATGATGTGGGTTCCATCTGCAACATACTGGCTGAATGTCGGATCCATAGCAACCCATTCTCCCACCCAGATCATCGGCCAGGCATGGTATCCAAACGAACCGTTCAGATAAACAATACCGGCACATATCCTGGCGGGCAGGCCGGCTGCCCGTGCAAGGGCCACCGTAAGTATAGTGTGCTCGTTGCAGTCACCCCTGAGATTCTCCATCACATCCACTGCCGAAGGCAGTGATACGGTCGGGCTGTTATCAACGGCGGTATCCACGAAGGACGATATCCTTCTTGCGGCTTCCCATGAATCGGCCGAGCCTGCAGCAAGACCGGCAGCCTTTTCAACAATTATCGAATCGTTACTCTGTACCATGGATTCAGGCTCGGTGAAAACAAGAAGATCTTCGGGAACAGCGGGAGGATAGGGGGCAACAATATCCGGTATCCCGTTGGAAACTGAAACGGTGCAGCCCCTGGCTGTCTGAAGAGGAGGAATATCGAGCTGGAACAGGTTCCAGTCTATGTCTCCCTGAAGAACGAATACCCGTGGTTCCGTATTTCTGGGATTCCGGATCGGTGTTGAAGAGACCGCGAATACTTCGTAGAGATCTATGCTTGCTGTAACTTCACCGCCCTGCTCAGGAGGCACACGCGTCATGTCCATGCCGAGGCCTTCTTCGTATTCCCTGATTATCTGCCCTTCGAATACCCAGATAGTATTTCTAGTTCCCATCTGTGACAGTTTCAGTCTGGTCGCATTCACCGTATCTCCAAGAAGCGAAACTTCCTCGAAACCCTCGCATACGGCAGAGGATGAAAGGATCATCCCGCTTGCGGGATCGAAGGAATTGAATGTTCTTTCCTGGCCTGCCGTCCATTCCATCGAAGCACATGCGAGATCCGCAAGAACCGGCAGGTATTCACCTTCTATGACGGTTGAATTCTCTATCACTCTTCCGGCAGAGCCTATCTCCGTAATCAGAAGGGAATCCTCCCTTGAAGCTCTTATCGAAATCTCTGCTGAACCGTCGGACATCAGCATCTCCATATACCCCAGATTGTACTCCAAATCCGATACGGCGGTCATTGTCATCTCTATATTCCTGCGGGTACCCATGAGAATCATATTCCAGCTGATAGTCTGAGTTATAAGCAGTGAATCCGTTCCATGCTCCCTGATTTCCAGCTGCATGTAACCCACATCATCTCCCTGGATAGAGACCGCGAATTTCTGCATACCGGCATCGGCAGAGGTAATGTTCAGGGCTGTATTCGTGGTTCCGGTGTCATCGGTACCGTTTCCACAGCAGCCCGCAACGATCGGAAATACGATTACGAGTATCAGCAGTCCAAGTAATCCGGGTCTCATCTTTTCCCTCCAATATGCTGTTCAATTGAGGCAGCTATCCTTGTTCCGGCTTTCCCGTCCCAGAGAGGGATTTCGGGCGGTACTTCGGGGCGGTCAGCTATCTGTCCAGCTACCGCTTCTCCCAGTCCGGACACGTCCGGGCAGAGAATATTGGTTCCCAGTTCCAGCGTAATGGGCCGCTCGGTACTTGTTCGTACCGTAACACAGGGCACACCGAGTACACTCGTTTCTTCCTGAACCCCTCCCGAATCCGTTATTACAACCGAAGCAGTGGCCTGTGCTTTCACGAATTCGAGGTATGACATGGGTTTTGCTATCATGATCCTGTCCGGGATCTCGATTTTCCATTCATCGATACGGCTCATGGTTCTCGGGTGGGCTGGAAAGACCACATTCAATCCCTGAAGGCTGCCAAGCGCTTCAAGCACCGCTGTCAGCCTTTCAGGATCATCAACATTGGATGGTCTGTGCAGTGTAACCAGCGCAAAAGGCTCTTCCGATACGGGTTCCCCGAGAGACAGTGCCACTGGAAGAAGCCTGAAAAGCGTATCTATCATCGGATTACCGACGAGTTTAATCTCTTCGCTTATCTTTCCCTCTGCAAGAAGATTATCCCGGGCTTCGGGACTTGTTATCAGGAGGAGGTCCGCTATCTGATCGGTAAGTATCCTGTTTATCTCCTCCGGCATGCTGCGGTCAAAACTCCTGAGCCCTGCCTCAACATGCACAACAGGAATACCGTATCTTACCGCAACCAGTGAACATGCAAGAGTTGAATTTACATCACCCACCACTACTACAGCGTCGGGTAACCGTGATTGAATAACATCTTCGTAACGTTTCATGATCGTTGCGGTCTGCGCGGTTATACTCGCAGAACCGACTTCCAGGTTTATGTCCGGTTTCGGCAGGTCGAGGTCATCGAAAAAACTCTGGGACATGATATGGTCGTAATGCTGCCCCGTATGAACGATCCTGGGTTCAAGTGCGGGATCGAGATTCCTCAGGATAGGGTCAACCTTCATGAAGTTGGGTCTGGCTCCGCAGATTATGTCAATCATTCATTCTCCCGGGAATCAGTGAATATCCGTCTGTGATAATGATTCCATCTTGCCGGTTCTTCTGCTGTGCCTTCCTTCGTCGAATTCCTCCCGGAGAAAGACTGTCACGATTTCCCTGGCCTGGAACGTGGCGGTAATTCCACCACCAAGTACCAGCACGTTCGCGTTGTTATGATGCCTGGCGTAATAAGCCATCCGGGGGAAAAGACAGAGGGAAGCCCTTATGCCGGGGAATCTGTTGGCACTCATGCTCATACCTATTCCCGAGTTACATATGAGTATACCCGCATCAGCGTTCTTTTTCAGAAGATACCTGCATAGTTCACCCGCAAAATCGGGATAATCAACGGAATCCCTGGATGAGGTTCCCAGATCGGTAACATCCAGTTTCATCTCCCCGGTCAACCATGGGATCAGGTCGCTTTTAAGCGGATAACCGGCGTGGTCGCTTGCAATGGCCAGTCTCATCAGACTCCGCCTTCGGCTCCATAACCGGCGACAACAGCTGAAAGCACTATGGAACACAGTTTCGATTCAGCGGAATCAGCCCTTGAAGTAAGGACAACAGGATTATTCGCGCCCATGATAACCGCTCCCAGCTCTCCTCCGGCAAGGAAGATGAGGGTTTTATACAGCACATTGGCAGCTTCAATATCGGGAAGTACGAGAATATCGGCATAACCGCCTACGGGAGTGTCTATTTTCTTAATTCTACAGGCTTCGGCTGAAACGGCAAGGTCCATCGCCAGCGGACCGTCAAAGATTATGTCCCCGAATTCACCGGCATCCGCCAGCTCTTTCATCCTTGCGGCTTCCATTGTGCATGGCATCTTTTCGTAAGGAACTTCCTTGGCACAAACGTATGTCGATTTCGGATGTTCGATCCCAAGTGCTCTGGCAACGATAATTGCATTCTTGAGCATAGCTACTTTCTGCGTGAAATCCGGTGCAATGTTCATGGCTGCGTCTGTAATGAACAGCAGTTTGTCGTAATTCGGAATATCGAAGGCTGCAACATGGCTCAGTATTCCAGGCCCCCTGATTCCAGTTTCACGGTCAAGGATAGCGTGCAGAAAGGAACTAGTAGCAACAAGACCTTTCATTATTACATCTGCACGACCGTTACGAACGGCTTCAACGCCTTTGCAGGATGCTGTGGTGTCATCCTCCGCATGAACGATCTCAACACCGTTGAGATCAAAACCAGCCTTCTCAGCAGCTTCGCGTATACCTTTCTCGGGACCGAGAAGCAGTGCTTCAACCATATCATCTTCAACAGCGGAACCAATTGCGCTTAATGTTTCAACCTCATCGGCACGAACAACGGCTATCCGCTTGGAAGGGAGTTTTCTGGCGATTGTCTTCATTTCCTCTAGACTTCTGATAGGTTCCATTCTGGCCCCCTGTACGAGTAGTTAGCGATAATCAATTTAGTTCTTTAAATACACAGTATGAATATAGTCCCTACTCATTCTCTACTGCAATAAGAGTTGACAAAAACCATTGCAGAAATGAGATTCGAAGACATTCAACATATTCTATCTATGCTGTGTGTTCTTACAACCCGACACCTGCGCTTGGCATAAATGCTCAAAAGTTTCTCAAACTCTGGAAAGGGGTGGTGTAAATGAAACATATACCCGCATCAGAAGTCAGATCCACAATTGCCAGTCACATGCTGGCCGACGGATTCGACATGGTTCTCGATCTTAAGAAAAGCAAAGGAAGCACGATACATGATGCTGTCAATGGGAAAGATTACCTTGACCTGTTCAGCTTCTTCGCGTCGGCTCCTCTCGGAATGAACCATCCCGCCCTCTGTACAGATGAGTTCAGAAGTTACCTGGCCGATGTTGCTATCAACAAACCTTCTAACTCGGATTTCTATACTGAAGAACTTGCAGTTTTCGTAGAAACCTTCGCGGATACCGTAGTCCCCGACAGCCATCCCTACCTTTTCTTCGTATCAGGTGGAGCCCTCGCTGTTGAGAACGCTATGAAGACTGCCTTTGACTGGAAGGTCAGAAAGAATCTCAGTGCCGGAAGGGGAGAAATCGGCAAAAAAGTGATTCATTTCAAGAAAGCCTTCCATGGCCGTACAGGTTACACTCTCTCTCTCACCAATACAGCGGATCCCAGAAAATACATGTACTTCCCGCTGTTCGACTGGCCGCGGGTTGATATCCCGTCAATCATCTTCCCCCTTGAGGACAACCTGGAAGCGGTTATCGAAGCTGAAAAGAAATCTCTCGCCCAGATAGACGAAGCAATCGGCAAGTATGGCCATGACATCGCCTGCATGGTTATGGAACCTATCCAGGGAGAGGGAGGGGACAATCACTTAAGACCCGAATTCCTTCAGCAGCTTCGTGACAGGGCCGATAAGCATGAGTTCCTTCTTATTTTTGACGAGGTTCAGAGCGGAATGGGACTCACCGGAGAATGGTGGGCCTGGCAGACCCTGGGAGTGGAGCCTGACATTTTCTGTTTCGGCAAGAAGTCACAGGTCTGCGG
>Ga0307441_1000962_pt1 | contig 10243 bp, 11 predicted proteins | sample SalMarWE160420MG_FD_202149 | JGI IMG/M metagenome (GOLD analysis project Ga0307441, IMG submission 202149) | Salt marsh sediment microbial communities from the Plum Island Ecosystem LTER, Massachusetts, United States - WE1604-20 | ecosystem: Environmental > Aquatic > Marine > Intertidal zone >... | reverse complement strand
TCGGAGCGTCCGGCCACCTCGCCCCCGATGGGAGGTCGGCTGGTCGCGAACCACGAGGCCAGCGCGGGGCTCTCGCGCACCATCCGCAACGCGGCGGTGACGCTCGCGACCAGCCGTTCCCGCGGGTCGTCGATGCCGTCGATCCGCTCCGCGATCGCGCGGCCGAGCCGGCGGGCCTCGCGGTGCACGTAGGCGGTGCGCAGCACCTCGCGGTTTTCGTAGTACCGATACAGCGTCGCGCGGGAACATCCCGCGGCCCTGGCGATTTCATTCATGCCGACAGAAGACTGGTCCCGTTCGGCCCACAGCTGCCCGGCCGCATCGAGTATCCGGTCGGCGGCCACCTCGACGCGCCGCGCCCCCAGCCAGTCGCCCGCCATCAGGCGCCGATTCGGATCGGCACCGACAGCGGGCGGCGCACATAACTGCCGCCGGACCAGACGATCCCCGACTCGTCGACCTCGAAATCCGGGCAGCGGGACAGCAATTCGGTCAGCGCGACGCGCGACTGCATCCGGGCCGCGGCCGCACCCAGGCAGTGATGCGCCCCGTGGCTGAAGGTGAGGATGTTGCGCGGGCACCGCTCCACGTCGAGTTCGCCGGCATCCGGGCCGTATTGGCGTTCGTCGCGGTTGGCCGACCCGTACAGCAGCAGCACCTTGCGGCCGGCCGGGATCGTCGTGCCGTGCAGGGTCACGTCGCGCGTCGTCGTGCGTGCCAGCCCCTGCACCGGCGAGGTCAGCCGCAGCAGTTCGTCGACCGCGTCGGGAATCAGCCCGGGCCGCTCCGCCAGCAGCCGGCGCTGGTCGGGCCGCTCGTGCAGCAACGGCATCGACCCGCCCAGCATCCCGGTGGTGGTGTCGTTGCCGCCGGTGACCATCGTGAACGTGAACGCCAGCACCGACAGGGTGCCGGCGATGTCGCCGTCCGCGCCCACCCCCGCGGCCACCAGGTGCGAAATGGTGTCGTCCCCGGGGTCCACCCGGCGCCGTTCGATCAACCCGGTGAAGTACGCCATCATCGACCCGACCGCATCGCCGACGGTTTCCAGGGCACCGGCGACGCCGTCGTCGGCGGTGTTGGCCGCCACGATCACGTCCGTCCACCAGTCGAACTGCGCCCGATCTTCTTCCGGCACACCGAGATAGTGGGCGACCACCATCGACGGCAGAGGTTTGAACAACTCGGTGACGATGTCGCCGCCACCGGCGGAGCGCAACCCCTCGATGCGCTCCACCACGAACGCGCGGACCTTGGGTTCGACCGCTTCCACCTGTCGCGGGGTGAAACCGCGCGACACCAGCTTGCGGAACTCGGTGTGGACCGGCGGATCCTGCATGACGAACGGCGGGTTATCCTGCAGCCCAATCATTTCCAGGTCGCCGTAGTTGACGGTCAACCCCTGTGCCGAAGAGAACGTCTCGTGGTCGCGGGCCGCCGCCCAGATGTCGGCGTGGCGGGACAGGACGAAATAGTCGTGGTCGGGCCTACCCGCCGGCACCACGTGGTGCACCGGGTCGTGGTCGCGCAGCGCCCGGTACATCGGCCAGGGGTTCGCCCAGGTGTCGGCGGTGGCGAGCTGGAACGCGACCGGCGACCCGTGAGACACAACCGCAGTCATGTCTCGTTCATACGACAATCGCTAACCGGTGTCAACCGTCGACTTCGTGTCGTACCATTACGACATGACCGCGACATTGGCGCCGACAGCGCCGGACCTCGATGCCCTCTTGCGGCGGGTCAACGAAGCGACCAAGCTGCTGCAGCGGTCGAAGACGGTCCCCGGCGGGGTGACCCGGCTCATTGACAGCTTTGAGGAGACGTTGGGTGCGGCGACGCCGTTGCGCTTGGAGGCCGACCCCTACCTGACGACAACGCTGTGGGCGGCGGCGTTTCGTGCGGAGAAGGCGCTCCGCCATGACGACGCCGCCCGGCAGCGCCGCGATGTGCGCATCGCGCTCGAGCAATTCCGCCATGCCCTGCGCGACATCGTCGAGAATCGGCCCTACAGCGCCGACGCCCCGGTCCGCGACGTCCTTGCCGGGACGGCCGAGGTCCTCGCCATCCCGCAGAAGTCTCTCGCGGACCTGCTTGGGGTTTCGGTTCGCCAGCTGCAGCGCTGGCTGGCTCCTGACGGCACGGTGCCGGCGGCGGACGACGCCGCCCGGATCCGCGCGGTTGGGCAGGTCGCCAACCAGTTGCGTCACTCGTTTACCGGTCCGGGCGTCATCGCCTGGTTCTACCGGGAGCATCCGGTGCTGCACCGGCGGCCCGTCGAGCTGCTCGATGACCCGTTGAGCTACCCGCAGCTGCTCGACGCGGCCACTGCGGCGCGTGCCCAGACTGCATGAGGCTCAACGTCTTTCGGCATGCATCCTATGACTCGCCGTGGTGGGCGTTTCCCAGCCAGCGCGCGGGCCGTTTCCACCGCGCCCGCATCGACACCGTCCAGTACCTGAGCCTTCATCCGCTGGGCCCCGCCGCCGAGATGCTTCGCCACCACCTCGGCCCGCACGGCGATCCGGACGACATCGCATTGAATTTGTGGGCGGCGGTGGTGGATGTGGCGGACCCGACGCGCGTCGACTTCGGCGACTGCGCCGGGTACGGGCTGACCCCCGACGAGCTCGTCGGCGACGACTACACCCCCACGCAGGCGTTGGCCGGCGTCGTCAGAGACAGCGGATCGGCCGCGATGATCGTGCCGTCGGCGGCGCTGCCAGGAACCCACAACCTGATCCTGTTCGGCGTCCGGGTCCTGAATCCCTTCTCGAGTGCCCCCCTCGCACCCGAAGAGGTGCCCACCGGGCACCTCAGCGACGCGGCGCGCGCCCCGGCCGAAGTGGCGCCACACGTCCGCTGGTTCGGCACCCCGCACAAAGCCGTCGAGCAGTGGAAGACCAACGGCGACTATGAATTGTTCGACGACCCCGCCGCGACGCGTTGGTAAGCCGCCGAGCTCAGATCGCCACGCCGGGGTTCAGGATGCCCAACGGGTCCAGCGCCTGCTTGATGCGCTGATTCAACGCCATCGCCTCGGGCCCGAGGTACCCCGAAAGCCACGGCCGCTTCAACCGGCCCACGCCGTGTTCGCCGGTGATGGTGCCGCCCAGGCCGACGGCGAGGTCCATGATCTCGCCGTACGCGGCGTGGGCGCGCTCGGCCATCGCGGCATCCGCGGGGTCGTGCACGATCAGCGGGTGGGTGTTGCCGTCGCCCGCGTGGGCGATGACCGAGATCATGACGTCGCGCTCGGCGGCGATCCGCGCGATTCCGGTGACCAGGTCACCCAGCGCCGGCAGCGGCACCCCGACGTCTTCGAGCAACAGCGACCCCTTGGCCTCGACCGCCGGGATGGCAAACCGGCGCGCGGCGACGAACGCCTCGCCCTCGTCCGGGTCTTCGGTCGAAAACACTTCGGTAGCACCGTTTTCGGCGAAAACCGCGGCCATCAACTCGGCGTCCTGCCCCCCGGCGTCGCCGCGCTCGTCGGAGGCGGCCACCAGCATGGCGGCCGCCCCGCGATCGAGGTCCATACGCAAACTGTCCTCGACGGCGTTGATCGCCACCGAGTCCATGAATTCCAGCATCGAGGGCCGTACCCGCCCCACGACGCCGAGCACCGCGTCCACCGCCGACTCCACCGAAGAGAACGTGGCCACCACGACGCTGGGCGCGTTCTGCGCCGGCACGAGCCGCAGCGTCGCCTCGGTGACGACGCCGAGCGTGCCCTCGCTGCCGACGAACAGCTTCGTCAGCGAGAGGCCCGCCACATCCTTCAAGCGCGGGCCGCCCAGCCGGACCGCGGTGCCGTCGGCCAGCACCACCTGCATGCCCAGCACGTAGTCGATGGTGACGCCGTACTTCACGCAGCACAGGCCGCCCGCGTTGGTGGCGATGTTGCCGCCGATGCTGCAGATCTCGAACGACGACGGGTCCGGCGGATACCACAGGCCGTGCTCGGCGGCGGCCTTCTTGACCTCCGCGTTGAACAGGCCCGGCTGGCACACCGCGGTGCGGGTGACGGGGTCGACGGTCATGTCGCGCATCTTCTCCGTCGACAGCACGATGCAGCCGTCGAGCGCGGTCGCCCCGCCCGACAGGCCGCTGCCGGCTCCCCGGGTGATCACCGGTACCCGGTTCGCGCAGGCCCAGCGCAGGATGGTCTGCACCTCTTCGGTGCGCCGCGGCCGCACCACCGCCAGGGGTTTGCCGGCCGACGGGTCGAAGGCGCGGTCCTGGCGGTAGCCCTCTGTCACGGCGGGATCGGTGACGACCGTCCCGTCGGGCAGGTCGGCGATCAGGCCGGCCAGCGCATCTGTCGTCACCGGGCGCTCACGCCACGATCCTACGTACCGGTTGACCGCTGTAGACCCGTCCATGGCTAAGCGGCGAGGACGGCGACGTCGTAGGCGGACAGCTGCTCGTCCGCGGTGATGATCGTCAGACTGAGCAACTGCGCCTGAGCGACGAGAACACGGTCGAACGGATCCCGATGGTGAGCGGGCAGGTCGGCGGTGCGCAGCGTGTGCGCGTGGTCGACGGGCAGGGGAGTGGTGCCCGAGCGGCGCATCCGGTCGGGGACATAGGAGGCCGGCGGTTCGGGCAACCGCAGTTTGCCCAGCCGGTACTTGATCGCGATCTCCCAGGCGCTGGCGGCCGAGAAGAGCATGCCGTTGCGGACGTCTTCAACGATGACTCGGGTGTCGTCGCGCAAGCGGTCGGGGTCGGACAGCATCCACAGCCACACATGGGTGTCGATGAGGTAGCGCTTCACCGGTCGAAGCTCTCGAGAACCTCGTCCGGCAACGGGGCGTCGAAATCGCCGGGCACGGTATAAACGCCGCGGTCGATGCCCAGGCGGCGGGCGTTCTGCGGGTGGTACGGCACCAGCTTGGCGACGGGTTCCCCGCCGCGGGCGATCTCGACCTCCTGCCCGCCGTCAACGAACCGCAGCAGCTCCGAGAGGCGGGTCTTCGCCTCGTGGACCCCGACCCTGATCGCAGCGGACTTAGTCATGGACTTAGTTTAGTGGTTCGCCGCATGCCCGGCGCCGCCCCGGAATATTGCAGGTCGCTGATATTCTAAATATCGGTTAACCACAATATGGGAGGCAGGATGGCGACAACGGTGGACATTCCCGAGGAGGTGCTCGCCGAAGCGCAGCGGCTGACCGGTCTGACCACCAAGAAGGCCGTGGTCAATCTGGCCATGTCCGAACTGCTGCAGAGCTATCGCCAGCGCGAGGCGCTGTCGAAGTTGGCGAGCGCGGACCACAATCCATTCCTGACCGGGGAGGAACTAGCCGCCCGGGCCGCTGATCGATGACCGCACCGACCGCGCGGCCGCGATATCTGCTGGACCAGTCCGTGATGTCGCACTATTGGCTCGAGCCGGCGGTCCAGGCCGAGGTCGACAGACTTGCGATCATCGGCACCCTCTGCTCCTCGGTGGTGACGATGGACCAGGCTCGGTTCAGCGCGCGCAGCAAGAAGGACCTCACGTTGCTCACCGAGCTCTACAGCAAGGCGTTCTTCTGGCTGCGTTTCGATGAGACGGCCGAGCAGCACGTAGCCGACATCCGCAGCGCGCTCTGGAAAATCGGCGCCGGACGAGGCGCTCAAACAACCGACGTGCTCGTCGCGGCTACCGCCCTTCGTCATGATGCGGTGGTCGTGCACAACGACACCGATTTCGTCGCTCTGCAACGCGCGGTTCCTGAGCTCAGCCAGTTACGCATCGTCGTGCCGTCGCGGGATGACCCGAGCGCGTCGACCTAGTCCGGACTACCGACGGCGACGTCTACAGCGGCGCAGCTGCGTCCACTTCGGGTGCGGTATCCAATTCCCGCAGCGACGGCAGCCGGGTGGCGATCAGGCCGATCGCCACGATGGGCAGCGCCAGCGCCAGGAAGGTGGCCTTCAGCCCGGCCGCATCGGCCACCGGCCCGGCCACCAGCAGCCCCACCGGGCCCGCGGCGTACGTCAGCGACGCCATCGCCCCCACCACCCGGCCGCGCAGCCGCTGCGGCGCCCGGGTCTGCACCACGTAGGCGTAGATCGGCTGGATCGGCCCGTACACCAGGCCGATGACCGCGCACAGCACCAGGATCACCGGCAGCGGCGGCAAAAACGCTATGCCGGCCGCCGCCGCCCCGAACGTCAGCGTCGCGCTCAGCAGGGCCGTGCGCCGGCGCACCCGCGCGGACAGCGCCGCGTAGCCCAGCGCGCCGACCAGGCCGCCGCCGGCCAGCGCCATCAGCGCCCAGCCCAGCGCGGCGGGCTGATGCCGGTCGGCGAAGTACTTCGGGAACAGCACGCTTTCCATCGGCAGGTACAGCGCGGTGACGGCCAGATCGATCAGCCCCAGGGTGCGCAGCACCCGGGAGTTCCAGACGAAGCGCAGCCCCTCGGCGATGCCGGCGACCAGCCCGTCGGCCCGGTTCTCGGGAATCCCGGCGCCCTCGAGCCGCAGCGCGGCGATCGCGAGCAGCGACAACCCGAAAGCCCCCGCGGTGACCCACATCGTGGAGATGGGGCCGAGGACGGCGATCAGCAGGCCGCCGAACCCGGGGCCGACGATGTAGCCCAGGTTCAGCACCGCCTCGTAGACGCTGTTGACCCGGTCCAGGGACCAGCCGGCGCGGGCGGCGGCCTCGGGCAGCATCGACTGGCGGGCCGTCATCCCGGCCGGGTCGAACCCGCCCGTCAGCGCGGCCAGCGTCGCCAGCACCGCCACGTCGAGCGCGGCGGCGCCGGACGACCACGTAAGCAGCGGGACGGCGGCCACCGCCGCGCCGGACAGCAGGTCGGCGACCAGCGAGATCCGGCGGCGCCCGAAGAAGTCGACCGCCGTGCCGGCGACCACCGTGGAGACCACCAGCGGCACCGTGGTCGCGCCGGCCACGATCGCCGCGTCGCGCGCACTGCCGTTGTGCTGCAACGCCAGCCACGGGAAGGCCACCAACGAGATGCCGGTGCCCGACGTGGCCATCAGCGTGGCGAACAGGATCAAAAGCGCCGGACCGCGGCTCGTGTGGCTCATGGATATCGCCGGAGAATCTAACCCCGAATCGACGAGCGCGGCCACTCAATTCTTGGGCCGTTCGGTCGTCGCCACACCGCTGACTGCACGATGTTCATGTGCTCGTCCACCCACGCACCGGCCATCCCTTCACGTCCCCGGTCGATCCCGGCACCGGCTGGCCCGGTGACCCGGCCACCCCGCGGACCCCGGTGGCCGGCGATGCCGCTGAGGTCGCGAAGCTGGCGGCCGGCGCCGGCTCGATCCCCGAACTCGACGCGCTGGTCAGCGTGTGCCGGGCCTGCCCCCGGCTGGTCACCTGGCGCGAGGACATGGCCGTCACCAAGCGCCGGGCCTTCGCCGACCAGCCGTACTGGGGACGGCCGGTGCCCGGCTGGGGCTCCGAGCGGCCCCGCCTGCTGATCGTCGGGCTGGCGCCCGCCGCGCACGGCGCCAACCGGACAGGTCGGATGTTCACCGGCGACCGCTCCGGTGACCAGCTGTACGCGGCGCTGCACCGGGCCGGGCTGGTGAACCAGCCGACCAGCGTGGACGCCGCGGACGGGTTGCGCGCCAAGGGAATCCGGATCTCGGCGCCGGTGCGGTGCGCGCCCCCCGCCAACGCTCCGACGCCGGCCGAGCGCGACACCTGCTGGCCCTGGCTGGACGCCGAGTGGCGGCTAGTGGCCGAGCACGTCCGGGTGGTCGTGGCCCTCGGCGGGTTCGGCTGGCAGGTGGCGCTGCGGCTGCCGGCCGCCGCCGGGGTGCTGCCCAGGCCGCGGTTCGGGCACGGCGTCGTCGCGGAGCTAAGGGCAGGGGTGCGGTTGGTCGGCTGCTACCACCCGAGCCAGCAAAACATGTTTACCGGTAGGTTGACACCTGCGATGCTCGACGACGTTTTCACCGAGGCGAAGAAGCTGGCAGGGATCAAGTGACTGACGTTCTGGTGTCCGGCGCCAGCGTGGCCGGTACGACGGTGGCGTATTGGCTTACCCAGCACGGTTTTTCGGTGACGGTGGTAGAGCGTTATCCCGGGCTGCGGCCGGGCGGCCAGGCCATCGACGTGCGGGGCCCGGCGCTGACGGTGCTCGAACGCATGTGGCTGCGCACGGCCGCCGACCACAAGCGGACGCGAATGCGGGGCTCCTCCGTCGTCGACCGCGAGGGCAACGAGATATCCCGGGACACCGAGTCGACGCCGACCGGCGGCCTGATCGCCAGCCCCGACATCGAGCTGCTACGCGACGATCTCGTCCACTTGCTCTATCAGGCAACGGAGTTGAAGGTCGAATACCTGTTCGGCGACAGCATCACGGCGCTGGACGACGACGGCGCCGCCGTCGGAGTGACCTTCGAGAACGCCGCCCCGCGCCGCTTCGACCTCGTCATCGGCGCCGACGGCCTGCACTCCACCGTGCGCCGGCTGATGTTCGGGCCGGAGGAGCAGTTCATCGAGCGGCTGGGCACGCACGCCGCGATCTTCACGGTGCCCAACTTCTTAGACCTGGACTACTGGCAGACCTGGAATTACGGGGAGTCCGGCATGGCCGGGGTCTACAGCGCGCGCGACAACACCGAGGCCCGCGCCATGCTGGGCTTCATGGACTCCGACCTGCGCCTGGACTACCGCGACACCGAGGCGCAGTTCGCCGAGCTGGAACGGCGGATGGCCGACGACGGCTGGGTGCGCCCGCAGTTGCTCGAGTACATGCGGACCGCGCCGGACTTCTACTTCGACGAGATGTCACAGATCAAGATGGATCGCTGGGCCAAGGGCCGGGTGGCGCTGGTGGGCGATGCCGGGTATTGCTGCTCGCCGCTGTCGGGGCAGAGCACCAGCGTCGCGCTGCTGGGCGCCTACATCCTGGCCGGCGAGCTCGCCGCTGCCAGTGAGGACTACGAGAAGGGCTTCGCCAACTACCAGAACGAGTTCGCCGACTACGTCAAGCGCAACCAGTGGCTGATCGTCGACAACATCCCCGGCGGCGCGCCCATTCCGCAGGAGGTGTTCGAGCGGATCGTCAACTCGATCACGCTCAAGGACTACTGAGCGGCCTCGAGTGTGAAACGTGGGCCTTGAGTGTGCGGCCTGGGCGGAGATCCGGCCGGAATTCCGCCCGGTGTTTACACCGAAAGCCGTGAGCTCACGGTCGACGCGCGCTCGGGACCGGGAACGTTCGCACCGCACAAAGCGTTGAGGGCATCGTGCGTCTTTCCGTCCTCGATCTCGTCCCCGTGCGCACCGACCAGACGACCGCGGACGCGCTGGCGGCCACAGTGGAGCTGGCGCAGACCGCGGACCGGCTGGGGTTCACGCGCTACTGGGTCGCCGAACACCACAACATGCCGTCCGTGGGCGCCACCAGCCCGCCGGTGCTGCTGGCCTACCTGGCCGCCCAAACGTCGCAGCTGCGGCTCGGTTCGGGCGGGGTGATGCTGCCCAACCACGCGCCGCTGGCCGTCGCCGAGCAGTTCGCGCTGCTGGAGGCCGCGGCGCCGGGCCGCATCGACCTGGGCATCGGCCGCGCGCCCGGCTCGGACCCGGTGACGTCGTACGCGCTGCGCGGCACCCGGGACGATCGCGATATCGAGAACTTCCCCGACTACCTCGACGACGTGGCCGCGCTGATGAGCCCGCGCGGCGTGCGCGTGCCGCTGCGCTCGGGGGACTACCGGCTCAAGGCGACGCCCGCCGCGGCCGGCGAGCCGCGGCTGTGGCTGCTGGGCTCGTCGATGTACTCCGCACACCTGGCCGCCGCCAAGGGTCTGCCGTACGTGTTCGCCCATCACTTCTCGGGCCAGGGGACCGAGGAGGCGCTGGAGGTCTACCGGTCCCGGTTCAAGCCCAGCAAGCTGACCCCCGAGCCGGTGACCTTCGTGACGGCCAACGCCGCCGTGGCCGAAACACGTGACGAGGCAACGGCCTTGATGCTGCCCAACCTGCAGATCATGGCGCGGCTGCGCACCGGGCAGCCGCTCGGGCCGGTGCCGCTGGTCGAGGAGGCCGAGGTCGCGCAGCTCAGCCCGGAACAGCAGCGCATCGTGGAAAGTGGATTGCGACGGGCCGTGCTCGGCACACCCGCGGAGGCCGCCGAGCAGGTGCGGGCGCTGGCCGAGCGCTTCGACGTCGACGAGGTGATGGTGCACCCGGTCGCCTCTGCCCGCCGGGGCACCGACCCGGCCACCGCGCCGACGCGGGTCGTGACGCTGGAGCTGCTGG
>Ga0307441_1000961_pt1 | contig 10243 bp, 6 predicted proteins | sample SalMarWE160420MG_FD_202149 | JGI IMG/M metagenome (GOLD analysis project Ga0307441, IMG submission 202149) | Salt marsh sediment microbial communities from the Plum Island Ecosystem LTER, Massachusetts, United States - WE1604-20 | ecosystem: Environmental > Aquatic > Marine > Intertidal zone >... | reverse complement strand
CCCTCCAAGAAGGAGCGGACCTGCTGCACGACGCGCTGGTATGCGCCAGGCTCGGCCCCGTCGATGCAAGGCGCGAAGCAGCGCCCCATGTGATAGCGCAGGCACGGCTTCTTCCGCGAGTGCATCGGCACGCCGCTGTTCCGCCGCAGCGGGAAGATCGAGTAGATCAGCTCCAGTACGCGCCTGACCGCACCGGCGTTGGGGTACGGACCGTAGTACGTGCCGCCGTCCTTGACCACGCGGCGCGTGAAGATCAGCGTGGGGAACGTTTCTGCCGTCAGCTTCAGGAACGGGTAGCTCTTGTCGTCCTTGAGCAACACGTTGTAGTGGGGCTTGTGACGCTTGATGAGGTTCGCCTCGAGGATGAGCGCCTCGACCTCGCCGCTCGTCACGATGAACTCGACGCGCTCGGCGTCGCGGGTGATGAGGCGGGCCTTGGTGCCGGCCTGCCGTCCGAAATAGCTGCGCACGCGGCTGCGCAGGTTGACGGCCTTACCGACATACACGACGCCGCCATCGTGACGGTGGAACAGGTAGCAGCCGGGCTGCGCGGGGAGCTCGGGCAGATCGCCTCGTGTCACGCGCACAGTCTACCGGCGGCCGCCCGCCGGCCGGGTAGCCGTCGGGCGCTTCGCTCACGCGCCCGGGCACTCGCCCCGCACGGGACTTTCGCCACTAGGACGCACCCCACCCCAGGGCGGTAGCCTCAGCGCGTACGGAGGCTGGTTTAGGTTCGCGATTCATAGGAGGCGCGGACGTGATGCAGGCTCGCCCCAGGACAGGAAGACGGCTGTCGGGGCGGGCGCGTGCGTCCGTGCTTGCAGCGGGCACGCGCCTGGACGGTCGACGCGCGGTCCGCACGAGGGAGGTCGGTCCGAATGGCGAAGAAGTGGATCTATCTGTTCGATGAGGTCGGCGAGGCCGAGTCGCAGGTGGGAAGCTGGGAGGAGGTCCGCGGTCTGCTCGGCGGCAAGGGCGCCAACCTCGGCGACATGACGCGCCTGGGCGTGCCGGTGCCGCCGGGCTTCACCGTGACCACGCAAGCGTGCAACGCCTACCTGCAAGCGGGCGAGCGCTTCCCCGAAGGCATGTGGGAGCAGGAGCTCGAGGCCCTGCACAAGGTCGAGTCCATGACGGGCAAGCATTTCGGCAAGGCCGACGAGCCGCTGCTGGTCTCCTGTCGCTCGGGCGCCAAGTTCTCGATGCCCGGCATGATGGACACCATCCTCAACATCGGCCTGAACGACGAGGTGGCCGAAGGCCTGATCCGCCTGACCGCGGACGCCCGCTTCGTGTACGACGCCTATCGCCGCCTCGTGCAGATGTTCGGCACGGTGGTCCTGGGCGTCCCCGACGAGGTGTTCGAGGCGGTCATCACCGCCCGGCGCAAGCGCGCCGGCGTCGAGGTGGACTCGCAGCTCACCGCCGACGACTGGCGTGAGGTGACCCGCAAGTTCAAGGAGATCGTCAAGACCTACACCGGCCAGGAGTTCCCCGAGGAACCGATCGAGCAGCTGCGGCTCGCCACCGAGGCGGTGTTCAAGTCCTGGAACGGCAAACGCGCCATCGACTACCGCAACGCCAGCGGCATCCGCCACGACCTCGGCACCGCCGTCAACATCGTGACGATGGTGTTCGGGAACATGGGCGACGACTGCGCCACGGGCGTGGCGATGACACGCAACGCCACCACCGGCGAGCCGGAGATCGAGGGCGACTACCTCGTCAACGCGCAAGGCGAAGACGTGGTGGCGGGCATCCGTGCTACGCAGCCGGTCTCCGATCTGCAGGTCGACATGCCGCAGGTGTTCGAGGAGTTCAAGAGCATCGCCGAGCGCCTCGAGCGGCACTACCGCAACATGCAGGACATGGAGTTCACCATCGAGCACGGCAAGCTGTGGCTGCTGCAGACCCGCGACGGCAAACGCACCGCGCAGGCCGAGGTCCGCATCGCCGTCGACATGGTGGAGGAGGGCCTCATCACCAAGGAGGAGGCGGTCGAGCGCGTCAAGCCGGAGCAGGTCGACTTCTTCCTTCACCCGCAGCTCGAGCACGGGGCCCGCAAGAGCGCCAAGAAGATCGCTGCCGGCCTCAACGTCAGCCCCGGTGCCGCCGTCGGGCAGGTCGCCTTCGACGCCGACACCGCCGAGCGCTGGGCGCGTGAGGAAGGCCGCGACGTGATCATGGTCCGGCCCGAGACCAAGCCCGACGACGTGCACGGCATGCTCGCGGCCAAGGGGATCGTCACCAGCCGCGGCGGGCGTACCAGCCACGCCGCCCTGGTGGCGCGGCAGTTCGGCAAGCCGGCGGTCGTCGGCATCGCCGACCTCGACATCGACCTCGAGGTTCGCGAGATGAGCGTGGGCGGCATCACCGTCAAGGAGGGCGAGTACATCTCCATCGACGGCACGGTCGGCGACGTCTTCGCCGGCAAGGTCCCCACGGTCATCCCCGACATCAGCAACGCCTACCTGAGCAAGATCCTCGACTGGGCCGACGAGATCCGCGTGCTGGGCGTACGCGCCAATGCCGACTACCCGGCCGACGCCGAGCGTGCGCGCAAGTACGGTGCCGAGGGGCTGGGCCTGGTCCGTACCGAGCACATGTTCTTCGAGCCCGAGCGCCTGCCGACGGTGCAGAAGATGATCATGGCGCGCAACACCACCGAGCGCGCCGAGGCGCTGGAGGCGTTGCTGCCGATGCAGCGCAAGGACTTCGAGGGGCTGTTCCGGGCGATGAGCGGCCTGCCGGTCATCATCCGCCTCATCGACCCGCCGCTCCACGAGTTCCTGCCGTCCCATGACGATCTGGTACGCGACCTCGCCGACCTGAAGGTGCAGCTCCAACACTTCCACACCCTCAGCGAGATCGACGCCGCACTGGCGGTCATCCGCCAGAAGTCCGACCACCTCGAGCGCGTCTCCGAGCTGCGCGAAGCCAATCCCATGCTCGGTACGCGCGGCGTGCGCCTCGGCATCCTGATCCCCGAGCTGACACGCATGCAGGTCCGTGCCATCTTCGAGGCGGCCTGTGAGGTCAAGCGCGAGGGCGTCGACGTCCGGCCCGAGGTGATGATCCCGCTGGTCGGGCACGTCAACGAGTTGCAGACCCAGCGCCGCGCCCTGGAGACGGAAGCGAAGGCGGTCATGGACGAGTACGGCCTGGCGGTGCCCTACAAGTTCGGCACCATGATCGAGGTGCCGCGCGCCGCCCTGACGGCCAGCGAGCTCGCCGAGTCCGCCGAGTTCTTCAGCTTCGGCACCAACGACCTGACGCAGACGACGTTCGGGGTTTCGCGTGACGACGCCGAGAAGGGCTTCCTGGTCTACTATCTCCAGAACGGCATCCTCGAGGAGAACCCCTTCATGACGATCGACGCCCACGGCGTTGGCCGGCTCATCGAGATGGGCACGAAGACCGGGCGCGCAACGCGGCCCGACCTCGAGGTCGGCATCTGCGGCGAGCACGGCGGCGACCCCGCCTCCATCCACCTGTGCCACGAGCTCGGGCTCGACTACGTGAGCTGCTCGCCGTTCCGCGTGCCCATCGCGCGGCTGGCGGCGGCCCATGCCGCGCTCAAGTTCGGGAGTCGCGGCCACGAGGCGAGCCGCCCCGAGCCCGAGGACGCCACGGGCAAGAAGCCGCAGAAGGAGCCCGTCCGGGCCTGAGTCAGGGACCGACCGTCCACGGTGGGAGGGCGCCGACCCGAGTGGCGGCGCCCTCCACGTCTCGTGGCGCGGCCCGGCGGCAACGCGGAGTGCGCCGCACCTACAGGTCCAGCATCATCGCCTCAGGTGTCTCCAGCAGCTCGATCACGCGGCCCGTGAACATGGCCCCCTCGGCGCCGTCGATCAGGCGATGGTCGAACGACAGGCTGAGGTAGAGCATGTCGCGCGCCACGATGCGGTCGTCGTCGAGCACGACGGGCCGGCGCTTGATCGAGTGCACGCCGAGGATGGCAGCCTCGGGCACGTTGATGATCGGGAAGCTGAACAGCCCGCCGAGGCTGCCGATGTTGGTCACCGAGAAGGTTCCGCCGTGGATGTCGTCCTGCGTCAGCTTGCCGTCGCGGGCGGCGGACGCCAGGCGATTGATCTCGGCGGCGAGCTCCAGGATGGTGAGACGGTCCACGCCGTGAACCACCGGCACGGTCAGGCCGGCGTCGGTGGCGACGGCCATGCCGATGTTGAAGTAGTGCTTCCGGACGATCTCGCCCTTCTCCTCGTCGAGGCTGGCGTTGAGCTGAGGAAACGCCTCGAGCGCTGCCACCACGGCCTTCATCACGAACGGCAGGTAGGAAAGGCGCACGCCGCGCGCCTCGGCGATCGGCTTGAGGCGGCGGCGCAGCGCCACCAGCGCGCTGACGTCTGCCTCGTCGACGTGGAGCGTTCGCACCGTCTGCAGGTGCGAGGTGAGCATCTGGTTCGAGATCACCCGCCTGAGGCCGCGCAGCGGGATGCGCTCCTCACGGCCCAGCCCGGAGCGGGGCGCGACGGGCACGGCGGGCGGGCGGCCGGGCACGCCTTGCCGCCGCGCCTGCTCGGCGCGTAGGCGCACGTCGTCGACGCGGATGCGGCCGTTGGGCCCGCTCCCCTCCACGTCGGCGAGGTCGACGCCGAGCTCGCGCGCCAGGCGGCGCGCGGCCGGCACCGCCAGCACGCGGCCGTACGGTCCGCGGGCGGCCGCCGGAGGCGCGGCCACTGCCGCTCCGGCCGGCCGCACCTGCACCGTCACGCCGGTATCCGGCTCGTCGCTGGGCCGGAACAGGCTGAGGTTCGCCCCGTCGTCGTCCTCAGCGACGCCGCCCGGCTCCACGATGGAGCGCTGCTCGGGTGCCGCGGGGCGCTCTCCGCCGGCACCATCGGCGAACAGCGCGATCGGCTCGTTGACCGGCACCACGTCCCCCTCCGCGACGAGCTGCTTCTGCAGCACCCCGGCGTAGGGGCTGGGAAGCTCGACCGTCACCTTGTCCGTCATCACCTCGACGATGGGCTGGTCCTGCTGCACGTCCTCGCCTTCGGACACGAGCCAGCGGACGATCTCGCCCTCAACCACCGACTCGGCCAGCTCGGGAAGCCGAAACTCTCTCGCCATGCACACTCCTCGAAGCCGCGCCGCGCGCGGCCCAGGCCCTGCTCCGCCCGACGCGGTCGCGTGTCGTCACGCTACCAGGGCGGGCCTCACCCCGTCATCGCCGCGGCGCACGTCCACGCCAACGGCCCGCGTCCGTCAGTACTCGAGCACCCGCTTGACGGCCTTCAGGATGCGATTCGGCCCGGGTAGGTAGGCACGGTCCTGCGCGTACGGGTAGGGCGTGTCGAAGCCGGTGACGCGTAGCGGTGGCGCCAGCAGCATATCCAGCGCCTCCTCGGCGATGGTGGCGGCGACCTCGCCCACGAAGCCGGCGCTCCGCGGCGCCTCGCTGACGAGCACCACGCGGCCCACGCGGGCCACACTGTCCAGCACCGTCTCCTTGTCCCACGGCATCAGCGACCTCAGGTCGATGACGTGCGCCGAGACGCCCTGCTCCGCGAGGGCGTCGGCGGCCTTCAGAACCTCCGCCATGCTGCCGCCGTAGGACACCAGTACCACGTCGCCGCCCTCGCGCCTCACGATGGCCTCGCCGATCGGCAGCAGGAACTCCGGATCGTCCGGGACCTCCTCCTTGACCGCGCGGTACAGGCGCTTCGGCTCCATGAAGACCACCGGATCCTCGTCGCGGATGGCCGTGCGCAGCAGGCCGCGCAGGTCCGTCGGCGTGGACGGGTAGACCACCTTGAGCCCGGCGGTGTGCACGAAGTGCGTCTCGGGCGATTGCGAGTGATGGTGACCGCCCTTCACTCCGCCGCCGGAAGGCATCCGCACCACCATGGGCGCGCCGAACTGACCTCCCGAGCGGTAGCGCAGCTTCGCGACCTGCGACGCCAGCTGATCGAAGCCGGGGTACACGTAGTCGGCGAACTGCACCTCGGCCACCGGCCGCAACCCGTGCACCGCCATGCCCAGCGCCGAGCCGATGATGGCGGCTTCCGACAGCGGCGTGTCGATCACGCGGTCGGGGCCGTACTTGTCGAAGAGCTTCTCCGTAGCGAGGAACACCCCGCCGCGCTTGCCGACGTCTTGTCCCAGCACGACGACGCGCTCGTCGGCCGCCATCTCCTGGTCGAGCGTGCGCGCGATGGTCTGGACCATGGTTTGCACGGCCATCGTTCACGCCTCCCGGAACGCGGGCGCACCCGCCTGCGCGCCCTCAGTCGAGCAGCTCACGCGCCTGCTCCTCGAGGTGGGCGGGCCGCTGCGCGTAGACGTCGTCGAACATCCACTCCAGGGGCACGCTGCCTGCAGCCTCCGCTTCGAGCGTCGCTGCCGTGAACGCGGCATCGATCTCGGCCCGCAGTGTGGCCTCCGCCTCGTCGTCCCACAGCCCCTGCTTGCCGAGGAAGCGCCGGAAGCGCTGGAGCGGATCCCGGCGCCGCCAGGCCTCGACCTCCTCGCGGGGACGGTAGCGGCTGTCGTCGTCGGCCGATGAGTGCGGGCCGTAGCGGTAGACGAGCATCTCCACCAGCGCCGGGCCCAGCCCGGAGCGCGCCCGCTCGACGACCTCACGCATGACGTAGTAGCCGGCCAGCACGTCCATGCCATCGACGGTGTAGCCCGGCATGCCGTAGGCGTGGGCCTTGGCGGCCACCGACTCGGCCCCGGTCTGCTTGTTGTACTCGACGCTGATGGCGTAGCGGTTGTTCTCGCACACGAACACGATGGGTGCCCCCTGGGCGCCCGCGAAGTTCAGGGCCGCATGGAAGTCGCCTTCACTGGTGGCCCCCTCGCCGAAGCTGGTGACGGCCACCTGGGCGCTTCCCTGGACCTTCATGCTGATGGCCGCCCCGACCGCCGGAGCGATGTGCGACGCGATCGGCGACGCGATCGTGAAGATGTTGAGCGCCTTGGAGCCGTTGTGCGACGGCATCTGGCGACCGCGGTTGGTGTCGGCGCGGCTGGCCAGGGCCTGAGCGAGCATCTCCACGGGCGGCAACCCGAAGGCGAGCAGCAGCCCGATATCGCGGTAGTAGGGGAAGAGCCAGTCCCGGCCGCTCTGGAGGGCGTGCGCGATCGCCACGTGGGCGCCCTCGTGGCCCGCGGTCGGCGCCACGAAGCTGATCTTGCCCTGTCGCTGCATCCGCCCGAGGCGCTCGTCCATCATCCTGCCCGCCACCAGATCGTGGTACATCCGACGCAGCACATCCGGCTCGACGTCGAGCTCGAAGCCGCCCTTCCACTCGCCGGCCTCGCCGACGACGGAGATGGGCTCGTCGTTGAAGGGTTGGAAGAGCTGCGAGTCGCGGATCACGCAGGCCTCCTTTCAACGCTGTCGCGCACGGCGCGAGCGTCGTGCGCACCGGCCCCGAGGCGGTGGCCGGTCCCAGAAGGGGCGCGCCCGCCGCATGCGGCTTCTGCCGGGGCCAACGAGAAGCCCCGGTGCAGACACGCCGGGGCGGTGGACAGAGCCGGGGTCGAGCCCCCTGGCAGCATGATGAGTCGCGGGCTGTCCGAACGCTTGTTCATCGCCAGTGCCCAATCGAGCAGCCGCCGTCGCGGCCCTTCTCGCCTTGCGCTATCGCCAGACGATACCACTCCCCCCTTGGCGCGGCTGTATCGCATCCCATAGCGATGGCAGCCTCCGGGATGCGCCCCACACGTGCTGCGCGGGGGTCCGCCGACGGGTCGCGCTACACTGGGGCCGGAGGGTGGACGACCCCCACGCCTTTCGAGAGGAGCGCTGCTCGTCATGACCAACACGCGCCTCGTCGCCTACGCCCTCATCGCGATCGGCATCGTCGCCCTGCTCTCGCGACTCACCGCCGACGCCGGCTGGTTGTGGATCGGTCTGGTCGCCATCGGCTTCCTGGCGGCTTATCAGCGCGAGCGCGTCTACGCGTTCCTGGTGGTGGGGAGCACCCTGATGGGCGTGGCCGTGGGCATCCTGCTGGAGGGAAGCTGGCACTGGCCGGGCACCTTCCTGGTGAGCCTCGGCGCGGGCGTGGCGGCGATCGACCTCGCCGCACCGCGCGAGAACCGCTGGCCGCGAGTGGTGGGCATCGCGCTCATCGTCGTGGGCGTGATCACGGGCCTGGCGGAAGCCGGCGTGCTCACCTCGGCCGCCTTCGCGGTGCTGCTCATCGCCGCGGGCATCGTCCTGGTGGTGTTGCCGAGACGCGCGCGGCCGGAGCGGGGCGCTGCCGGCGCGGCCGGCGACGCGTCCCCCGTCGCCGCGGTTGGCACGCCTCCCACCGCCACGCCTCGCACCGCCACGCCTCGCACCGCCACGCCTCGCACCGGCACGGCACCCACCGGCACGGCACCCACCGGCACGGCAGCGGCAGGCACCGCAGCGGCAGGCACCGCAGCGGCAGGCACCGCGGCCGCACCCGCCGTCTCCAGCGCAAGGTTGCGGCGCGCACTGCTGGCGTGGCGGCAGGACACGGCCCGCGCCGAGGGGCGCCGCGAGGCGATGATCCTCCGCGATGACACGGTCGCGGCCGTGGCGGCTGCGAGACCGACCGACCTGGACGAGCTGGCCGAGGTCCGGGGCGTGGGTCCGGTGACGCTCGAGCGCTACGGGCGAGCGATCCTGGACCAACTGCGCCGCGCCTGACATTCGGCCCGCCGCGGCATGGCGGCGGGCGACCGCTCGGCTCGAGCGTTGGCAAGGCGATCCCGCCGCTGGCGGGGCATACAATGAGTGCGTCGTGGACTCCAAGCAGGTCATCCTCTCCTTCCTCGTTGCCGTCCTGCTGGGCTTCTTGATCGGCCTGGAGCGCGAGCGCAAGCGCGAGACCCAAGGCTCGATCTTCGCGGGCATCCGGACCTTCCCGCTCATCGCCCTGTTCGGGGCGATCGTGGGCACGCTCAGCTGGACGATCAGCCCATGGGTGCTGGTCGGCAGCTTCGTGCCGGTGGCGGTGCTGATCGCGCTGGCGTACTGGCGCGAGACGGCCGGCACGAAGGTCGGCGGCACCACGCAGTTCGCCGTGCTGGTGGCCTACGGACTGGGGGTCATGGCCGGCTACGGTGCGTACGTGGCGGCGCTGGCCGGGGCGGTCGTCGCCACCGGCATGCTCTCGCTCCGGACCGAGCTCCGCCGGCTGGCCGGCGCGGTGTCCCAGGAGGACCTGTACGCGGTCGTCCAGTTCGCGGTGGTGTCGCTGGTGGTGCTGCCGCTGGTTCCGAACGAGACCTTCGGCCCCTGGGGGGTGTGGAACCCCCGCACCATCTGGTGGCTGGTCGTGCTCATCTCGGGCCTGTCCTTCATCGGCTACGCGGCGTCGAAGGTGATCGGCGCCACGCGCGGCATCGGCTGGAGCGGGCTGCTCGGCGGACTGGCGTCGAGCACGGCCGTCACGATGAGCTTCAGCGAGCGCAGCAAGAAACAGCAGAGCCTCGACATCGTCTACGCCATCGGCGTGCTGGCTGCCTCGGCGGTGATGATCCCGCGGCTGTGGGTGCTGCTCGGCGTGCTCCAGCCGCGCCTGATCCTGCCCACCTTGATCCCGCTGGGCGTGCTGTTCGTGATCACCACGATCGGCGGCCTCAGCGTGCTGAGGGAGCGCAAGCGCGAGCGCCTCGAGGGGGCGCGGGTGACCAACCCCTTCCAGCTCAAGACGGCGCTGCAGTTTGCGTTGCTGTTCGCGCTCATCTTGCTGCTGGCCAAAGCGGCCGAGGAGTACCTGGGAACCCGGGGCCTGTACATCGCCAGCGCCCTGGCCGGGGTGACGCAGCTCGACGCCATCACCCTCACGCTGGCACACCAGGTCGGCACCGGCCTCGACGTCAACGTGGCCGCGCGCGGGCTGGCCATCGCGGCTGCGACCAACAGCCTCTTCAAGGCCGGCCTGGCCCTCGTCCTGGGCAGTCGCCGCTTCGGTCGCTCGGTGCTGGCGACGCTGTTCCTGGCGGCGGTCGGGTGCATCGCCGCGGCGTGGTTGCTCCCCACGCTGTGATCCCGCGGTTCGCTTTCGTGGCCCGGCGGGGCCGCGGCGCTCACGCATTCGGTAGACTTGAGGCACGAACCGGCAGCCGGAGACCCCAGCCGGCGACCCAGCGCCCGCGTGCGCGCCACATCGCGCGTTTCAGACGCGGATAGCAGACGCAGGTCTGTGACACGGACACACGGAGGACTGATGGAACAGACGATCTATCGCGGCCTCGATGGCGTGCACATCGACACCACCACGATCAGCCAGAT
>Ga0307441_1000960_pt1 | contig 10245 bp, 6 predicted proteins | sample SalMarWE160420MG_FD_202149 | JGI IMG/M metagenome (GOLD analysis project Ga0307441, IMG submission 202149) | Salt marsh sediment microbial communities from the Plum Island Ecosystem LTER, Massachusetts, United States - WE1604-20 | ecosystem: Environmental > Aquatic > Marine > Intertidal zone >... | reverse complement strand
CTACACCGTGTCCGTAGGCGTTGGACTTCACAACAGCGCAGTACAGAATGCTTTCGTTATCGGAACAGGATTTAAGCTGCTGCAGGTTCCAGTCCGGAGCAGACTCTTCAATTTCTATCCATTTAAGATATCCCATGCTATAATCTATAAACTCCGTATATTCCCGATGCAAGGATGAACAAATGGAATCACTCAAGGAAGGAACAGTATCATGTCAAAAGTATACTTTCTACCTATTGAAAAATCCTCCAGGGAAAAGGGATTTGAGAAGCTGATGAGCACCTTCAGGGATTCCACGAAAATCAATCCGACCGATACAGTCGCAGTAAAAATGCATCCCGGGGAAGAGGGAAACTCCTCCTTTGTAAGCCCGGATTATGTTAACGAAGTTATCAGGGCGCTCAAACCGGAAACGGACAGGGTATTCCTCACAGATACAACAGTTCTTTATCCGGGCAGAAGAATGTCAGCTCCGGATTACCTCCGTCTGACTTTCGAACACGGATTCGGACTGCCGAAGACTCCTCCGTTCATTATCGCTGACGGGCTCCATGGTGAAAACGAGATAAAGGTCAGTATGCCTGAAGGCTTCGATACAGATGAAGCTCATATCGCCTCCGTTATCTCGGATTCAGACACGCTGGTTGTAATCAGTCATTTCAAGGGGCACCTGCTCACAGGTTTCGGGGGAGCACTGAAAAACCTTGGCATGGGATGCGCTTCCAGAGCGGGAAAACTATATCAGCATTCTTCTGTAAAACCGGTAATCAAAGCCGATAAATGCACTGCATGCGGTATCTGTGCCGCTCACTGCCATGTAAAAGCGATAAGCATTGATAATATCGCGAAAATCGATATGAATACCTGCACCGGCTGTGGTGAGTGTCTCGGACGCTGCCCTGTCGGAGCGGTAAGAGTAAGCTGGAACCAGAACATGAGTACTTTCATCAGGAGAATGGTCGAATACGCATGGGCAGCGGTTAAAGTTTCCAACCCTGTTGTTTACGTTAATTTTCTGACATCTGTCACACCGGACTGCGACTGCATGAGGGATACTGCTCCACCCCTGGTTGATGATATAGGAATACTTGCCTCAACCGATCCAGTTGCCCTTGATATGGCTTCACTCGATCTTGTAACCGCAGCCCCGGATTCCCTGAATTCCCCGGTGAAAGCTGGAGCTGGAACAGACAAATTTGTCGCTTACAGATCCGACATCAACGGAATTCTGCAGCTTTCCATCGCTGAATCTCTTGGAATAGGCTCTATGGAATATGAACTGGTAACAGTCTAGTGTTTGATACCCCGCGGGGAAAAGCTGCGCTATACATGACACTGGGTGCTTTTTTTCTATCAATTGTACCAGTTTTCGTTAAACTCATTCCGCCGGAATCCGGAATACCCACGACACAGAAGCTTTTCATGAGAGGTGCCGTCGCTACAGTAGTTCTGGCAATCGTACTTCTTGCCAAAGGTATCTCATTCAAACCGGGAAACCCGGTTCTGCTGGGTGCGAGATCCCTTTTCGGCATTGTGGCAATGCTTACCTATTTCCTCGCGGTCGAAGGTATGCCACTGGCCGAAGCAGTGACCATCAACAAACTCAGTCCATTCTTCGTACTGATTCTCTCCTGGTTCTTCCTTGGTGAAAAACTGAGGAAAATCCAGATACTGGCGATTATTCTGGCTTTTGCCGGGGTAACCATGATAATGCGGCCAGGTTCCATTCCATTTACACTTCCCACCGGCCTGGCTCTTCTGTCAGCTCTTTTTTCAGGAAGTGCATATACAACTCTGAGAGCTCTCAGGAAAACAGACAGGCCCCTTTTAATCGTTTTCTGGTTTTCGGCTGCGGTAACATTTATCTTTCTGCCCTCGATGATCCACGGAGGGATCATGCCAGATTTCAGAACACTTGTTTTTCTGTTCTGCATAGGCATTTCGGGAACTGCCGGCCAGCTTTTCATGACAACAGCCTACCGGCATGCTCCAGGTGGAGAAGTGGCCATATACGGTTACCTGAGCGTTATATTCTCAATGTCATGGCAGGTACTGCTGTTCAATTCAATACCGCATGCAGCCGTCTTTGCCGGGGCAGCGCTGATCCTGGCAGGCGGGTGGATAAACTATAGAAGCAGGGAAATTAAATCGAATGAACTCAGGAGGGAATTATGTAATATCTGATGATTGTACTCAGCGTACTTCTTTTGATTTGCGGATGCGGAGGAAACAATGAAGAGCTCGCAGATGTCCAGGATATTCCTGAGCTGCCTGTGGACACACTGAATATTGTAACTGAAATCGGAATCGAGATAGGGGATTCCACCAACACTTTCGGAGGAATAGTCAGTGCTTTGATTCAACCGGACAACAGAATTCTTGTACTGGATCAACCGGCGGCATGCCTGAAAGTATTCGATATCGCTGGAAACTACATTTCGCAGGTTTCCAGGCCTGGAAACGGTCCCGGTGAGCTTGTCATGCCATGGGATATGTTCATGATGCCTGACGGCAGGCTGATGATACTCGATCTGGGGAAACTCGGATTTGTAGCCTTCGATGACTCTCTGAACTTCATGGAGGAAATAGGTCTCTGGACACAAAATCCCCCGTTCAAAGGAACTCCGGTTTCGGACAGCCAGTTCGTTGCCTACAAAATTGAAACTGATTTTTCAGATGAGAATATTGTTATGGAACGGGTGATTGCCCTTTACACTGTCGGAGAAGCTGAATGGGATCATATCTACTGGCAGGATTCCCTTGTCGCCAGCATGAACGAAATAATGCAGAATCCCTCCATGTTCGTGATAGATCTTCTCGATCCCTTGAGCATCGGTGGAAACGGTTCAGATGGCATCTTCTTCTCCCTCAAGGACAGCGAGGAATACCTGATTACCGGATGGAGTAAGGAGGGGGATGAATTCCTGAGCATTTCCCTGGATCTTGCGCCTGTAAACAAGACAACCGAAGAGATCACAGCTGAAAGCACCTATGTTAACAACTACCTCAATCGGCTTAGCGGTGGTGGCGAAGTTGGAATGATCTTCGAACCCGATCAGCACAAGGATATGGTAATCGGGCTGGATATAGGGCCTGATGGTAATCTGTGGGTAAGGCGTGGCACTTGTGATTCACCATTCTTCGATATCTTCGATACGGAGGGTAATCTCCTTCATCATGCAGTGTTCCCGGCTGAAGGCTGGAGCTGGAAGACAGATGTCTCACAGTATGGGATACTGGCGTGGGAGGAAGATCCCGAATCCGGATATCAGAAGCTTTACGTTCTGGAGTAAATCACCAGGCGCTTCCCCCGGATTTCGTCATGTAATAAAGCGGCATGGCCAGAGCTACCAGATCGCTGTATTCCTCTGGTCTCTTTCTCTTTCCGAAATTAACCAGCAGAGCATTGCCTTGAATTTCAGCAGTCTTGAATTCTTTCCTGTGCTGAAGCAGGTGCTGCCTGAGTTCAGGAACCATGATCTGAGGTGTACGAACTTCATCACCTTTCAGAACGAAAGCTTTTGAGAATTCAGGATCCTCTTCGAAGTTTATATCCTGAGCACCAATTTTGCTGCCGACCCAGTCAAAAAGGGCTACCTGCCTTCTCAGGAAAGTCCTGGGCAAGTCCAGGCCTTCCTTTTCAAGCATGCAGATTGTCTGCTTGTATGTTTTTGATGATCGATTCCTGCCGGTATGAGTATGAATCGTATACTGATAATCTGCGAGATGGACTTTAACGCCCTCTGTCTCCCATTCGAGGTGATTCTTCATCTTTCTGCCAGTTCCCCTGTTGAACAGCTGAAAAGAGTAATCGGAAAAACCTGTGGAGCCTTTGGGAATGAACTTTCCGCCCAGTCTCTGGGAGATACCTTCCCATGCAGCCGTCCGTTTCCTCTCCACCATGATTACCAGCCAGATTATTATGCCAGCGACAGCGAGAATACCTATAATGGGAAGCGCGAGTTCCATAAGCATACCTTTCTTTTTTTCACCGTTTTACATATTGATATAGATAATGATATTTCTGTTTTAAAAGGTCAAGCATCGGAAGTTATGGAAACAGCGGTTCATGATTGAAGTGACGGAACATATAGCAATCCCGGATGATGAGTTGAATTTCGAATTCGTCCGTTCGGGAGGCCCTGGAGGGCAGAAGGTAAATAAGACTTCCTCGGCTGTTGTACTCAAATTCAACGTACGTGATTCCCCCTCCATTCCCGGGGATGTTAAGGACCGAATCGGTATTATTGCCGGTAGCAGTCTCAGCGGAGATGGAATTCTGGTGATTCATTCAAGGAAGTACCGTTCGCAGGTAAGAAACCGTGAAAACGCCATCCAGAAGCTGGTTAAAATCGTAAGGAAAGCTGCAGTTAAACAGAGAAAACGCCTTACGACCATGCCTACGTTTGCATCAGAAAAGGAAAGACTTAAAGGTAAGAGAATGCGAGGTCTTGTCAAGAAAAACAGACGATTCAATTCTTCAGAGGATGATTTTGAGTAGCTGTTTCCAATCGCGGGTTGTTGTATATATTTCAGCAACGTTTAATCAATACTACTTTACTGTGAAATGAGATGACTTGTCAGACTTCAGGCTCTATGACTCGGAAAACTGTCCATGTCCCTCCGACTGCAAGAGGCGGGGCAAGTGTGCCGAATGCATTGCATTTCACCATGATAGACATCAGCAAACCTACTGTGAATTTCTTCATGAAAGATATAAGAACCACGAAATACCTCAGCGTTCCCTTCCCGCAGGTAAAAAGATAAGGCTGATGCAGTACGGCCCCTGTGCTGGTTGAGCAGGTAAACTTAATCCGACCAGGCTGGCCGGTATACTTGAGAAACTGCCCCTGCCCGATTCACCCAACCTCATTGTAGGTATGCAGACAATGGACGATGCCGGGGTATTCAGAATCTCCGATGAGATTGCCCTTGTCCAGACTGTCGATTTTTTCTTCCCGATCGTAGACGATCCCAGAAGTTTCGGCAGGATCGCAGCTGCAAACAGTCTTTCGGATATATGGGCTATGGGGGCAAAGGCCATAACAGCTATGAACCATCTGGCCTATCCTGCAGGCAAGGTACCACTCGAAGCAATCGAGGAACTTCTTATTGGAGCCGCGGAGAAGCTTCATGAATCGGGAGTGGTACTCCTTGGTGGGCATACAATGGAACAGGAGGATTTCAGTTTCGGGATGAGTGTAACCGGAATTACGAATCCCCGAACCGCTCTGACGAACGACAATGCAAAACCGGGCGACCTGATTGTCCTAACAAAACCAATTGGTACAGGAGTTTATTGCGATGCTATGCTGAGTGATGGCCTGACGGCAGAACAGTTCAATATTTTTGTCTACTGGATGGAGCGGCTTAACAAGTACGCTTCAGAGGTAATACAGAGATTCGATGTAAGCTGCCTGACTGATGTTACAGGATTTGGACTTCTGGGTCACTCACTGCCGGTAGCCAGGAATGCTGGAGTCAGAATAGTGATTAATTCAAAAGAAGTACCTCTGTTGCCGGGTCTTCCCGGCCTGCTTGACAAGTTCAATCCAAAGGGAGTCTGCAAGTGTTCTGAGTACGTTGATCCCTGGTTGAGAATAGGAAAAGATGTTGACAGAAAATATTATACACTCTTCGCAGAGGCTCAGACATCCGGAGGACTGCTGGCTACAGTAAGGCCTGATCAGGCGGAAGTGCTCGTTAGAACTCTAAGGGAGCATGGAGACACAGAAGCAGCTGTTATCGGACATGTCGATGAACTGGATGATCCGGATGTGCTGCTTGAAATACGGTAAGAAACCATTTGACAGATATCCTGTTAAGTTCATTAGACCGGTTGATCCGGAAACTTTGAGATGAAAAGTAACTGGCAATTCTACCGGAACTGAAGTATTTTTTTGAAGATTTAATGAGTTGGGATACATGTATATCAAAGCTGTACTTTTAACAATAATACTGACAATTCCGGGCCTGGTTTCGGCTGAAATAGCGTTTGAACCAGTCTCTGCTTCATGTGATGTGTCCATTGAAACCCTTACCGAAGATGAAACGGAATACGATCTTCTCAGGATTCGAGGATTCAGCCTTCAGATGAACGAAGGTTTGAATCCGGGGCTGCCAGCTGTTCCTTTCAAAGCCGTGACGTTTCTCTTGCCGCCCGGAACGGGAATAGACACAATTGAAGTGCTGTCAACAGTCTGGGATACACTCCCCGGCAGATACTATCTATATCCAGCTCAGGCCGGCATATTTACAGATACTGCTTTCACTTCCCCGGATCCGGCTGTATACAGCTCTTCCGAACCTTTCCCGGCATCACCTGTTGAAGTTACAAGGCAGGGCTCGGCAATGGGTTATTCCGTTGCTACCATCGGTGGAACACCAATAAGGTATATCCCGGCTGACAGTACAGTCATGATCCTTACCTCCGTGACACTCGATATCCGGACGGAACCTTCGGAATCTGAACTGATCTTCCCTGAACGTGAAACAGAATGGAGCTCAGCAATGAGGCAGCGGGGCATCCTCAGCCTTGTAAGTAATCCAGAGGATCTGACCTGGTATACTCCACCCAAGACCGTATCGTTCAGGAATCGAAATACACCTCTCGTTATCACTGAGGCGCCTTCATCCGAAGGTGATGGTGTTGACATGGTGATAATTACGAGCGAAGAGCTTGCCGATGATTTTGAAAATGTCGCCGATTACCGCACCCGGCAGGGAATCGTCACCGTGGTACGGACAATTGAATGGATTGAACAGTTTTACAGCGGTTGCGACTGCCCTGAGAAAATCCGTAACTTCATTCGCGATGCTCACCAGAAATGGGGTATACAGGCTGTCCTTCTAGGTGGAGATGATGGTATCGTGCCGGTAAGGCAGTGTAACGGATGGAAATATCTTCCAGGCCCCTTTCCCCTCTATCAATCCCCTTCTGACAATTACTATGCCGACATCGATGGAAACTGGTCGCTCGAAAACTACTTATGGTCACCACCATCGGTGAATTACTATATCGATCTCTGCACGGGAAGATGGCCGGTGAACAGCAGTGATGATGTCAATCTCTTCTTCACCAAACTCCAGCTTTACGAGAATCCTGAGGTATTCCCCGAGAATTACGCACGTAGACTGCTGCTTATGGGTTCCAATATTCCCGAAGGAATGGGTGCGGATGATATGATGCTGCTTGTGGAGCAGCTTGAAAATTCAGCGGCAATTCCAGAATACCTTGATAATCCAACGGAATTGTACTATCCGCATTCACTACCTGGCGGAGATCTTTGCCGAAGTGCAGCTCTTGATGAGTTGAACCAGGGGTACAACATCATCATTCATGCGGATCATTCGGAAATTCACAAGCTCGCTGCAGCAGGCAAGAATGCTCTCGGTCAGTACATATGGGATTCAGATTTCGCTACGATGAGCAATTACGGCGAACCTTCCATTCTCTGGACACTTGGATGCGATCCCGGACACTTCGACGGTGCATACTGCATCGCAGAAACAGGATTGCTTACATCAGACAGCACAGGGCTTATCGCAGCGATTGCGAACTCAAGAGTAGGCATATTCAGTCAGAAAGTAAACTACTATGCACTCTGCGATGCACTGTTCAATACAGGATGGCTCGCGGAGCAGTCCGGATATCATAACTCTCACTGGCCTCTCAGCTACCTTGGTGAGATATACAGATGCTCGATGAACTTCTGCAATATAGCCTACATTGATATGAACCTTCTTGGCTCACCTGCGATGCACATCTGGCGGGATGATCCTGAAATCCTTCATATGACCGCACCATGGACAATAATTATAGAGGGAGAATCCAGAGATGTTACCGTAACTGTTACGGATGGAACCTATCCTGTTGAAAACGCAACGGTCTGCATCTGGAAGAAGGATGAGATATTTTCAACCGGCAACACAGATGCACAGGGACACGTAACGTTCGAGAACGTATGTGTAAGCAACATTACCGATAATCAGGAATTGATATTAACAGCCGTCAAACAGCGGACTGAAATCAATCCTGATTCCTCGACAGTTGCGAATTTCCTTCCGGCCACTTTAACGCTGGACATATTTCCCGCCAGTATTCCAATTGTTTCACTGGAGAATTTTTCGGTAGATGCAGCTGGAGATGGAACAGCCAATCCTGGTGAAACGGTAGACATCCTCATAACAGCCGTGAACAGTGGAGGTGAACCGGCACGGAACATTACTGCACAGCTGTCACTGGTTTCCGGAGCTGAGTATATCTCGAATATAGATGACGATTATGCATGCCTTCCGGATATCCTGGAGGATCAGACCGCCTGCTCTTCTGATCCATTCACGGTTACTCTAAACCCTGGCGTTGAGAGCTATTCAACAGTTAAGTTCAGAGTATTATTTACCTGCGAAGGCAGCTCAGGGGAGTACCGGTGGAAGTCGCCACTCTATCTTACGATTTACTCTGAAGCCTACAATCTGACAGTTCTAAACTGCACCGCTGAAATCGTTTGTAAAAACACTACAGAGATAACATTGAGCGATATGTTCCTTGTCAACTGCGGCCTTGGTGAAGGCTGCGATCTGAGAATTACTTTGGACAATCTTCAGCCACCAGCCTATTTCGAGGTTGATACATTTTCCTGTCCGGCAATCGATGCCAGCGAAGTGGCGGAATTAGACGGATCGATCAACATGACTGTTCTGCCTGGAATGCCTGGTTCTTCGGCATGGCTGAAAAAGGGATTCCCGGATTGTTCGTTTGATGTACTGACATGCAGCAATGGTGGCAGCTTCACCGCCCGTAATGTAGATGTCAGCAGGGTAATGAATCTGCAGCAGTTCAATCTGTCTCCCCCTTCAGAGCTCACAGCCTGTGAAACTGGCCAGGATTACATCAGACTGCACTGGGAGCATGAAGGTGAGGTTTCAGCCGAAGGATTCTATATCTATTACAGAAGCGGTGAAATTCAATATCGAGCTTACCCTCTGCCAGTTCCTGTAAACCAGGTTACCATAGAGAACCTGGACCCTGGCACCGTCTTCGATATAGAGGTTACAGCAGTGGACTCTATCGGCAGGGAGAGTGAGCCTGCCGCAGTTTCCGTCAGCACGACTTATCCTGCGGTCTCGGGGTGGCCCGTTCAACTGGCAGGTTCTCCCGGCGGAGGCCCGGCTGTTGCAGATGTTGATCAGGATGGCAGTGATGAGATCATCGCAGCAACGTCTTTCGGGGTAGTTTACATAATTGAGAGGAACGGCAGCTATCAAACACTGTACCCGCCTGCGGGTTACGACTTCGACAGATTCCTGGGCTGTGCTGTTGGTGATATAGATGGTGATTCACAGTTGGAGATTGCAGTGTCCTGTCAGAACAGGATAGAGATTGAAAACAGAGAGAATGTATCTATTCTGCTTTTCGACAGGTCAGGTCTGGTCTGGACAGTGGAAGAGATAGCTGCTACGAATGTAAACGAACAGGCATCCGCACCGAATGTTGCCGGGACACCGGTTCTTTTCCAGGCAGACAGCAATGAAAGACTGGAAATCGCTCTCCGTACCAGGGGTAATAATGGAGGAACCCCTCACCTTTATGCCTGGCGATACGATCCGGAAAGCGGTATCTGGGTAAACTGGAGCGAGGAATTCCCTGTCACCCTTGAAGGGTGTTACTACAGTGCACCTTCAGCTGTTGATTTCGATGAGGACGGGTTTGAAGAGCTGATAGTAACTAACTACGGTTCCTGTGGAATTGGCACCGCTCTTACGATTGCAGATTTTGAAGACGATGGTGAAGTCAGTATCACAAAGCACGATTTACCAGAGTTGGATACCGAAGGAGAAACAGCAAGGACTTTTGGCACACTCGCTTCTGCAGAAGAAAACGGCACGTACTTCCTGGCTGGCTGTGCAAAGAGCAATATTTTATGCAGCGCACTTAAAAGGGTATTCGTGTACGAGCTGCAGGCCAACCCGGTCGGAGTATCGCTTTCATGGAAAACCAGCTGGATAAACGGTGATGATTTTTACGGTAACATGCCCGGCCCAGCAATTGGAAACATCGATACGGACATTGATCTCGAGGTACTATACACAATGAATTCCGGTACTTACTCAAAGGAAGGAATTATTCTGGGATGGAATTTAAATGATGGCACTCAGGAATTCCGCAGTGAGGAAATCCCTTTTAATCCTTTAACCGGAGAAGGCGGAGGTTATATTAAATCTCAGCCTGTTACAGGATTGACA
>Ga0307441_1000959_pt1 | contig 10254 bp, 11 predicted proteins | sample SalMarWE160420MG_FD_202149 | JGI IMG/M metagenome (GOLD analysis project Ga0307441, IMG submission 202149) | Salt marsh sediment microbial communities from the Plum Island Ecosystem LTER, Massachusetts, United States - WE1604-20 | ecosystem: Environmental > Aquatic > Marine > Intertidal zone >... | reverse complement strand
AACCCGGCAGGAGGTTGATCCTCCGGCCGGGTAAAACTGATGAAATGAAGGTATTGGATCAGTCTAAAAGAGTCGTATGGGCAAGATTTTCGATCACAGCGATCACGGCTGAGTTATCCAGATCTTTCATCCCCATTTGCAGCATGGCTCCAAACAGCTGAGTATGTAAAGCTGCTGAAGGGAGGGGAGCGCCATATTCCCGGGCGGTATCCATTACGATTTTGAGGTCTTTTTCCTGCATATAGGCTTTAAATCCTGGCGCGCGGTTTCCAGCAAATAAACGTTCAGGTTTGACATCCAATGTCCAGCATTGAGCCGCGCCACCCTGGATTGCCTGCACTACCCGGGCTGGTTCAGCTCCAGATTTTTTTGCGAGGATCATAAGCTCTCCCATCGCAACCATCTGGGCAGCCACCATTATTTGATTGGCGGCTTTTGCGATCTGGCCTGAACCTGCATCTCCAACATGGGTGATCGTCTTTCCAACAACTTCGAAAATGGGACGGAGTTTAGCTAGAGCTTGCTCTGCTCCTCCTACCATAATCGCCAGGGTTCCGTTTTTAGCGCCAATATCCCCCCCACTGACAGGAGCATCCAGGGCAAATGCTCCATGAGCCTTGAATTCAGCAGCAATTCTCCTGGCCAGTGAAGGTTTGATGGTGGAATGGTCCACATAGATCAGGCCTTCAGAAGTTCCTTCAAGGATGCCATCCTCGCCCAGCGCAACAAGCTCAACATCCGGGGAGTCCGGTAAGTTTGTAAAGATAATATCAACTCGGGACGCAACATCTTTGGGAGAGAAACCTTCCAGAGCGCCTTCCTTGATCAGTTCCCGGACAACTTCTCTGCTGCGGTTGTGCACCACCAGAGGATATCCTGCCTTAAGCAGATTTCTGGCCATGGGCTTGCCCATTAATCCCAATCCGATAAACCCAAGTGTAGGTTTGGTTTTCATTCTATACTGCTCCTTCAAAATTGATGGTCTAAAACATTATTAAGATCTTTATTGATCTGTTTTAATCTCAATTAGAAATCCATCCGGTTTATCCTGGATGACCCAACCAAGGACTTCTACTGCTTGCCTCAACTGGTCTGCTGTTTCCCAGTCTTTTGATTGGCGGGCTTTTTCCCTTTTCTCCGCCAGCACAATAACTTGGGCAGGAATTCGAGGATTTGTATCCAGGTCTGATTGGATCGAGAGTGCCTGATCCCAGCTGGTCTGGGAAATACCAGCCAGCGGATCACAGAGATTAAAATCTCCTAATTCGATCAGTTCTATCCCGCTGCCTGCTGGGATAATCTGTTCGGATCCTTCCTGAAGAATAGTCACGTTGCTCTGACCGACAACATGAAAACAGGCGGATTGAAAATCGATTACCAGGCCTGTGTTTTCGTCTATTCCGATCACAATCTGGTCTTTTGGAAGTCGGTTCTTTAATTCCTGAAATCGGGATTCTCCCATATAACAGCGGCTGGTATCCAGACCGTCCCCGCCGTCTTTATTATTCCAGTGGGGTATAAAAACCAGGGGCAAACCATAGTGGGAAAAGAAATCCAATCCATCTTTCCAATGCAGGTCTTCTCCGACTTTATAGATCTCATAAACCGGCAGAGCTGCTGAACTAACAGCTACAGTTGTCGCACTGGAAAAAGCCAGAGCAGCTCCCAACCGGTGTCGGGCTAGAATATACTCCCAGGTGAGTGAATTCTCAAGCTGGCGAACAGCATAACTTGGGCTTCCTGGTCCCATGAAGATCAGATCAGATTTCAGTATCGGGTGGGCAATTTCAGGATCATCAGGGCTGAATTGGGTGCCTTTTTTCCTGGCAGGGATCAATTGGATACGGGGTTTATAATTTTGGAGTCGATGTTGTATAAACTCACCAACATTACCGGCAACCTGTCCGGCGTTTAATTCAAATCCAGCTGGCGTTTCAATAATGCTCACCTGGGGGGACATTGGCGATAAACGAAATATAAAATCAAAGATCTTCTGCCCGCCAGGAGCTGTCTCACCGGACCCGAATAGTGCAATTGGCCCCGGATGTGGGAGATTATTTTGATCCATTTTTCAACCTGTAAGTATGTTTTGATTCATTAGACAATTCCCTAACATCATACTACAGATTATTAACTGGAAATACTGGATTCATTTTCTAAATCCGGTTTAAACCTTGCTAAAAATAATGGTTATTTAGAGATCAGGAATAATGACGAGTGATGTTTTCCAGCAGGTATCCTTGGCAGTCTTCTCTTGTTTCATAGACTGGTTTCCATCCCCAATCGGTCCTGGCTGGACTATCATCTATGTCTTTCGGCCAGGTATCAACAATAGTTTGGCGTTTGGGATCAGGTTTGAAGTTGATCTCAGCATCGGGAAAACCGTTTCTGGTCATATCTATAAAATCACCGGCTGAAAGACTTAAGCTGGTGATGTTGTAGATTCGCTGGTGGAGTCTTTCAATCGGAGCATTGGCGAGCATCATCAGCGAGTTAACTGCATCAGGCATCATCATGAATGGAATTGTGACATCAGAGCGCACAAATGAATCATAAGGTTTGCCCTGGGCAGCTGCGTGGATCATCTCTGGGCCAAAGTCGCTTGTCCCGCCGCTAGGTATGGTGAAAGCGCTGATGATACCTGGGAAACGAATCGCCCGGAAATCTATCCGGGTCGGGATATGATCGGCAAGCTGCTGGTAATTTTTGCTGTAATAAACACCGACTTTTTCGCAGTAGAGTTTGGAACAGCCGTACATAGTAGTTGGTTCAGTAAACTGATTTTCTTTGACGGGAGGAACAGATTCTTTAGTTATTAGATCAGGTAATCCATAAACCGCTATGGAGCTGGGGAATACGAACTTTACTGGATACTTTCCTGCTTGGGATATCCTTGCGGCCATCTCAAGCAGGTCAATAGTGATGCAGGAATTGATCTTATGGGCTTGGATTGGATCATGCTCTGCATTGGTTGATAGAACAGCTGCCAGATGATAAATATAAGTGAAGCCGTTCTCTTTCTCAAGAGAAACGATCACTTCTTTATCCAAGAGGTCTGCCTGAAGGTGCTGGGACATACCATCCAGTTTATCTGGAAGAGGTTTTAAATCCAGGGAGATGATCTCGGTATTCCCCTCTTCAAAGAGAGATTGAATTAATGCCTGACCGATCTCTCCGCATGCGCCTGTAATTAGAACCTTCTTGTCCATCATAAACTGCTCCTGTTTCATAGGAAATCTTTTTGCTTATAGGATGGATAACAATTATACTAGTATGCTAGAATGATTCTAGTATGTCAGGTTGATTTTCCAAACGGGAATTAGTATTGAATTCACCATGAAGGAAATCATATTTAATTTAGGAGGAGAAGATGACCTTAACCATTGTCGTTGGCGCCCAATGGGGAGATGAAGGCAAGGGAAGGATAGTAGATCTTTTGGCTACTAAATCAGATATCGTGGCCCGATATTACGGTGGCGATAATGCGGGGCATACAGTTACCGTTGGGGGAGAGATATTTAAACTCCATTTATTGCCTTCTGGTGTGGTCCATCCCCATTCAATAGGCCTGCTTGGAAATGGGATGGTTATAAATCCGGCAACTCTTTTAGATGAAATGGAACGGGTTCGAAAAGCGGGTCTAGAAATAAATCCTGACCGGATCAAGATCTCTCATGCGGCCCATATCATCACACCCGGCCATATTGCACTGGATGGAGCCCGCGAAGCTGCTCGGGGTGAGAATATGATCGGGACCACAAAACGTGGGATAGGTCCAGCCTACAATTCCAAAGTAACTCGTTCAGGTTTGAGAATGGAAGACATGCTGGATCCAGAAGCTTTTAAGGAGGCTGTCTACCTTCATATTAAAAGTGTGAATCATCAGCTTGAGAAGTTATTTGGAGCTGATGTGCTTGATGCCGCGGCGATTTCCAAACAATACCAGATCTATGCTGAAAAACTGAGCCCTTATATTATTGAGGTTGGTGAATTCGCTGATCAAGCTCTTAAAAAAGGAAGTATCATTCTGGCAGAGGGAGCCCAGGGCACATTATTGGATCTCGACCATGGAACCTATCCTTTTGTAACCAGTTCAACCCCTACAGCTCCCGGCGCGCTGGTTGGATTGGGTTTAGGAATTGGATCAGCAAACCGGGTGGTAGGAGTCGTTAAGGCGTTTCAAACCCGGGTAGGGGAAGGACCTTTCCCTACTGAGCTGGATGGAGATTTAGCAGTTTGTTTGCGTGGAACAGGTGAAAATGATTGGGATGAATTCGGAACCACAACTGGCCGGCCGAGACGTGTGGGTTGGCTTGATATTGTCCTGCTTCGATATGCAGTTCGTCTGAACGGCATTTCCGAGTTGGCTTTAACAAAACTGGATATCCTGTCTGGATTAGAATCAATCAATTTATGTACAAAGTACCGGATTGGCGATAAGATCACACCAACCCTGCCGCTTGGTCCTTCCAACCTGGAAGGAGTTGAAGCTATCTTTGAAGACCTGCCAGGTTGGAAGGATGATCTAACCTCGATCCGAACCTGGCAGGACCTGCCTGAAGCTGCCCGGGGTTATATTTCCAGGATTGAAGACTTGCTAAATGTACCAGTTAAGATTATTTCTGTCGGACCTGAACGCTCACAGGTGATCCAACGCTGACGTTTTATGAAAAGAATCTGGATAATCCTTCTTCTAATACCACTGTCAGCCTGTTTACCTTTCTCGGCACCATCTCCGGTACCCACTGCCAGCCAGACAATCACTCCGACCTCATCCCCAACGGTTGAATGGTTTCCCCCGACATCGACAATAGAAATTTCGCCAACTGTTGAGGTGTCTCCAACACCGCAGATAAAGGCAGAATTGGGAGAAGTCATTTTTAAGGATGAATTTGAATCGGGAGAGGGTTGGACAGTTCCGCAGTCAGACCGGGGTGAGATCAACATCGCCAATGGTGAGATTAACATCATCATCAACGAACCTGGATCCTTTTTTATCGGAACTCTGGAAAAACCTGATTTACAGGATTTTTATGCTGAAATATCTGCAAGTCCAATTTTATGCTCTCCTCGTGATGAATATGGGTTTTTATTCCGTGTCTTTGATAGGAACCAGTACTACCGCTTCGCCCTCACCTGTGACGGCCAGGTTCGGCTGGACAGCATTTCAGGCGAAACGGGTACGATCCTGTATCCATGGACCAGAAGCGCTTCGGTTCCTGTTGGCGCACCAAGTATTTCTACCTTAGCTGTGCTAGCTGTGGATGACCAAATCTATGTTTTTATCAATGGAAATCCCCAGTTTACGGTCAGGGATCAGCAGCAGCAGCTGGGCTCTTTTGGGGTGTTCGCCCGATCCGTAGGTGACACGGCAGTTACGATCAGTTTTTCCGATTTTATTGTTCGGGAAGTGCTGCCAAAAGAATAGTTTATTTAAAAAGGGAACTCCGAAAAAAGTGTTAATATCAGTTTCATGACGATAATAAAGTTAGCTAATCATGAAGACAGGTCCTTAAAGTGAGACAGTGTATAATACTCGGTAATAAGAGATCAAACTACTGATTACCAGCAGAGCAGAACTTACTGCTTAAGAGGAGGAAATGTGTACCAGAGATTAACCATTGTAGGTAACTTAGGAAAAGATCCTGAAATGCGCTATTTGCCCAATGGATCTGCGGTAACGAATATTAATGTTGCCACTAATCGTGTTTATAACGACTCAAACGGACAGAAAGTAACTGAAACAACCTGGTTCCGAGTTTCTGTGTGGAGAGCGCAGGCGGAAACAGTGAATCAGTATTTAAGAAAAGGCAGCAAAGTTCTGGTGGAAGGTTATCTAAATGCCGATCCTGAAACGGGTGGTCCGCGAGTATTCACGCGCAATGATGGTTCATGTGGAGCAAGTTATGAGATGACTGCCCAGCGTGTAGTCTTTTTATCTTCCAGGCAGGAAGACCAGGCTTTCCAATCCCAGGATAGTGGAGGATTTTCTGAGCAGGTAGATGAGGATGATATCCCGTTCTAACCAGTTCGATATTTGTGAGAGAGGCTTCAGCCATGACAAAAGATAACTCTGTAAAGAAGGCCCCCGGGATCACAATCCCTCCAGACCTGGAAGCAGTTTATGCCAATCTGGCACGAATTACCCATTCACCATCCGAGTTCATTTTTGATTTTGCCCAGATGCTGCCAGGTCTGAAAGGCCCTGAGTTTAAATCCAGAATATTGATATCCCCATTAAGCGCAAAATTGATCCATAAAGCCCTTGGTGAAAACTTGGCGAAATTTGAGGCCACTTTTGGCGAAATCAAAATCCCTGGATCGACTTCCCTGGCTGATCATTTGTTCCAGCCGCCCGGAGAATAACCTGCCGGCGAAATTGGCCCTGTCCCTGATTTAATCCATTTGATACTTAATTATGCCTAACAAGACCCAGAATATTAACAACATTGCCGTAGCTGTAAATCCCCTAAACCCGGAAGCATTTCTGCTTGCGAAAGAAATTAGTGCGTCCCTTACAGAAAAGGGAATCAAGGTACTCCTCGGAAAAATGGATGAACCAAGCCTCCGTGAAAGTATATCAAGTGGCAGCCAACAATTGCTGATAGCTCTGGGTGGCGATGGCACTATGCTGCGCGCGGGTCATATCGGGGCTGTTTCCAGCACCCCCATACTGGGAATCAATCTGGGTAGTTATGGTTTCTTAACAGAGATTCATCGAGATGAATGGGGTAGTGCACTTGAGCGTGTTCTGGCAGGTGATTACCGATTGGAAAGGCGGATGATGCTTCAGTCCACTCTTTTCAGGGCTGGACATAAAATTGGGAGCTGGAGTGCCCTGAACGATGCCGTTATCAGTAGAGGAGAGATCATCCGTCCTATTCAATTGATCCTTGAGATTAACAACCGTCATTTGAGCACGATCGTTGCGGATGCGATAATTGCCTCAACGGCCACCGGTTCCACGGCTTATGCCATGGCTGCGGGAGGTCCAATTCTCTCACCAGAATTGAGGAATGTAATTCTGGTTCCGGTCGCACCTCATCTATCCATTGAACAATCCCTGGTTTTATCCGAGGATGTTAATATAGCCGTCATTGTTAACACATCTCACAAGGCTGTTATAAGCATTGATGGTCAGTCTCCTGTGGATCTGGTAAACGATGATAGGATTGAGATCAAAGTCAGTGATTATGCGGCCACTTTTATTCGTTTTCATGATCCGGGTTACTTCTACCGGAACTTGATCCCATATATGGACCAGAATCCAACAATCAAAAAAAATGTCTGATATAGATACGAACCTTGTCTGTACTTTTCATCCGAAAACAGAAACCCGGCTGCGATGTAATCGCTGCAATCGCCCCATCTGTATTAAATGCGCCACGCATACACCAACAGGATATCGCTGCCCGGACTGTATTCGTTCCCAGCAGAAAAAATTTATCACCACAAAATGGTTTGACCAGGTCATCGCGGTTGCGATAACAGGAGTCATATCATTCTTGGGAAGTTTGTTTGCGATCAACTTTGGTTTCTATATGATATTGATCGCCATTGGCGTTGGATATTTTGCTGTCTGGGCTGTTAGAAAAGCAATCAAGAACCGCAGATCCCCATTACTAAAATATGTCATGAGCGGATCAGCTTTGTTGGGCAGCCTAATCCCCGTTTTCGGGATCCTGATCCGGGATCTAAGCCTTTATGGGACTATCTTCGGTGGGGGGTTCTATTCGATTATCTGGTACCTGGCATACTCAGTGATCCTCACTGCCAGTGTGTATTATCAATTAAGAAATTAATATGCTTGTAGAACTCAAAATTAGAAACTTCGCAATCATAAATTCTCTGAACCTGGAATTCGATCCAGGTCTGGTTATTTTAACTGGAGAAACAGGCGCCGGGAAATCCATCATCATGGGAGCTCTGGATATGCTGCTCGGCCAGAGAGTGGATATGTCGACGCTTAGAAAGGGCAGTGAGTTTGCCAGCGTTGAGGCTGTTTTCAAGATCCCGGAAAATGTCAAGAAACCGGTAATTGAACTTCTTGAACAGGAAGAGTTGCTTGATGGGACCGAATTTTTGACACTAACCCGGGAATTGAGAAAAGATAAAAGGAACATTGCCAGGGTCAATGGACACAGGACAAACGCCGCAGTTCTGGTTGGGCTTGGTCAATACCTGGTGGATATTCACGGCCAATCTGAGCATTTATCCTTAATGCGTGTTAACCAGCACCTGGGATTACTGGACAGGTTTTCGGGCACAACCGAGCAGCTGAATGATTATCAGAAAATTTATCAAAAGCTGAAAGAAACCCAAAAATCCCTGGCTAAATTACGGAAATCTGATTTAGAAGCAGCTCAGAGAAAAGAGCTCTTGGCTTTTCAGGTTGAGGAGATTGGTCTGGCAGCTCTCCAGGATGGAGAGGAAGAACCCCTGACCGAACTCCGCAACAGGTTGGTAAATGCTGAAAAACTTGCTGATCTTAGTCAAAATATCCTCATTCTTCTGGACGACGCACCTTCTCATCAGCCCACTGTCTTGGATTTAGTGGGGCAGATCGTTAGATCGGTGGAGGTTCTTTCAAAAATAGATCCAGCCCTGGAACCCCTTAATCAGCGGACTGCTGAACTCAATGATGGATTATATGAGCTAGGAAAGGATCTGCGCTCTTATTTGGATACCCTGGAATTTGATTCCACTGAGCTGGAAAAAGCCCAGGATCGTCTGGCATTACTGCGCGAATTGAAGAGAAAATATGGTGAAACCATTCCTGATATCCTGAATTATATGGAAAACGCCCGTCGGGAACTAGAGGAAATCACTGGCAGGAGCACCCGGATCGAGGAGTTGGAAGAAATTGAAGGCCGTTTACTGGTGGAATTGGGCAAGTTTGGTCAAAGCTTGACCCAGGGCCGAAAAACCGGGGCACTGCGGTTGGCTTCTGAATTAGAAAAACAGCTGGATGATCTAAAAATGGCGGGATCCCGTTTTGAGGTGTCTTTTGCAGTGACTGAGTCACCTTCAGGTGTCCCTGTTGAAGGTGGAAAACGATTTGAATTTTATCCTGACGGATTGGAAAAAGTTGAATTCCTGATTGAGACCAATCCCGGTGAAGGATTAAAAGCGTTAGCGAAAACAGCCTCAGGTGGAGAAACCGCCCGCTTAATGCTGGCATTAAAGAATGTGCTTGCCAAGGCTGATCATATCTCCACTCTGGTATTTGATGAGATCGATCAGGGGATAGGCGGAAGGATCGGCGCGGTGGTGGGTGAGAAGCTTTATCGCCTTACTCCCGAACATCAAGTCATATGTATCACGCACCTTCCGCAACTGGCTGGTTTTGGTCAACAGCACTTCCAGGTGTTAAAAGGTTTGGCAGAAGGGCGGACTACGATTCAGGTTCAGGAGATTAATGGAGAAGAACGAGTCAAGGAATTGGCGACCATGCTGGGCGGTCCTAGTGACAAAAACCTGGCATCTGCCCGGGAATTGTTGGACTACATTTCTCAAGTGATCCAATAGGATTTTTCCCCTCATGGATATAAAATCACATATTATGCGGTTCAGAGCGAATCAAAGGAAAAAGAACCGATCCAGTCCCCTGGGAATGATAGGTTTATTATTAGCTGCGTTTATAAGCCTTGGCATGGCAGGGGGAGTTATCTATGCTGTGGGCCGTTATTCAGAAATTACTGAGGGTTTACCTACACCCGAGATGATGGAAGTGCTGTTAAACCCCCAGAATGGATCCCTGTTAATACCTACCAGGATTATGGATCGGCAAGGTAAACAGGAATTGTGGCGGTTTGAAAACCCGACAGTAGATTACCGCCGTTATGTAAATATCACCGATGGAAATATGTTGTTCTTTCGTGATGTACCAGAGGAATTGATCCAGGCGATTTTAACAACCGTGGATGTTTCTTTCCTTGAAAAACCGGAAGGGTTTATTGCTGGTATGCTGGACAATAAACCTGATCCGATCACCCAATCATTAGTTGAGGATTTTTTACTGTGGGATGAGATTGGACATCCCTATTATGAGATCCGGGTTGATTTGCTTTCCGACCAGATGATTGCCAGTTATGGTAGACAGAAAGTCCTGGAATGGTATTTAAACAGTTTATATTTTGGTCAGGATATTTACGGTGTAGCCCAGGCTTCCCAGTATTATTTCGGCAAAGATTTGGAAAAATTGGATCTAGCTGAGTCTGCCCTTCTGGCGGCAGTTTCTAAATATCCTTCTTT
>Ga0307441_1000957_pt1 | contig 10262 bp, 7 predicted proteins | sample SalMarWE160420MG_FD_202149 | JGI IMG/M metagenome (GOLD analysis project Ga0307441, IMG submission 202149) | Salt marsh sediment microbial communities from the Plum Island Ecosystem LTER, Massachusetts, United States - WE1604-20 | ecosystem: Environmental > Aquatic > Marine > Intertidal zone >... | reverse complement strand
CCGGATCAATCTAAACTATTTTCCGAAATTTCTACTGCTATGAAAAAAGGAGCAAAAGTCCTGCTACTCGAACCCAAAGGGCATGTTGATGAACAGGCATGGCAAAAAAGTCTTGAAATTGCCGGGGAATGCGGTTTTTCCAAACATAAAATTAATTCCATAAATCGAAGCAGGGCGATAGAATTAATTAAAAAATAAAATTTCAATAAGCCTCTGCTAGTGAGAATTCAGTAAAGTATCACACTCTTCCATTAAAAACTACTTATTTGTGTGTTATTAACTGAATCCAAAATTCTTTATTATTCTCTGCGCATTATTGCCAGTTAACTCCTTCTTGTATAATTGCCGACGTTTATACTCCGACATTTATCCCGCATAATATTAGAAAATCCTTGTTTTTTTAGTAATTTTTTCAAAGCAAGTGTTCTTCACTCATAAAATGACTAAAAAAAATTTCAATAAGACTTTACTGAAAAACCTGGTAACTGTATTTATTCCTTTATACTTCATTATTTTAGTAATATTGGCATATATTGCACTGATTGAAATAGCCAACCGGAAAAACAACCTTCATATCATCAGGGAAAATCTCTTAAAAGAATACAATTGATCAGATTTACAGTGATATTTGTTTTCTTTCAGAAATGCCTGAAATAGTGCATTTCTATGATGATGAATCTATTAATTACGTTCACATACAGAATCTCTTTTATTCCTTTATAAAGAACCGGAAATTTTATCATCAGCTTCGTCTTATCGATACACTTGGTTTTGAAAAAATAAGATTAGATTTACGGCAAGGTGATGTTATTGTATATAATAAGGAACAGCTTCAGAATAAAACCGACCGTTACTACTTTCCTGCGTTGAAATCTCTGAATCCCGGAGAATTTTATATCTCTCCCTTCGACCTTAATGTGGAATTTGGGGCCATTGAACTACCTTTTACACCTATGCTCAGATTCGGTAAAAGTATTACCAACCCTGAGAATAACAATCGTATTTTTTTGATAATAAATTATTTGGGTGATAATATGTTTCGCCAAATCCGTACCAAACAGGAATCCGCTTCCATGCCTTGCTATCTTTTAAATCAGAAGGGTTACTATCTTATTGGACCCTCACCGACAATGGAATGGAGTTTTCATTTCCCTGACAGTATCAATAACAATTTTACTCAATATTTTCCACAGGAGTGGAAAGCCATTCAGGGAAATAAAACCAGTGGCCATTTTAATACCAGCCATGGACAATTTTCTTTTTTAAAGTTTAATCTTTGTACCTATTTTCTTTCCCGTTCAGGCACCACCGTTAATTTAATCCCTAAACCCTGCCGGGAGTGGATACTTCTAATGCATACTGATAAAAGCCAGATTTATCAATTGATTTATGCTCCCATACTTCGAAAATATTTAGTTTTTGCTCTTTCGGCTCTTATTATTATTCTAACATTAACCTGGATATACAGTACAGTAAGAATTCAAAAGAACGAGGCCCTTGAACAAAGAAGAATGCATTACCAGTTCCTGAATACAATGATCCAGACACTGCAGCATCCTATTTTCTATGTTAATTGGATCAATCATGAATTCGGATGCAACAAAGCTTTTGAATTGCTCACAGGTAAAAGTAGAGCCGAATTGAAAGAAATGCGTATTGAGAAAATATTCCAGAAAATCAAACCAAGAAAAAAAATAAGAACTATACGGAACGATGCGGTAAAAATATCAGAAATTCGACTTAAATATCCCGATGGCAATATACATAATTTGCTCTACTATAAGGCTTCTCTTTTAATACAAAAAAAGAAAATAGGGCTGGTTGGTATATTTACCGACATTACGGATATCAGGATTACGGAAACTGCTCTTCGCGAATCGGAACAGAAACTACGAATTGCTAATCGCACAAAGGACCGGTTTTTATCCCTTATAGCTCACGATCTGAAAAATCCTTTTCATGCTATTATGGGACTTTCTCATCTATTAAAAACCAACTATAATTCCATATCGGATCAGGACAGAAAATTTATTGCCGGAAATATTTACAATTCTGCAGAAAACACTTATCAACTTCTGATTAACCTTTTGGATTGGGCCCGTTTGCAGGAAGGAAAAATTAAAGTTATTCCCCAAACACTCGAAATCAAAAAATTGGCAGAAGAAAGCATTGAGTTGATGAATCTGAAAATTCAGGAGAAAAATCTTCATGTTACCATCGATATTGATTTTGACATGAGAGGAATAGCCGATTTAAATATGGTAAAAGCTATATTTCGGAATCTCATCAGCAACGCAATTAAATTTACCGATGCAAATGGTAAAATACATATTGCAAGCCGAAAAATGCTCAAGCATATAGAGATATCAGTTGCCGATACCGGAACAGGAATTAATAGTGAGGATATGAAATATCTGTTTAAAATAAATAAGAAAAGTGCTGCACTCAGTTATGATGTCTATCAAAGTACCGGTCTGGGGCTCATCCTGAGCAAAGAATTCATTGAAAGAAATCAGGGAAGGATCTGGGCTGAAAGTGAAGTGGGAAAAGGTTCAATATTTTATTTCACAATACCTCCGGCCGAATAATCTACTAACCATATATTTAGTCTCCTTAATCACTAAAATTATATAAGTTTACTGCTTTATCCTATTAACAATATGAAACTACAGTTTTTAACTTTCTTATGTTTTCTAATATTTGGTTCAGTAACATTTTTTTCATGCCAAAATACTAACCAGAAATCCTATTCAGATAAAATTATTGAGATATCAGATTCGTGTGACCTGTCTCCTAAGATCACCTATGAAATTTATATGCCAAAAATTGATGCTAAATGTGCTGATATGCCTTTACTGATTGTTATTGATCCAAAAGGAGATGGTAAACTGGCTGTTAAAAAATTCAAAAAAGCAGCCCGTCATTTTAATTGCATCATTCTGGCCTCAAACAGTATAAAAAATGGCAGTCAGGAATATATTGCCACATTAAATATACTGTTCGATGACGCACGTGTAAAATATTCATCAGGAAAGGTTTTGTTTTTGGCCGGGTTCTCAGGCGGTGCCCGAATGGTACTAAATTATGCACAGTATTATCCGGTCAATGGAATTATTGTATGCGGAGCATTAGCAACACCGGAACAACTTAAATCTATCAAATTTCCTATTATGTGTATTATCGGTATGGCCGATTTCAATTTCGTTGAGGCAGCACAATATATTTTTAATCCGGAACAGGCGCCTTCTGTTTTGAACCTTCAGTTTACCGAAGATACTCATGCCTGGCCCGGAGAAAATACTTTGAACAATGCCGTGGGAATGTTGATTTTAAATCAGAATAATTACAAGGAATGTGCTTTAGTAAAAGGAAGAATTAATGATTTCGCTGAATCTCAGATCCACAGATGCGATTCTCTGTTGGAATCGAAAAACTATATTGAAGCCGGACTGCTAGCCAGAAATCTTTCAAAGATTGAGAATACAGCATCTGATGACCGGCTGAAGACTCTTGAGTACAGTACCGATTTTAATAATGCGCTGAATAGCCTTAGAGAGAGTATACGCTTTGAATTAACCGTACGTAATGCCTACTACTCTGCACTGAATTATGAGAATTTGGAATGGTGGAAACAGGAAATTGCCTCTCTCAATAAAAATATTCTTGAGGAGAAAGACCCCTACAGGAATTTTGCGCTTAGACGTATAAAAGGATTTCTGGGAATAATGTGTTACTCACTGTGCAATAACAGCCTCAGAAATAATGATCTGTCAATGACCGAGAGATTATTGGCTATCTATGCGCTAATTGAACCTGAAAATCCGGATATGTATTATTTTTCAGCACTCTTTGACTACAAAACCGGTCATCCCGATCGCGTCCGGGAGTTACTTAAAAGAGCCATCCAGTTAGGCTTCTCGGATAGTGACCGAATGAGAAACGATTTTCCTGAAGAAATTATTTCACTCTTGTTGTTGAAAATGAACTAATTATAATAAACGCAAAGGAATTCACATTTGCTTTTCAGAAAATCTTTAAATAAAGAAAAAATTAGAGTGCCGAATGGCTGTTAATTGTACTGTAATAAATGGTATTCTTATTATTGCGCTACCCTGAATTACTTTGAAAAATCTTACATTCAGCCCGAAGTTTATTTATTTATAAAATTTGAAAAGAATATTTATTTCTTCCTCAGAGATATTCTTCATATATCCTTCGTATGAGTAGTATCGGCACTTTTTGAATATTATGCGCAACCAGATTTTAATTAAATGCGAATAACTTTGATGTTATAGTTATTAATAGTTCTTCGTAATAAGATATTTATATAAGTCATTTAACTTTTGTGATCCACTGCGTGTTAGAAAGGGCACTCCAGTAGCTGTGTCTGAGAGTTTTTATTATCTGGTAATCTGTATCAACTCAATTATTATTTTAGTAACTAATAAAATCTAATATGCTATTTTTGTTAGTTAAATAATTTATCCTCGTTCGTATTATTGAAATATTCCAATTACAGCGACCTAGTAATAATGAAAAAAAACCTGAGTGAATATTTATTTAATAAGGAAAACGATCCCAATTTCATTTTCTCAACACTGACTTATTCTGAACAATCATTATTAAATGAAAAAAGTGTCTTCCAAATTGTTCGTAAAGGACAAGTGATTTTTCGTGAAGGCGAATATCCTAAAGGATTAATCTATCTTACCCGTGGAAGTGTAAAACTATTTATGATCGGAGCCGGAGGAAGAGAACAAATCGTTCGGTTAGTTAAACCGCTAAGTTTTGTCGGTTATAAAGCTCTATTTGCTGAAAAACCGCATACTTCAAATGCTGAAGCTATACTGGATTCTGAAATTTTAATATATGAAAAGGAAGCATTGTTTTCGATTATTGATAAAAATCCCCGCTTCTCGAGAGAAATTATAAAAGCACTGGCTAATGAGTTGGGATTTAACTATAACCGTTTGATAAATCTAACTCAGAAAGATATTCGTGGACGCCTGGCCGAAACTTTACTGCTTATTAAAGATATATACGGGTTTGAATCCGATGGTAAAACATTAAACTCAACTTTTACCCGTGATAACCTGGCGCATTTTTCGAATATGACCACATCGAACGCCATCCGAACCCTGAACAGTTTTAAAACTGAAGGATTGATTCAAACCCTGGGTAAAAAAATTATTCTTTTAAATATCCCTGAATTAAAAGCTATTAGTAAAATGGAATGAGTCCCTTTTGTTATTATAAGTCTTGATGGACCTCAACTCTATTTCTTATCCTGATTTAATTTGGTTAATACGGCCATAGCTCTATGTGCATCGCGATAGGGAACGAAGATATGGTCGTGATGGTTTGCTGCAATAGCGTTACAGCTAATTCCTTCTTTTGCCAAGGTTTCCGATACACGAGCTGTCAATCCCACTGCCTCAAGCGAAGAATGTACCATAAGTGTTATCCAGGCAGCGACAAAACTATATTCCCACCTCGACTCATCAGCTTTTTTTCTTTCCATAATCAGCGTAACACCTTCATCCTCACGAAACATTGCCAGGACATCATGTAAAGGTATTTCTGCCGTATCAGGGCATACAACAAAAACATACTGCCCGATATGCAGGGTGGGCTTCAGATTCCTGATCAGCGTATTTAAATTTTTTCTACCCGTCATGATATACCAAAGATATGAAACTCATTTTTGTGTTTACCATAATATTTTATTTTTGCCCCCTTACACAATTATAATATGAATACCATTCATAATGCCCATAAGGGAATTTTATTCGCCTTTATTACAACTATTTTATGGGGATTCCTTCCTATTATTCTTAAAATCATACTGAACTCCATATCTCCTGTCAGCGTAACCTGGTTCCGATTTTTCTCAGCCAGCATTATGCTCATTGTTTACTTTCTGATAAAGAAACCTTCCGGACTAAAAATCATTATTAATCCTCCCCCTCTGCTCGTTTTGGCTGCTGTATGTTTGGGATTGAATTATTTGGGGTTTATTACCGGTGTTCATTATACTACTCCTGCAATTGCCGAGATTTTTATCCAAACAGGAGCCATTCTTCTGGCCATTTCAGGATTTGTCTTTTTTCGTGAAAAAATATCTGCAAAACATTTGCTGGGTATTATTCTGGTTTTCGGAGGAATGGGAATCTTTTACCACGATCAGATTGTAGTATTGGCTGAAAATGTTTCGAAGTACGAGAAGGGTGTGTGTTTAACTATATCAGGAGGTGTAATGTGGGTATGTTACGCTATAATACAAAAAGGACTGGTTCGAAGGTACGATCCAATGATGTTGAACCTTGTACTTTTTATCCTGCCAGCTCTTGCATTTATCCCCTTTGTTGATTTTGGTGAATTCATGAATTTATCATTGGGTATCTGGGCTGTTTTAATTTTCCTCGGTATAAATACACTTATTGCTTACGGATCGTTGGCCTATGCATTAAAATACCTCGATGCGAACAAAGTAAGTGTAATTATAACGCTGAATCCTATTATTACTTTTAGCGCATTGGCTGGATTAATTCTCCTTGATATTCAATGGATTGCACACGAAAAATTCACCTGGATATCTATTGCCGGAGCACTAACAGTAATTATCGGAGTTGTACTAACTGTAGTAAAAAAGAAAATCTAGGAATCGAAGAAATCAGGTTCAATTAATTCTCCTGTTTTTGCTAGTTTTACAACTTTTCTTAAAACCCATGAAACAACTGTTACGCGATATTTGGGATGCCATTCGTGGCTTTGAACATGATTATACCAGGATCAGTCTGGGTAAAGCTATTATGTTGCTGGCAATTCCGATGGTGCTGGAAATGCTCATGGAATCGGTCTTTGCTATTTTTGATATGTATTTCGTTTCGCGTCTGGGTGATGAAGCTCTTGCTGTTGTTGGACTTACCGAATCATTAATGACTATGATTTATGCCATTGCTGTGGGAATGGCTCTGGCTACAACCGGTATTGTGGCGCGACGTATTGGTGAAAAACAGGATCGGGCAGCAGCAGTATCCTCCTCACAAGCCATTTTGCTAGGTATTATTATTTCTGTTGTAATTGCTATCCCAGGAGTACTATATGCCCCGAAAATTCTTGGACTTATGCATGCCGAAAAAGAAGTTATTCGACTGGGGTCCGGGTTTTCACAAATAATGCTAGGAGGGAATGTTGTTATTATGTTATTATTTATAAATAATGCCATTTTCCGAAGCGCGGGTGCCCCTGCATTGTCGATGAGAGTTCTGCTGATTGCCAACCTTATAAATATCATCCTCGATCCCTGCCTGATCTTCGGATTAGGCCATTTCCCCGAACTGGGTGTGACCGGAGCTGCTATTGCCACCAATATTGGCAGGGGAATAGGAGTGTTGTACCAGTTTTACCTGCTTTTTGCAAAAAAATCGAGGATTGAATTATTCTTGCGCGATTTCCGGCTCAATCTCAAAATTATATGGAAAGTGCTTTATCTTTCCGGTGGAGGTATTTTCCAGCACCTGATTGCTACCTCAAGTTGGATTGTACTTTATCGAATTCTTGCCGAGTACAAAAGTGAAGTTATTGCAGGCTATACAATTGCAATAAGAGTTTTTGTATTTTTCCTTCTCCCTGCCTGGGGTATCAGCAATGCAGCCTCTACACTGGTAGGGCAAAATCTTGGGGCTAAAGATCCGCAACGCGCTGAACGATCGGTTTGGAAGACTTCGCTGGTTTGCAGTATCTATATGGCAATTATTATGCTGGCTTTCCTGGTTATGCCTCATTTTTTTATACACCTATTTTCGGCAAAAGGAAATGTGTCGTACGATGTTGCTGTATCCTGCCTAAAGATAATGGGAATGGGTATGGTATTTTATGGCTTTGAAATGATAGTGGCACAAGCTTTTAATGGTGCCGGCGACACTTACACGCCTACCCTACTGAATCTATTCGCATTCTGGATTGTTCAAATTCCGCTTGCCTATTATTTGGCAAAAGTTATCGGAATGAGAGAGAATGGTGTTTTTTATGCCATCCTGATCTCAGAAGCTGTCCTGGCTATAATGGGGATTATAGTTTTTAAATTAGGCCGTTGGAAAAACCGCGAAGTATAATATAACAATCATGTACTTTTTTATTCCTAACTTTTCAGAAAGTTGAAATACTATGGAATTTCTGGAAAACGATTTATTTGATTACCTGTTATTGCCATTGCTGATTGCTCTGGCTCGTGTTGTCGATGTATCTATAGGTACATTGAAAATTATATTAATCTCCAGAGGAAACAAGATGCTGGCCCCCATCCTTGGATTTTTTGAAGTCCTTGTATGGTTGTTGGCGGTTACCCGAATTTTTCAGAATTTGGATAATTGGGCCTGCTATATTGCTTATGCATGTGGCTTTGCAATGGGTACCTATATCGGAATCAAGATTGAGGAGAAACTGGCACTCGGGGTACAGCTGATCCGTATTATTACCCGAAAGGATGCTACAAAGCTTATTGAAGTACTTAGAAATGAAGGGTTTGGAGTTACAGCTATTCATGCTGAAGGAAGCAGTGGTGAAGTGGGCATACTCTATTCGGTTATCAATCGGAAAAGTATTACAAACTATGTTAAAAAGATAAAGGAGTACAATCCGAAAGCATTCTATACCATCGAAGATATCCGCTTCGTCAGTCAACCTGTTTACGATATGCCGGATAAGATATCAAAAAGAAAATTTTTCTCACTTCGGCCCTGATATGAAGATTTTTTACACTTCGTGTATAATATTATTCTTTTGCCTAGCAGCTTCCTCACAATTTTATAACACAGGTCAGGCCCCTGCTTCAGTAAAATGGGCACAGATCCAAACTGAAAACTTTCAGGTTGTTTATCCAGATGAGTTTTACCGGGAAGCCAATCGGGTAGCTAATCTTCTGGAATATATGTATACCTATATTTCCGCAGATTATGATCTGGAGCCCGAAAAAATTTCTATAATCCTTTATAATCAATCAGTAATGTCGAATGGTTATGTGGCATGGGCTCCCCGAAGAGCGGAATGGATCACCACACCCCCTATAGAAAGTTATAGTCAGGATTGGCTTGAACAACTTGCACTGCATGAATTTCGCCATGTTGTACAGGTGAACAATCTGGAACAGGGAATTACGAGAATTCTAAATTTTGTTTTTGGCGAAGCAGCAACCGGAGCTATTGCAGGCTATTTGCCATTCTGGTTTCTTGAGGGCGATGCTGTTTGGTCAGAGACTGTCTTCTCATCAAGTGGCAGGGGACGCTTAACTGATTTCGATAGAGAACTTCGGGCTATTGAGCTCGATGGGAAAAAAAGGTATAGTTATGACCAGTCCTACCTGGGCAGTTACAAGAATTTTATTCCAGATCATTATTCCTATGGATATCAAATGGTTGCATTTGCTAAACTAAAGTATGGGAATAATTTCTGGAAACAAACATTAAACCACGTTGCCAGAAATCCTTACCTTATTGCACCTTTCTATCTTGGGCTGAAAAAAGCCGGGGGAATATCGAAAACTGATCTCTATCATAATACATTTGATTCCTTAAATATATTGTGGAATAGCAATTTAGATACTAATACTTCAACAACCAATTTATATTATAATACAAAACAGCATAAATTTTATACCCAGTATCGATATGTTCAGCCAATTGGCGGAAATTTATTTGCTGTCCGATCCGGAATTGATGATATTTCAAGATTTGTACTACTCAATGATTCCTCGGAAACTATTATACACACTCCTGGCTTATATTATAATACGCGCGTAAGTGTATCGAAAAAATATATTGCCTGGGAGGAAATTATACCTGATATGCGATGGGCTCAGCGTAATTATTCTGTGATAAAAGTTCTCGACCGGGGAAATGGTAAAATTAAAGTGCTGCAATCCAAAACACGTTGGTTTTCGCCTGAACTATCGCCCAACAGTGATTCACTTGTATGTGTCTCTATCGATCTGCATAATAATTTTTCTTTACTGATTTATGATATTTCTTCAGATTTAGTAGTTGATACCCTTCCGTTGCATGGAATCACTAATGTTTTCAGCCCAGTCTGGATTAATGAACACAAAATTGCCTGTATCGTTCTTGACTCTGAAGGAAAACATATTATTGAGTATAATTTAAATGAAAGAAGTAATAATGTATTATACAGTGCTGGTTTTGCAGATATTGAGCATCTTTCGCCTGGCGGGGAAAAACTGTTCTTTACCTACGATTATGAAATGG
>Ga0307441_1000956_pt1 | contig 10264 bp, 8 predicted proteins | sample SalMarWE160420MG_FD_202149 | JGI IMG/M metagenome (GOLD analysis project Ga0307441, IMG submission 202149) | Salt marsh sediment microbial communities from the Plum Island Ecosystem LTER, Massachusetts, United States - WE1604-20 | ecosystem: Environmental > Aquatic > Marine > Intertidal zone >... | reverse complement strand
CACTGCAGGGGCCTGAAGTCGCGTTTTTGGTGCTTCCGAACAGATAGATGCCTTTCACACCGTACTGATCGGGATCGATTTCCAAAGCCATAGCTTCAGCCATCCGCTGCCTCCACAGCCAGTGTTCGTCCTTGCTGGAATCGGAACCCGCGCGGGTATGAGGCAGCCTGTCGGATGTATCCCTTACGGAATCATCAGGTGGTACAAAGTACCCGACAGCTTCACCCTCGTCTCCGCTCATAGCTATTCTGAGATTTCTGCCTCCTGTGCTTGCCTTTACGTCGATAACCTTTACCACATGGCTGAGTTCTTCACAGTCAGGGAGAATATTGCAGAGAGCATTTTTACTCTTTTTGAAGAAAGCATGGTTGAATACTACATTATCATCATCCGGGTAAAGTGGCAGATACCTTATGCCCGCTTCAACGAGATCCTGGAAAAAATGTGTTCCGAAAGACAGGTCCGGGAGGTAGCTGCCCTTCCTGAAAGCCATTTCTATCAGGGCTGCAGTATTGTTTATATCGGAATATGTTACCTGTACGCCAAGCTTGATATCACCACGGCTGCCCCATCTTCCGGGTCCCATGAGGATAAAGCTTTTCTTAGCAAGAATCCCATTAAGTTTGCCTACAATAGTTCCAACCGATATAAGTTGATCAAGTTCTTTCAGTCGATCGTATTCTCCCGGATCAACATAAACGATATAGCTGATTTCAGGAATGAAACCATCGGAAACGTACTTATTTGCTGTGAAAATTATACTCTCAGCTTCCGGTTTCTCCTTTATAAATATCGCATCGCTCTGTTCCCAGGAACTCTGGGCTCTGCACTGGAGTATGTAGATATTCTTGTCGTCAGAAGCAAATTCGATGTCTACAGGGAATCCGCATCCATTTTCAAGCGTCATGAGAATATCTCTCATTTTCTTGAGGAAAGCTGCTTCCGGGCTGAGCAGGCCTTCAAAGGTTGGTATTACGTGTTCTTTCTCAAAATCGGTAAGTCGCGTGACCCGTTTAATCATGCCGTCAGAACAGGTTGAAAACACCTTTTCAACCCGGGGATACTGAGATCCAAATTCCTTTATTATATCCTCCACCTTCACCGTTTCTATATGGCGCTCCTCCAGGTTTATCACATCCATGTATCTGGGAGCATACCTTATTGTCTCATCGACACTTGTATTGACTCTCAATCCCGGCTGCCCTGGTGTGGCAAGCACCGGATAATCATCACCGAGCCGATCGACAGCTCTCGTTCCGAGACCCGGGACAAGTCTTAGAAGACCATCTTTCCTTCTGATCCTGGAAGACCACCTGAATTCATTCCTGCTGAATGCAACACCGCTGAATGAAGGCATGTAATATCTGCCAACTTTTATCCCGACTACCTGTTGTATGAGAATTCCCATCTCCTCCTGGAAATCGAGAAGATTCCTCTCTTTCCTGTATTCGATTGCATCAGGGCCGAACATGGAAGCGTAAACCTCCGATATCGCATCCATCAGAGCTTCCAGGCGCTCACTTTTTGTACCCTGGTTCGCCAGAAACAGGCTCTTGTATTTTCCGCTGAAGGCGGCTTCTACACTATCCTCAAGGAGGCTTGAGCTGCGCACTATAAGAGGGTAATCTCCCATTGAATCAAGTGTCATGGACAGGCCCTGAGTCATTTCAGGACTGAAAGCGCAGTTCTTGAAAAGTTGAATGAGGTTCGGGTATTCCAGTCTTATTTCACCAAGATACCTGTACCTGTATTCAAGCAGTTCCTCAAGTCGATTGTGGTGAACGAAATCAAGTATTCCATCACTGCTTATATACCATGTATCAGGTGTTTTGATGTCTGACAGCAGAGGATTTTTCTGTCCTTCTATTTTCAGGATCTGTTCAGCCATGAAAATGCCGGCCCCCTTGCCTCCGAGCTGTCCATGGCTCCTGGTGGGAAGGATCAGGAATTTTGTCAAATTGTATATATCCTCAATTGAAACCGTTCCCTTAAGGCGGCTTATGTAATCCAGTCTTCTGCTTACAAGCCTTCTTAAAAGGGATACTTTCAGCGCGTTAAGGACCGGCATGGAAAGACTTGCTTCATCACTCACAATTCCTTTGTGAGTGTCCATTGCCTGTATGATATCGGAAAGAGAACTGGCATGATCATCCAGTACGTTTATAAGATGTTCTATCCTGTTCTCACCGATCCACCTCTGAAGCAGGCCAAGAATCTGTTCATCGCTTAATTCCCTTCCCGCGATAGCAAGTATCTCTCCCACAAGGTCAAAGCTGACTTCGAACTGATGTCTTGGTATTGGCTGGTTGATACCCCTGTGGTCAAGGTTGGAATCCTGCGTAAATGCCTGGCCTGCCCACTTATTCAGAAGGGCTGTAGCGTCGGTAATCCCTATGAAACTCAGGTAATTCAGAAGTCTTCTGGAGAGTATCTGGTGAAGCTTGCTGTCTGTAATAAGAAGCATGTCCAGAATGGTTCTCCAGGATTCGGTTCCACCTCTGATGTCGGTAATATCTGTGTCTTCCTCTTTGAACATCTGGGACAGGCTGTCATGAAGTATGGTATGACATATTCTTCTTCCGAGTGTCTTGATAAGTTTGATCTCTTCCTTCAGGAATGCTTTATCGTTATCCAGCCGTGGTGCTTGCTCCGGGTAACTTACAGTTAACTTTCCCACTATACTGTCGTTAATCACCAGATCTTCCGTTAGTTCAAAATCACCTGCAATGTAAGTTCCTGATGAATACTCTTTTCCCTTGTATAGTATCCTGGTCACGCAGTGAAGAGGATCGTACCAGCCCTGAGGTATCATTTCCACAACAGCCTGGAGTTTTCCCTCCAGCTTTAGTTCCGACATCAGTATTTCATCAACCACGTACAGGCAGTTGAGTTCTTTGGTTCGTTCCCGCAGGGAATCCATCAGCTTGTGGGAATCAAGTCCTTTTTCAGTCATCTGAATACTACTCCAAGTCCTTTTTTGCCGTTTATCTTTATGCTTACACCATCAGGCAGTTTCAGGCAGCGCACATGTTCGGTTTCATGATGAACTTCACTTCCGGAATTGATAATTTCCCAGTTTACGGGTCCGTCAAGCGGCTCACTTACCGAAAGGTAACTTATTCCAAAACTGGACAGATTATGAAAAAAATGAGACCCCTGGCTGAGTTCAACACGCATCTTGGGTCCTGAGATCTCGATTATAGCCTTCGCGCCGGAAATGTGTCCCCAGGTTACCGGTATACCCAGCCATGGATCGGAGCTACCCCAGCGTCCATACCCGATAAGCAGATATTCCGCTTTTTCATCCGTAAGAATCCTGTTGATACGTGCAATTTCAGAAGCGATCTGTCTTGTCTTTGAAGTACTGAAAGATTCAGGTTTCACATATACAATGTATCTGACTTTCGTTATACCGTTTCCCAGTGCTCTGTGAGATTTTGCGAGAACATTATCTCCATTCAGTTCCGCATCTCGTATATCAACATCCTCACTGAATGCGGATATCGGCCTTAATTGAAGAAGCGCAAGCGATGGCAGTTCTTTCTGTACGGGGCCAATGATGGCAAATTCGATTTCCACCGGGGAATCTGCTTTTTCTGAACAAAGGCCGAGTACACCCAGTATCGAATCGTTGACCTGGATTGATCGATCTACAAGAATCGGTGCGAAGTTAACGACCTTAGGGCCGCTTCTACCAGTGCCATGTACAAGACTGTCGGATTCAGGAAGATATGTTGATGCAACGAACTTGAGAGTATCATCGTAATCAGCGTCTGAAAGAGTGCAGGAGATCATATACTCAGTTTCACGGACAGGATCGTAATCGGTGATCCTCTCCATATTGACAGCCCAGAAACTGCTCTGGGTGCATTTCATCATGTCTCCCACCGAACCGAAGGGAGGAGGCGCTGCAGGGCTTGTGGGACTGTAGCTCCAGCAAAGCCCTCCGTCTACGATGCTCTTGCCCAGTCCAAGTGCAAGATTCACCACTCCATCCGACGGTTTTGACTTTCCAAATGCGTAGTAATTGAACGAACGCGCCACTCCGGACACAACTGGATAGAATCTGTTGCCGTATCTCCTACCGGCAATTTTCTGCAGCACAACAGCCATTGCCTCTTCTGAGACTGAACTGCCGATACCCCTGTGGAATTCCTTTGAGTCGCTGAAGTACGTACTGGCCCAGATGAGTTTGATAGCCTCGATCAATTTCCGGAACCGTATCTCGACGGATGGCTGATTGTTTGGGATCATTTTCGTCACGTAAATACCTGCCAGTGGAGAATTCAGGTTATCCTCAAGCAGGCTGGATGACCGGACTGCTATAGGTTCATGGGCTGCGGAGACGAACTTCCAGAGTTCACCTGTAAGCATCGGTGATATATCTCCATTCAGAAAAGCCATAGCTATTCTGTCGTCCGGTTCATCTTTTTCAGCATAAACCTGCAGATCGTTGCGATTGACGAAATCAAGGAAGAATTCTGTTGTGATTACCGAAAAATCCGGTACGTAAACGTTCAGAGGTACAGAAAAACCGCTTCCGGGATTACGAAGAGCATCCGAAATACTGACAAGTCCAGATGCTTTACCCCCTATTTCACCGCTGCCAAAGAATTCAGTATGCTGGTTTATATCCATACTGCTTCCCTTCTTTCTCTAATGGATTAGACAGAAAGTATAACAGGGATTTCGAAAGCAAGAAAGGATATGTAATGCTCTGTAATTTAGGCTGTATTTTCCTTGTCCTGCTGTCTGTTCAGAAGTGGTCTGTCTGAATTCGGCCCAATAACGGTCAGAAACAGACTGAAAGTTCATTCAGGCTCATTCGTTATTGTAAGAATGTTGTCGTATATTCTTTATCTCAGAATAATCGGATCCGCAGAGTCAATGGATATTTGGAACAGAATCAACTCCTTGAGTGTATATAGTGTTGAAGTAATGACTGTGACAGAGGTTATTAATTTGATTAAAACGGTAAAAATCGAATCAGCTCCATTGCCGGTCGGGCCTTACAGCCAGGCTACGGTAGCCTGTGGGCTTGTGTTTACAGCTGGCCAGATAGGGGTAGTTCCTGAATCCGGGAAACTCGCTGAGGGTATATCCGGTCAGATGGAGCAGGCACTTAACAATCTTGAAAATGTACTTGCAAGTACCGGTTCAGGGTTGAACAGGATTTTAAGGATAAATCTGTATATTACTGATATGTCTGATTTTGATATTGTTAACAGGATTTACTCAGTCAGATTCAAGGCTCCATTTCCAGCGAGATCAACGGTTCAGGTAGCTGCGCTGCCACTGGGAGCCAGGATTGAACTGGACGCCATCGCCATAGCAGAGGAGGAACATCCTTGATAGGACAGGTACTGGGTATCGTAGCCAGAGCCGATATTGTAACGAAATTCATACTCATTATCATAGCGGTTCTTTCAGTTGGCTCATGGGCTGTTGCCATCGCCAAAATTCGTGAATTCAGGGCAATACTTGGTTCTTCCAAAAAATTCATGGACGCACTCAGAACGACGGGGAAACCACCCGGGGGAGACTTCTGGAGCAGAAACAATGAAGTTGGCCCTCTGGCCAGGATGTATGCCGAAGCGGGAAGATTCCTTCAAAGAAGACATGACAGGGGTTTGATTGAACCTCTTTCTTCACAGGAGGTTGGCAGCCTGACAAGTGCTCTTGAGCGTGAGGCGGGAGAGGATCTTGCTCAACGTGAAAGGAATATCGGACTGCTTGCGACTGTAACAAGTGTAGCTCCCCTGCTGGGGCTGCTGGGAACCGTATGGGGAATACTCACAAGTTTTATCGGTATGAAGGAGCTTGGAGTTGCCGATCTCAGTGCGGTTGGGGCAGGTATAGCAGCTGCGCTTACAACGACTGTCGCTGGGCTTCTTGCAGCCATACCAGCGAACATCTTCCACAATTTCGTTGTAGGAAGGATCAATTCGCTGGCGGGGGACATTGACAGATTTCTTTCAGAACTCGTGGATGTTTGCAGAAGGGGAAGCCTGGAATGATTAAAACCAGGTACAAAGAATTCTCAGGTATCAATGTGACCAACCTGGTGGATGTCACACTTGTTCTACTGGTGATTTTTATGCTGACTTCACCAGTAATGCAGAGAAGCGCTGATGTTTCACCACCATCTTCTGATGAGGGAAGGATAATCAACAATCTTGATCCCTCGGAGTCACTCGTGGTGGAGATAGATGCCTACGGCAATCTGTCCGTCTCAGGTGAGACGGTACTTATGGAGCATCTGGGTCTCCTTGCAGAGGAAGCGTTTTCACAGGGCAGATCGGAAGCCTTTGTGCGGGCTGACCGTGATGTAAGGTACGAGGTAGTTGCTAATGCCCTTACAGAATTAGGGAGTGGAGGTTACCTTAACGTCGGCCTGATCCAGGAAAGTACAGGAAATAACGATGAAATTCACTGACAGCCATTCGCGTATGGACAGCAGTTATTCTCCCCGCAGGCTTGATTACATTCTTGCTGGTGCAGGACATCTGCTTGTACTGGCTGTTGGACTGATCACTTTTTCGAGCAGCGCTGATACTCCTTCCAGAGGTGATAATGCCATAATGATCAGTATGGTTACCGCATCTTCCTCTTCCGAAGTCTCCTCTGTCGAAGTAACCTCTCCACAGGAGATCCAGGAGGAGGCGATCGAGGAATTAGTGTCCGTCGAAGACATACATGAGGAAGAGGTTGTTGAGGAACCTGATTTTCAGGAAGATCACGAAATTCCCGTTGAGGAAAATCCGGAGGAGACTGATGACCAGGAGATTCCCGAAGAGATTACGCAGGAGAATCCACCGGAGGAGAATCATGATGTTACTGACGACTTTGTTTCAGTCAGCGGAGAAGGTTCTGCAGGGACCGGAGCACCCGGACCCGGAACATACGAATCGAGAGTTTTCAATGCCGTGAGAAGGGGATACAGAACATCGGTGGAACCTGAACGTTCCTACAGGATAGTACTGACTGTAAATCCAGATGGATCTACCAGTATTGAAGTAATCAGAAAAAGCGGTACTTCAGCTTTTGACCGGGCGGTGGAAAATGCCCTTTCCATTGCGCAGATACCTCCCATGCCTCCCGGCAGAAGCACTCCAGCCATCATTAACATAGAATTTCTGGGACCGGAGCAGTAAAGTGAAAATAACATTTCTGTTGATTCTGTTCGTACTCTATGCTGGCCCTGTATTCTCTGAAGGTTTTATTCCCATGACCCCTGTCGGGGCGGAGTGCATTCCAGTTTCAGTGAGCGTTACCGGGGACAGGGATCTTGTGAATACTGTCATGGATCAGCTTACCGAGGACATCAATTTCTCCGGTTTGCTTATCACCTCCGATGAAGGATACGCTGAGGCTGATATTGAAGTAGCAAGGTCAGTTAACGGATTTGAACTTAACACAGCGGTCTCGTCCGGAGGCGAATCACTGCTTTCGAGGAATTACAGCGGTCAGACCCTGTATTCTCTGATACATGCCTTTGCTGATGATCTGGTATACGATCTGACGGGCGAGGAAGGTATCGCTTCCACCTGGATTTCCTACGTAAGAAGAACTTCTTCAGGTTATTATCTATCTGTGAAATCGCAGGATCCAAGAGATGCAAGGGATATTATGTTCGATGAAGATGTGATTACTACCCCTGCCTGGTCACCGGATGGCGGGAAAATAGTCTTTACTTCCTTCAGATCGGGGAATGCTGATCTCTGGTGTTATAATTTCGCCCAATCGGAAGCCAGCAGAATTCTGAGCTTCCCCGGACTGAACTCCTCTCCCGCATGGAGTCCCGACGGCGAGAGAATAGCTCTGACTTTGTCAAGTAACAGGAACATTGATATTTATCTTCTTGATGTCGGTACTGCAGAAACTACCCGCCTGACACTCAGAGGATCTATAGAGACATCGGCCAGCTTTTCTCCAACCGGAAGGCAGATAGTTTTCACCAGTGACAGGATTGGTTACCCCCAGCTCTATATCATGGACAGTTCGGGAGGAACAGCCATCAGGGCTACAAATTCACACGGATATTGTGACAGCCCTGCCTGGTCACCTGATGGTGACAGGATTGCGTATACAGCCCAGGTTGGCAGGGATTTTCACATATTTGTGATGGATGCTGACGGTTCCAATATTCGTCAGGTTACTTTCCAGGGCTCACTCAATGAGGATCCGGCTTGGGGTCCGACTGGAAGGCATATCGCTTTCAGCAGTGATATGGACGGTGAAAGAGGCGTTTATATTATAGAACTCAATGGACTCTCAATCAGAAAGATATCCGGTGATGGTGACAGCTACTGTCCAACCTGGTCACCTCTGGGTTTCAGATAATAGGATTGTAATTCTTCTTAATAGGGAGGGATGAAAGCTGTGAATGTTAAACTTTTGACTTTACTGGCCGTTTCAGTATTGCTTGCCGTTGTGATGTCCGGCTCCGGATGCAGACCGCATGACGTACACGATGGACCTGATACGACCACAGTTATAATTGAGGAATTTCCCGATACGCTTACCGGTGTGTGGAATACGGATACGTTATCAACATCCACGGATATGCTGCTTCTTCACCAGGAACACCTCGACGATGTTTACTTTGAATACGACAGCAATGAACTCTCGGAAGAAGCTCTTGAGATACTGATGGAGAACGCTTCGTATATAATGGATACGTATGGTTTCAGAGTTCTTGTTGAGGGACATTGCGATGAAAGAGGAACTATCGACTACAACCTTGCTCTCGGAGAGAACAGGGCTCTTTCAGTATTCAACTATCTTGTGAATTACGGAGTTGATTCGAGCCGCCTGGAATACGTCAGTTACGGCAAGGAAAGACCTTTTGACCCGTCACATACGGAACAGGCCTGGGCGATGAACAGAAGAGCTCATTTCCGTGTCCTTCCGGGTAACTGATTATGCTTCGGCCAATCATCGTTTTTATATCCATTCTGCTGCTGTTCACTGGCTGTTTCGGGTTCTGGGTTCATACTCCCGATGAGATAGAGAGTATTGACACTGGGCAGAAGAGAATGCAGGAAGATATAGATCTACTGACCAGAGCAGTTGAAGACAACGAGGTTCTTCTAAGAGGACTTCAGGCACAGTCGGGAACGAGGACAGCGGAACTTGTAGACAGGCTCACTGAACTTGCAGATGAGCTTGACCTTACTCTGATGAGAATGAACAGCACCGGCAGCGTAACCGTCCAGGATACAACCTCCGGACCGGATGCACAGCTTCTTTTCGATGAAGCTTACAGGCAGTTCCAGCAGGGAAGTTTCGAGATTTCAGCCAATGGTTTCCAGGAGCTTCATGAAAGTTATCCGGCTTCTTCACTTGCAGATGACGCTCTCTACTACATGGCGATATGCTGGGAAGAGGCAGGGCAGTCACATAAGGCAATTGAAGATCTTGTAGCTCTCTACTACATGTATCCAAATTCTGAATGGGCACCCGGAGCTATTTTCAGAGCGGCGGATATCTACGATATCCATGGAGCGCCTGGTGAGAGAGACAGACTTTTCGATCTTCTGCTTAACAAGTATCCGGGAAGTGATGAGTCAGCTCTAGTTAGAGAGATGCATACGAATTAACCGGGCTGAAGCAGGCAGGTATCCGCAGGATTATTGATATCTACATTAATGATATACATGATCTTTGACGGTTAAGTCTTATCAGATCATATTTGCTGCTTACGCTTAATTATTTCTGTTGCGGGAGTGGCGGAATTGGCAGACGCGCCAGATTTAGGATCTGGTAAGTATTACTTGTGGGGGTTCAAGTCCCCCCTCTCGCACCATCCTAAAGAGAACAGGGAAGATTTTCAATGTATGATATTGTCAAGTCGGAAGACAACAGGAAAACAGTGCGCTTCACCGAGTCAGCTGAAAAGATAAGCGGGCTTTTCAGGAAAATACGCAGGCAGATCTCAAAGGATCTTGAAATGCCGGGTTTCAGACCCGGAAAAGTCCCCAGATCTATTATCGATAAGCAGTACGGGAACATGATAAAAGCTGAAGTCGCTGACTTAGTAAGACAGGAGTTTACATCCGATCTGCTGGAGCGGGAAGACTGGATTCTTGATGATAACGATCCGGAAGGCAATATCGAACTGCCGGTTGATGGTAGTCCCTACAGTTTCGAAATGACTTTCTCTTTGTTCGAGATGCCTGAGCCAGCCGGCACCGATGGCATTACCATAGAAATACCTGTACTTGATCTTGAAGATTCCGTCGATAAGGCAATAGAGTCGTTC
>Ga0307441_1000954_pt1 | contig 10268 bp, 9 predicted proteins | sample SalMarWE160420MG_FD_202149 | JGI IMG/M metagenome (GOLD analysis project Ga0307441, IMG submission 202149) | Salt marsh sediment microbial communities from the Plum Island Ecosystem LTER, Massachusetts, United States - WE1604-20 | ecosystem: Environmental > Aquatic > Marine > Intertidal zone >... | reverse complement strand
GCTGGCACCAGCACCGTCGAGAGCCTGCGCAAGCTCCGCACCGACTACGTCGACCTGATGCTGCTCCACTGGCCCAATCCGAGCGTGCCGCTGGAGCAGCCGTTGGAAGCGCTGGCACGGCTGCAGCGCGACGGGGCGGTGCGGCACATCGGGGTGAGCAACTTCCCGCCCAGCCTGGTGGAGCGCGCGGCCGGCATCACGCGCCTGTTCTGCAACCAGGTCGAGTACCACCCGTACCTGTCGCAGACGGCGCTGATCGACCAGGCGCACGAGCACGACATGCTGCTCACCGCCTACTGCCCGATCGCCCGCGGCAAGGTCCTGGACGACCCCGTGCTGTGCGACATCGGCGCCAGGCACGCCAAGACGCCGACGCAGGTCACGCTGCGCTGGCTGGTGCAGCAGGACGCTGTCGCCGCCATCCCCAAGTCGAAGCAGGCGCAGCGCCGCCTCGACAACTTCGCCGTCTTCGACTTCGAGCTCTCGCCTGAAGAGATGGACGCGATCTTCGCCCTGGACCGGGAGGACCGCCTCGTCGACCCCGCCGAAGGGCCGGACTGGGAGCGCTGAGCGGCGGGCGCCTCGCGGGGCACTGCGCGGCACGCCATACGGGGCGCCACGGGGACCGCAACCGCGCCGGACGTGGGATAGACCCGCGGCGGGAGCGCCGGAGAGGGACGACCGACGTGAGACGACCATGCGCGTGACGGTGACGGGGGGAGCCGGCTTCATCGGATCCCACCTCGTCGACCGGCTGCTCGCGGGCGGCCACCAGGTCGTCGTGATCGACGACTTCTCCAGCGGCAGACAGGACAACCTGGGCACGGGCCGAGCCGGGCTCACGGTGATCCGCGGCGACGTGGCAGACGCGGCCGCCATTGGCGCCGCGTTGGATGGCACCCAAGCGGTGTTCCACCTGGCCGCCGTCGCCTCGGTGCAAGCGTCCATCGAAGATCCCATCGCTGCCCACCGCACCAACGCGGTGGGCACCCTCACGCTACTCGAGGCCGCGCGCGGCGCCGGCGTGACTCGCGTGGTCTACGCCAGCAGCGCCGCCGTCTACGGCGACGCGTGCGAGCTTCCGATCGGCGAAGAGGTGGCCAAACGCCCGCTCAGTCCGTACGCCGCCGACAAGCTCGCCGGCGAGCACTACCTGGCCGGCTACCACCGCCGCGGCGAGCTGGCCGGCGTGGCCCTGCGCTTATTCAACGTCTACGGCCCGCGCCAGAACCCGGCGAGCCCGTACAGCGGCGTCATCAGCGTGTTCCTGGCGCGTGCGGCCGCCGGCGAGGCGCTAACGGTGTTCGGCGACGGCACCCAGACGCGCGACTTCGTTTACGTCGGCGACGTGGTGGACACGCTCGTCGCGGCGCTCGACTTCCCGCTCGGCACCGACCTCGAGGCATACAACGTGGGCACCGGCCGAGCCACCAGCCTGCTCGATCTCATCGCTGCGCTCGAAGCGCGGAGCGGACCTCTGGAGGTTCGTCATGCTCCCGCGCGGCCAGGCGACATCCGGCACTCTCTGGCCGATGTCGCCAAGCTCAGGAGCGCCACCGCGGATGCAGGCGTGGATGCGCCGGCTACGTCCCTGGCCGAGGGCCTCGCCGCTACGGCCGAGGCAGAGGCCGCCGCGGGCTAGGTAAGCGCCGCGCACTGGGCAGCCGCCAACCCCCGCTGCGGGCCCCAGCACCAACCGTGCGCCAAAGAAGTGGCCGCCGTCCACATGTCGGACGGCGGCGAAACGGTCGCCCCGAAGGAAGGGCACGGGTCACTAGGACTCACGGGCCCACAAACCCGGCTCAACCCACGTCCTTCTCCAGGGACCTCCCAAGGCGGTCGCTCACGCCCGCGCGGGCGCGGGCCCGGCCGGCGGTGGAAGCGAGCGTCGCTGAATCCACCAGGTCATCCTGTGGGCTCTGGTGCGATGGTTCCTGCATCGTCAGGCGGTCCAGGAGGTACTCCTCCACGGTCCGCTCAGACACCCCGAGCTTGCGGGCGATCTCCTTGATCTTGAGCGCGTCCACCTTCACGGCCGTCACCTCGTTCCCATCCCCCGCCGGCGGCGGGCGGCATCTCGTGCTGCGCCGCATGCCCTCGCGAGCGACCGCCGGCGTTCGCGCCTCTCGCGAAGAGAGCCCTCCCGAAAACGACGTCCCACCCGGTGGACAGCGCCCTAGGAGGAACAGGACGTCAAACCGCCGGCCCGAAGACACGGACCAGGGCTCTCGAGTCCAGGATGCGTGTGAGGTTTCGCACGGGCAAGGGACAAGCGTCCCCGAGCGTGAGGCGAACGCCGTGCAGCACGCAGGACACCGCGCAGGACGCCCGCATTCACGCCGGCCGCCCCTCGGGCACCACCACCACGTGGGCGACGTTGGCCCCCTTCAGAACCTCCTGCACGTCCGGAGCAACGGTGCCGGCGGGCTGGCGCAGACGCGCCGTGAAGCCGTGTTCCTCCCACACCAGGTCGACCAGCGTGCCGTCGGCCTCACGCGCGTCGATGGTCACGCCGTTCGCCACGAAACGCAGGTGCCAGGTGCGCGACTCGGGCCGCGCCGGCAATGGTTGCGAGGCGCGCACCGTGACGGTCACGATCGGCGCCGACTTGCGGTCCGCCCCGCCCGCCGTGCCGCCGCCCGAACCGCCGCCGCCCGAACCCCTGTCGCCCGAACCGCTGTCGCCCGAGCCGCTGTGGCCCGAGCCGCTGTGGCCCGAACCCCCACCACGTTGAGCACCGCCGCCCGCAACACCACCAGCCGAGCCACCAGCACTCGAGCCACCACCCGACCCACCCCCTACCTCGAGACGAGCCGACAGGCTCACGACGTCGCCGTGATAGGCGTCCATGACGATGTGCAAGTATGCCTCGGCGTCCATCTGCGCCCCGCTGTCACGCACCCTGCGGGCTGCCCGAACCCACAAGCGGACACGGTGAGTCTCCCGGCCACCGCCCTGGCCTGAGCCCCGACCCCGACCCAGACCCGGGTTCCAGCCCGGACCCATAGCCCACTCGGCCCAGCCGGCGCCGCGGCGCCGTCACCCCAGCGTCGTCACGAACGTCGGCCGATCGCAACGCCGACGCGCTCGCGGATGCGCTCCTGCATCTCGGCGATGGTGTCCCGCTGGGCACGCGCCAGCTCCAGCCAGCCTTCTTCGCTTCCAGCATGCGCCCCGTCCAGCGGCTCCACCCACAATTCGGAGCACTGGCACGCCACCAGCCAGGCATCGATCACCGCCACGGTCTCGGGAAAGAAGTTGCTGAGGCCGAGCTCGGCCAGGGAGGCGCTGCGGCGCGAGCGCGCACCGCGGCTGCGGGAGCCGCGCGACACGCGCCCAACGGCGCGCTCGAAGTCGTCGCGGGTGTAGGCCGAGCCATGCACGAAGCGCTCGGGCGGCTGCCAGCGCCTGCCGGAGCGCGCCGCGTCCGTGACCAGCGCGTAGAACACCGCGAAGGGCACGTTGTCCAGACGGTCGCCGACGCGATCCATCACGCGCCGCACCTGCCCGATGACGACCTCGAAGGCCGGCGGCAGTGCGGCCAGCACGTGAAGGGCCGTGATGGGTGCGCCGACCGTCTCGGTGCGTAGCGCTTCGGCCCACGGCCCGTCCAGCGCGGCGGTGATCTTGCGGCGGATGAGCTTGCCCTGACTGTTCTTCTCGAAGTGCACCTGCGCGCGGTACTCGGCGGTCGAGAAGCCGAAGCGCCACAGCAGCGCCGCCATCGAAAGCTCCGCGCCGAGCGCGTCGGCGATCGCCAGCGGCCAATCGAGCTCACGCGCGAGGCGCTCCAGCGACGCTTCGCGCGTGACCTCAGCCAGCCGAGTCAGCCCGGCGGCCTCGACGTCGCTCAGGAACGCCTCGAAGGTGCGCTCGAGGCGCGCGCGAGGAGCGTAGCCGCGTTCCGCGCCCACCAGGTCGAGCAGCATCAGCAGCCAGCGAACCACGTCGCGCTTGGGGGCGTAGCTCAGCCAGCCCTCGGCGTAGCTCGCCTCCAGCACGCGCAGCGCGAGCAGGTTGCGGCCGCGCACGTCCTCGCCGCGGCCGGCCAATGCCAGCTGCCGCACGTACACCGCCACCTCATCGATATAGGTTCCGGGCGGCCCGTACAGGGCCTCGATCGCAGCGCTGGCCGCGCCGCCGGTCGCCGCCTCAGTCACCGGCGCAGGCCCCCACGAACACGCCGGCGGCGGAGCGGCGCGGCCGCGCCGCCGAGACGCCCGGCCCGAGCCGAACGGTCCTGCCCGTGTTCGCGAGTCGACCACGATAAGGATGACGACAAAGACGAAGACGAGGGCGGCTGGCGCAGCATGCGTGGGGCCTTCTCGAGAATATGCACGGACCCCCCAAATCCGGTGGACGCCTCCGAACGGCGCGCGACTGCGCGGGACTGCGCGGGACTGCGCGCCTTCCCCGAGGAGGTTCGGAGCCAGGCCCGATCGGGCAGCGCCCGCCTTGCACTATACACCAGAAAACAGCGACGGGGACGATGTTTCTTCGTAAGCCGGCGTGGCGTTCCGCCGCCCGCGTTTCGGCATCCGAAAAACCCCCTCCGGGACGCGCGCGCCGGGCCGCGGCTAGATCACGTTGCGGCGGCGCAGCGCCGCCAGCACCACGTTGACGCTGTCGTCCACGCCCAGCTCGCCGGTCGGCACGCGCACCTCGGGCGCCTCCGGCGCCTCGTAGGGGCTGTCGATGCCGGTGAACTGCTTGATCTCGCCGCGCCGCGCCTTCACGTACAGGCCCTTGGGATCGCGCAACTCGCACACCGCCAGCGGCGCGTCCACGAACACCTCGACGAACTCGGCCTGCTCCACCAGGCTGCGCGCCATCTGCCGGTCGGACTTGAACGGGCTGATGAAGGCGGTGATGACGATGAGCCCGGCGTCCACGAACAACCTGGCGGCCTCGCCGATGCGGCGGATGTTCTCCACGCGATCGGCGTCGCTGAAGCCCAGATCGCGATTCAAGCCGTGGCGGATGTTGTCGCCGTCGAGCAGGTAGGTGTGGTGCCCCAGCTCCACGAGCTTGGCCTCCACGGCGCTGGCGAGCGTGCTCTTGCCCGCGCCCGACAGGCCCGTGAGCCACACCACGCAAGGCTTCTGCTGCTTCTGGCCGGAGCGCACCGCCTTGCTCACCTTGTGGTCGTGCCAGGTGAGGTTGGTGGCAACGGCCTCCTTCTCGCGCGCCGCGTCGGCGTCCGCGCCGGCCTGCTCGGCGCCGGCCCGCTCGGCACCGGCCACGCCCGGCTCCGAGGCGCCCGCGGCATCCTTCCCCGCGGCATCCTTCGCCACCGAGCCCTTCACCCTCGCATCGTCCTCCGCCGCCGCATCCTTCGTCGCGGCATCCTTCGCGACTGCACCCTTCGCCACCGCGCCGTCCTTTGCCCCGACTCCGTCCTTCGCCGTGTCGTCCTCCGCCGCCCGCCAGTTCGCGCTCATGCCGGCTTGCCGTTGCCGTGCTGGGCGTCCATGAGGATCCTCGCCACCTCCGGGCGGCTGAACTCCGCCGGCGGCATCTCGCCGGCAGCCAACATGGCGCGCACCTTGGTGCCGGAGAGGAACACGTGCTGACTGGCATCATGCGGACAACTCTTGGTACTCGCCATGCTGCCGCACGCCCTGCAATAGAAACTATGCTCGAACTTCATCGGCTGGATGGCGAGCTCGTCGCGGCTGTAGCCGTCGAAAGCGCGCTGCGCGTCATACGTCCCGTAGTACTCGCCCACGCCGGCGTGATCGCGCCCGACGATGAAGTGACTGCAACCGTAGTTCTGCCGGCTGATGGCGTGCAGGATCGCCTCGCGCGGGCCGGCGTAGCGCATGGCGGCCGGGTAGACGCCCAGGTGCACGCGCTCCTTCGGGTAGTAGTTGTCGAGCAGCACGTAGTAGCACTCCATGCGCACCTCGGCGGGGATGTCGTCTTTCTTGGTGGTGCCCACCAGCGGGTTGATGAACAACCCGTCGACGGTCTCCAACGCCACCTTGGTGAGGTACTCGTGGGCGCGGTGGATGGGGTTGCGCGTTTGGAAGGCCACCACCGTGCTCCAGCCGCGCTTCGCGAACTCCGCGCGGGTGGCGTGCGGGTCGTACTTGTGATCGTCGAAGACGGTGGACGGCAGCTCCGCCACAACCGTCACCGGTCCACCCAGGTACACCGGCCCCGCCGCCAGCATCGCCGCCACGCCCGGATGAGCGGCGTCGGCGGTGCCGTACACGCGCTCGGCCTCGTGGCACTGGTCCGGCTGGTAGATGTCGGTGAGGCGCATCGTGGCCAGCACCGCGCCGTCGCCGCCGGTCAGGGCGAGCTCCTGGCCCGGCCGGAGCGCCTCCGCCTGCGCCTCGCTCACCTGCAGGGTGATGGGGATCGACCACGCCAGACCCGATTGCAGCCGGCCGCTCTCCACGATGGAGGCGTAGTCGCCCTCGTTCACGAAGCCCTTCAGCGGGCTGTAGATGCCGGTTGCGATGCACTCGAGGTCGGCCAGGCTGCGCTCGTCGAGCGCCAGGCGCGGCAGCTCGCCCGCGGCGGCCTGCGCCTCCGCGCGGTCGCCCACGGCGAGCCGCCGGTCGACGAGGGTGCCGCCGTGCGGCGCGATCAAGGTGTCGGTCATGGGCGTCTCCTGCCGTCTTGCGTTTCGGTCCGGTAAGGCACGGGCGTCAGTATAGTCCCGCCCCCGTCATGCCGGAGCGAGGTTTTTCTTAGGGCGCGCGGGGGCCCCGTCGGTGGCGTCTCCCGGCCGGCAAATAGGACCGGCCAGCGACGGCCCACACAGTTACGTGGCCGGCCCAGCAACCTGGCAGGCCCAGCGACCCAGCCGAGGCAGTGACCCGACCGCCGCAGTGACCAGGCCCGCGCGGCGACGCTCAGACCAGATTCACGGCCGAGGCGCCCCAGAACAGCAGCATCACCGCGAACAACACCCGGACGGCGTTGGCCGAGGACACCACGCCGGCGCGCGGCCGATGCGAGTACTGCGTGTAGCCGAGCGCCGGCTCCAGCTCCGCAGCGCGGCGCACGAAGGCGTACCAGTAGAGCATGGTGCGCTCCTGGAGCAGCCAGTACACGGCCGTGACGACCAGCCCGGCGAGCTCGATGGCCAGCGAGGTGCGCGGCGAGCCCGCACCCCTGATGAACAGCACGTTGAGCAGCCCGGCCGTCAACGCCACGTAGATGGTGAGCTGCGCGAAACGCAGCGTAGACCAGTGGCGCACGTTGTTGCTGGCATCCAGGTACTCCTGGCGTGGATCCCCCTGTGTCATCACGGCCCTCCCAGGCACGATTGCCCGACGCAACCCCCTACTCGTGGTTCCCCCTGATAGATGCCCCGACCCGAACGCGGCGCGCCGCACGCAACCACGCCCGGCCCGAGGGTGAGCTAAAGCCTAGACTGCCGGGAAGAACGGCCACACCAGCGGGATCACCACGAGCGCCACCACCGCGGTCACCAGCGTCACGGGCAGGCCGATGCGCACGAAGTCGCGGAAGCGGTAGCCGCCCGGCCCCAGCACCATCAGGTTGGTCTGGTAGCCGACGGGCGTGGCGAAGCTCGCGGAGGCGGCCAGCATCAGCGTCACCGCGAAGGGCAGCACGCTGGCGTGCAGGCTGCCGGCCATGCTGGCCGCGACGGGGAACATCAACACGGCCGCGGCGCTGTTGGTGAGCAAGGCCGTGAACAGCGCGGTGGCGAGGTACAGCAGCGCCAGGTTGGCGAGCGGGTTGGCGCCCGCCAGGGTGCTGAGGCCGTGCGCGACGCTCCCGGCAAGGCCGCTGGTGGTCATCGCCTGGCCGACGCCGAGCGCGCAGCCGATGACGATCAGCACCTGCCAGTCGATGGCGCGCCGCACCGCCGCGCCCGGCAGGGCGCGGGCGATCACCATCAGCGCGGCGGCCAGCAGCGCCCCGGTGAGCAGCGGCAGCCAGCCCAGCGCCACCGCCAGAACCATCGCCAGCAGCACGCCTCCCGCTACGGGCGCGAGCGCGAAGCGCGGCGGCGCCGAGTCCGGCACGGCGCTCACCAGGTAGAAGTCGCGGGTGTTGCGCTGGCGCTCCGCGAAGTCCGGCTGCGTCTCCAGCAGCAGCGTGTCGCCGGGGCGCAGGTGGATGTCGCCGATCTTCTGCTCGATGCGGCGGTTGTTGCGCGCCACCGCGATCACCACCGCCCCGTAGCGGCTGCGGAAGTGCCCCTCGCGGATGCTCCGCCCGATCAGCGGGCACGAGTCCGACACCACCGCCTCCACCAGCGTGCGCTGCGCGCGCGGGCCGTCGAGCTTGAAGAGCTGGTCGGGCGCGGGTAGCAGGCCCGGCACGCGCTGCAGGTCCACCACGGAGTCCACCACCCCCACGAACACCAGCCGGTCGCTGGCGAGCAGCGTCTCGGAAGGCCCCACCGCGGGCAGCACCCGCCCTCCGCGGTCGATCTCCACCAGGTACACGTGACCGAGGTTGCGCAACCCCGCCTGCTCGATGGTGCGCCCCACCAGCGGCCCGTCGGCCGCGACGGTCATCTCCACGGAGTACTCGCGCGCGTTGTCGCGCCGCTCCAGCACCGGCGTGCGGTCCGGCAGCAGCCAGCGCGCCAGCCCCAGCACCGCGAGGGTGCCCGCCACCGCGACCGGCACCCCCACCCAGGCGAGGTCGAACAGCCCCAGACCGTGACGGCCCTGCGCGAGCAGCAGGCCGTTCACGATGAGGTTCGTGCTGCTGCCGATGAGCGTCACGCTGCCGCCCAGGATGGCGGCGTAGGACAGCGGCAGCATCAGCTTGGAGGCGCTCAGGCGGTGCTTCTTCGCCCAGTCGGCGATGGCGGGGATCATCACCGCCACCACCGGGGTGTTGTTCAGGAACGCCGACACCACGCTCACCGGCGCCATCACCCGCAGCTGCGCGCCCGCCACCGTGCGCGGACGGCCCAGCAGCCGCTGGCTGATCCAGTACACCGCGCCCGTCTCGCGCAGACCGGCGGCGACCACGTACAGCACGCCCACGGTGATGAGACCCTGGTTGCCGAAGCCGGCCAGCGCCTGCGCGGGGGTGAGCACCTTGCCGGCGAGGAGCACGGTGAGCGCGCCGGCGAACACCAGGTCCGCCCCGACCGGCGTGAACAGCAGCGCCGCCAGGGACAGCACGACGACGGACGCGGTGAGGACGGCGGCGGCGCTCATGCTGGGGCCCAGGCTACCCTGCCGGCACGCAGAGCCGTCTGTGAGGTCCCGAACGCCTGCAACGGCGGGGCCGGGGCGGAGCCGGGCCGGCCAGCGGGCGCGCGGCACGGCGGAGGACGCGGCACGGGACACGCGGGCGCCTAGGATCTTCGCGCCCGCGCCCATCCGTCAGCCCGCGCTCGGACCGGGTGCTAGCATCAGCCACCGAATCGGGCCTGGCACACAGGAACTGGCCCACACGAACCGGCCCACAGGAACTGGCCCACACGAACCGGCCCACAGGAACTGGCCCACAGGAAGCACACCGGCACACTGGAAGAGGTGCAGGCATTGACGGGAAGGGACGCCAGGTACGTGCTGCGAGACGCCGCGATCAGCCGCTGGCTCACGTTCAGGATCCTCGCGACGCTGAGGCCCGGCCGTTACAGCAACCGCGCCATCGAACGCTCGACGCGCATCGCCATCGAGGGCTTCCCGCGCTCCGCCAACACCTTCGCCGTCGCCGCCTTCGCCGTCGCGCAAGGCCAGCCCCTCGAAGCGCTCCACGTCGCGCGGCACTCGCACGCACCCGCCCAGGTCATCCGCGCGGTCCGCCGCGAGCTGCCGACCATCCTGCTCGTCAGAGACCCCGCCGACGCCGTCGTCTCGCTCGTCCAGCGCGAGCGCGTCTCCCCGAACGTCGCGCTTAGGTCCTACATCGCCTTCCACACCGCCGTCGCGCCGTACGCCGAGGGCATGGTCGTTGCCCTGTTCGACCAGGTCACCGGCGACTTCGGCCGCGTGATCGAACGCCTCAACGCCAGGTTCGGGACGCGCTATCAGGCGTTCACGAACGATCCGGCCGACGTGGAGAAGGCGATGAAGCTCGTCGAGGACCTTGAGCGGCGGGACGCCGGCGGCGTCGTCAGCGAATCCAGCGTCGCCAGGCCGTCAGCCCTGCGCGACGAGGACAAGCCCAGGCTCCGCAGCGCCCTCGAATCACCTGCCCTCGCGCCGCTCCTCGCCCGGGCGAACGCGCTCTACGAGCGGTTCGCCGCGCTCGCGAGGTAGCGCGTTCCAGACGCGTGGCAGCGTTTCCCGAGCGAGAAAACGGGGCTTTACAAA
>Ga0307441_1000953_pt1 | contig 10269 bp, 7 predicted proteins | sample SalMarWE160420MG_FD_202149 | JGI IMG/M metagenome (GOLD analysis project Ga0307441, IMG submission 202149) | Salt marsh sediment microbial communities from the Plum Island Ecosystem LTER, Massachusetts, United States - WE1604-20 | ecosystem: Environmental > Aquatic > Marine > Intertidal zone >... | reverse complement strand
CAGGTTCGTAACGTCGTCGAAGACGACCACATGTCCGGCCCCGTCGGTGCCCGGCTGCACGAGAGGGCTGCCGCGGCACATCAGGATCTGGGTGCCTTCTCCGCTGAAGAGCGTGACCTCTGCGCGCCACTCCTGTCCGGCAGCAAGGTGCCCCCGAACCGTATCGACCCAGCGTCCGAGGCGCGGGTAGTGCTGCTCGAGAGACTCGAGGGTTTGATCGTTAGCCCCCTCGGAATTCAGGCGCAGGATGTGGCTCGCCGCAGGGTTGGCCGTGCGCAGGTGGCCAAAGGCGTCCAGGACGACCACTCCTGAGGAGAGTCGCCCCAGGACCGTCTCCAGATAGGTGCGCTGGGCCTCGACGGCCTGCTGGCTGCGCGCCGCCGCATCGCGGGCCTGGGCGATGCGGCGGGTCATGGCGTTGAAGGAGGCGACCAGGAAGGCAAGCTCGTCGTCATGACTCGGCAGGGGGAGCCGCTGCTCGTAATCCCCCTCGGCGATGGCACGGGTACCGCGGGCGATATCCGCGACCGGCGCGACCAGCCTCCGGGCGGTGTGGAAGGCCGCGATCAAGGCCGCCATCAGGCTGAACAGGAGCACCAGCGAGAGCGTAAGGGAGAAGCTGAGCTTGAGCGACTGGCGGAGATAGGCGAGCTCTTTGTAGCGGTTGTAGGCGTTCTCGAGCCGCGCGGATAGCTCACTGATACGGGCCGAGGTGGGGAAGATGGCCTGCAGCTCCATGGGACGGCCGCTCGGGTCTGCGACCAGCACCCGCACCACCAGGTCCCCGCTGGGGCGGGTCTCCAGCCCCACGTAGTTCTCGCCTGTGCGCACGCGGTGCATGATCTCCCGGTCCGGGAGATCCGGGACCAGCTGGGTGGGGTCCTCGTTGGCCGTCCCGTAGACCTGGCCCGCGGGTCCGAAGACCGTGAGCTCAAGCGCTCCGGCCCGACGTCTGAGGGTGCCCAGACTGAGCGCCAGTGCCGTGGTGGAGCGGTCTTCGATGCCGGCGATCAGCTGCTCCGCGTACCTCATGAGGACGCGCTGGTTGAGATCCAGGGATGCCTGATTCAAGGCGAGCGCGTCTTCCATGGCACGGTCGATCTCCACGTCGAACCAGCTGTCGATCCCTCGCAATAGGAAGCCCAGCGAGTAGTAGTAGACCACTCCGACCGGCAGCACGGAGATCAGGGCAAACAGAACGACGATACGTCCCGTCAGCCGCGAGCCGGCCGCCTGCTCCCGGTAACGTCGGACCAGCTTGGTCACGTTGACGGCCACCAGGATGGCGAGGGCCGTCAGACCGATGAGGACCGTGAACAGGAGGGGCACGAAGGCGCGGCTGAGGTCCTGGGAGTTCTGGACCGCTTCGCTCATCAGGTTGAGGGCGACAAACAGAACCACCAGCAGCGCCCCGACGGGGATCGCCCCGGGATGGCGGAGGCGCTTCAACGCTTCAGGGGCCATTTGGTCCAGCCTGTCGAGAGCTTCCAGGAGGGAAGGAGATATGCCATCGGGCGCAGGGGTAGCGGGAGCTCCTCCACGTCCAGCGCGGCCCGGAGCACGATGAGATACTTCTGGCCTGCGTCGAGGCGGGCCTTGGGCACGAGCTGGAGTCCCTCAATAGTGCCCAGGGCAGCGATGGCCGCATCCCGGGTAACATAGCTGCGGCCCTCGGCCCCCGGGAGGCGGGTCACCCTATAGCGCTCCGAGAGGGGCTTGTAACGGATGACGTAGCGGAGGTGCTCGTCCAGGAGGCTCTCCTCCCACATCCAGGCGTCGGAGCGCCGCAGCTGGACCTGGACATCAAGGGTCAGTGGCACCCCATTGTCCAGGGCCTTCAGCGCAGCCCTGCTGTATGCGTAGTCGATGTGGGCGTCCATCACCAGCATGTCGTTCTGGAGCCGGGTCTCGACCTTGTCGACCGCGAAATCCGCCACGGCGGCGGCGGTCTTGAGCAGGACGAGAGCCAAGATCATGGCGACGATCGGGGCGATGGGCGGTCGTTGGCTCATGCCGCCCTCTCCAGCTTGGCGTAATAGAACCCGTCCATCCCCCCCTTCTGGGGCAGCGTTTGGCGCCCGACCCGTCGGGCGGATCCCCACGGCAGATCGAGGAGGCAGGCACGCGCGTCGCGTTGCCGCGCCAGAAAGGCCTGGATCTGCAGCTCGTTCTCCTCCGGCAACAGGGAGCAGGTTCCGTAGAGAAGGTACCCTCCTGGAGCCAGCAGAGGCCACACCGAGTCGAGCATGCGGGCCTGGAGCTCCACCATCCCGCGCACATCTGCTTCCCGGCGCAGGAGCTTGATGTCGGGGTGGCGCCGGATCACGCCGGTGGCCGTGCAGGGCACATCGAGCAGGATGCGATGGTATCGCGGGCTCGCCCATTCGCCCGAGGGAGAGGCGGCGTCGCCCTGCACCGTCCGGGCGATAAGGCCCAGCCGGTGAAGGTTCTCGCGCACCCGCTCCAGCCGGGCGGGATCCTTGTCCACGGCGGTGAGGTCCAACCGGTTGCGTGCGCGCTCAAGGATATGCGCCGTCTTGCCCCCGGGTGCGGCGCATGCGTCCAGCACGCGCTCCCCCGAATGGGCGTCGAGAATGTCCGCCGCCAGCTGCGCACCGGCGTCCTGCACCGAGACTTCGCCTTCGGCGAAGCCTGGCACCTTGGTCGTGGGCAGAGGCCGCTCGAGCGTGATGCCCGCCTCCGTATGAGGGGCGGGGTGGCCGCTTTGACCGGAGAGGGCCAACCGCCCCAGGTATTCACTGGTCGAGCTGCGCATCAGGTTCACCCGCACGGTCATGGGCGGCTTCGCGTTACTCGCAGCGACGATCGCCTGCCAGTCCTGCGGCCACTCCTTTTGGAGCCGATCGAGCAGCCAGCTCGGGAGGAGCCAGAGGCCCTCTGCCGATTTCTGGGCCTTGGCCAGAAGGCGCTCGCGTTCGCGAAGGAAACGCCGGAGCAGGGCGTTGACCAGCGGGGCCGCCCAGGGCTTGTGCAAGCGGCGGGTGGCCTCGACCGAGGCGGCCACGGCCGCATGGGGCGGAACCCGCGTGACGCTCAGCTGGTAGAGACCCACCAGGATCAGGGCCTCGATGTCCCGGTCATCGGCCTTGAGCGGTCGACGCAGAAGCTGCTTGGCGACTGCGTCCAGGCGGGGCAGGAAACGCAAGGTCCCGTAGGTAAGCTCCTGGGCGAGAGAACGGTCGCGGTTCGCCAGCCCCAGCGCGTCCCCCTGGATTTCCGTGAGGGAATGGCCCAGGGTGCGGACCGCGTGGACGGCCCGGGCGGCCGCCGCCCTGACCCCGGCGCCTGCGTCAGCGGCTCTGACGACAGGGGACTCAGCCAAGCAGCTCCCCGCCGAGCTTGCGCGCGTTGAGGAGCTCCGCGGCGCTCATCGGGCGCTTGCCCGGCGGCTGCAGACGGGTAATCCGCAAGACGCCCCCGCCGGTGGCCACGTCGATCCCCGCCTTTCCGGTGGCGATGACTGTGCCGGGGGCCACGGTGCTTGCCTCGCCGGGGCAAGGCTCGCTTTCCCACAGGCGAAGCGGGACCCCCTGCAGCCGGGTCTGAGCGACCGGCCATGGATTGAGCGCACGAACCATGCGGTCCAGCTCGACGGCCGTCCGGGACCAGTCCACCTCCGCCTCTTCCTTTGTGAGCTTCGTGGCATAGGTCGCCCGCACATCATCCTGGGGCTCAGCTGTGAGGCTGCCGTCGAGGATCCCGGGCATGGCCTCCAACAGGGCGCTGGCTCCGAGGATGGCGAGCTTGTCGTGGAGGCTTCTGCCGGTCTCACGGGCCTCGAGTGGGACGCGCTTGACGAGATACATGGGTCCTGTGTCGAGCCCGGCCTCCATCCGCATGATCGTGACGCCGCTCGCCTCGTCACCCGCCAGGATGGCGTGTTGTATCGGGGCTGCACCGCGCCAACGGGGGAGCAGGGACGCATGCACGTTCACGCACCCCAGCCGCGGGGCATCGAGCGCCCCTTGGGGAAGGATGAGGCCATAGGCAGCCACGAGCATGAGGTCCGCATGCAGGCCGCGGAGCTCCTCCAGCGGCTCGGGCTTGCGGAGGGTCTGGGGCTGATAGACCGGGAGGCCGTAGGCGAGGGCGGTTTCCTTGACGGGGCTTGCCGTCAGTCTGCGGCCCCGTCCGGCAGGCCGATCCGGCTGCGTATACACGGCAATCGGCGGCATTCCGCTGCCGATCAGGGCCTCCAGGGGCGGAATGGCGAACTCGGGCGTGCCGGCGAAGACGATCCTCAGGGGCGGAGGGGAGGGCATGGGCTCTCCGGAGGTGAGGGCCGCCGTCGAGCCGAACGGTCAAGCAAGGCGGTATGAGATTCGACAGAAATCGCCTTAGATGGCACGGCGTCGAGCGTCGGCAGGCGCCGCAGCCGGCTGACGGCGGTCCTTTTCCAGCTTCTTGCGAATGCGCTGCCGTTTGAGGGAGGAGATATGGTCGACGAAGAGCTTGCCCTCCAAGTGGTCGATCTCATGCTGAATGCAGACGGCGAGCAATCCGTCTGCTTCCTTCTCAAAAGGCTGGCCCTCCAGGTCGAGGGCGCGGACCCGAACCCGTTGCGCGCGGGTGACAGGTTCGTAGAAACCCGGCACCGACAGGCATCCCTCTTCCATTTCCTCCTCACCGTCGCGCTCGCAAATCTCGGGGTTGATCAAGCACAGGGAAGAGTTGTGCTCCTCGGAAATGTCGATCACGATGATGCGGTACGGAATGTCGACTTGGATCGCCGCCAGTCCGATCCCCGGCGCCCCATACATGGTCTCCAGCATGTCGTCCACGATGCGGCGGATACCGTCGTTCACCTCGGGCACCGGCTTTGCCGTTTGGCGCAAGCGCGGGTCCGGAAAGGTCAAGATGTCGAGCTTGCTCATCGCGGTGTAATGTGATCGTGGTCTAGAAGCTACGGTGGCGATTCGGCTACCATCCGGGCCATGTTACACCCCTAGTTGGGGCCAGGTGAATCCTATTTCGACTGCTCCGGAGCGCCCATGATTCCCGCAATTGCCTCTCGTCGCGCCGCCTTCTTCCCTGCGATGGTGGCGGCCTTACTTCTGGCGTTGCCCGCGGCTGCAACAGTCCAATTGAATCCGTCGCACCCGGATACCTATGAGGTGCAAGGCGGCGACACCCTCTGGGGGATTGCGGGGCGATTCCTGGAGGAGCCGTGGCAGTGGCCCGAGATCTGGGAATCGAATCCTGGGATTCGAGATCCCGACCTCATCTACCCGGGCGACGTCTTGCAGCTTTCGTATCGCAACGGGGAGCCGCGGATCAGCCTGAGGCGGGGCATAAGGACCGTCAAGCTTTCCCCCCGGATCCGCGTGACGCCCCTCAAAGAGCCGGTACCGACCATTCCCGTCAGCGTGATTCGTCCCTTCCTCGCCCGCGCCTATGTGCTCACCAAGGCGGAAATCGACGCTGCGCCCTACGTCGTTGATTTCGCGGACGAGCACATTCTCGGCGGCCTGCACAATGTTGCCTACGTCCGCAGCATCTCGGCGCCGGCGGGGTCGCGCTTTGACATCGTCCGTCCCGGGGAGGCGCTTCAGGATCCGAGCACCAATGAGCCCCTGGGTTACAAGGGACAGTTCGTGGCCGACGCGACCCTCGAGCGACCCGGCGACCCGGCGAGCGTCAAGCTGGACAGCGTCGGAATGGAGGCGCAAATCGGCGACCGTGTCATCGCCGCGGGCGACGAGCAGGAGATGCAGACCTTCTTTCCTCGGCCTGCCCCGAGAGGGCTCCGGGGTCGCATCATCGCCGTGCTGGACGGGGTGTCGGAAATCGGACAATACAACGTGGTCGTGCTCAACCTCGGAAGCAGTGATGGCGTCAAGCCCGGTCAGGTGTTCGCGGTCTACAATGGGGGCGAGATGGCCCGGGATACGGTTGCCTCCGGCGAGGCAAACTGGAATTCGAGGAATCAGAGATTCTGGTCCCAGGAGACGTGGTACGGCGCCTACCGGGCGGATGGCTGGTTCGGTGACAACGAGCCGGGGCCGGGCTTTCCCCCGCACGTAAAGCTCGGAGAGAGCTCCACGACCTTCATGCTTCCCTATGAGCAGGCGGGGGTTCTCATGGTGTTTCGCCCCTTCTCCCGGGTGAGCTTCGCGCTGGTCATGAAGGCGGTGCGCGCCATCCATGTCCTGGACACCGTGCGTCCGCCGGAGACCTGACTACCAGCATTCCGTATGCCTTGAGCGCTGACGAGCGTCTGCGGGCCTGGATCCTGCTGGCCCAGAAGCCCGGCGTGGGTCCTCGCACGCTGGGGGAGCTGCTCGAACGTTTCGGCGACCCGTCCCGCATCCTCGCGGCGGACGCTGGGGCTTTGGCGGCCGCCGGGGTCCGATCATCCGTGATCCGGGGGCTGATGGGGCGGGACGAGACGGCGGTTGAGACGACGCTGCGCTGGGCCGAACAGGACGGTGCCTATATCCTGACGTGGGATGACCCCCGGTACCCCCATCTGTTGCGTGAGCTTCCCGATGCCCCTTGCGTCCTCTACGTGCGGGGAAATCCCGCGGTCCTTTCCGATCCCCAGATAGCCATCGTCGGCACGCGCAATCCCACGCCGGGGGGTCGGGAGACGACCCTGGCGTTCGCGCGACAGCTGACCGCCAGCGGACTCACGGTCACCAGCGGCCTGGCCCTGGGCGTTGACGGCGCTGCTCACGAAGGAGCGCTCCAAGCCGGGCACACGGTGGCCGTCCTAGGCACTGGGGCGGATCGCGTGTATCCGGCAATGCATCGGGACCTGGCTCGCCGCATCGCCGCACAGGGGGCACTGGTGACCGAGCTTCCTCCCGGCAGCCCTCCCCGGGGCAGCAACTTTCCCCGACGCAACCGCATCATCAGTGGCCTCAGTCTGGGGACCCTGGTCACCGAGGCCACGCTTGGCAGCGGATCCCTGATCACGGCGCGGTATGCGACGGAGCAGGGTCGGGAGGTCTTCGCCGTTCCGGGCTCCATTCACAATCCGATGGCACGGGGCTGCCATGCCCTCATCCGCAACGGCGCAAAGCTCGTAGAGACGGCCCAGGATATTGTCGAGGAGCTTGCACCCCAGCTGCGGTCGCTCTTAACCGACCCCGGGTCAGCGCCTGCGGGGGCTGGCGAGGGAGCGATCGCCGGCCGACGGCTGGACGCGGATTACCAGCAGCTGCTCGACGCGATGGGACACGATCCGGTATCCACGGATGAGCTGATTCGCCGCGTTGGCCTGTCCGCGCACGCCGTGGCATCCATGCTGCTGTTGCTGGAGCTCGAGGGATATGTATCATCTCACCCGGGAGGGCGTTACTGTCGGACAGAGGGGCCGGCAGATGCATCCTGAAGGGGTAGGCGGCGGCGAACACGGGTGACGCGCGGGCGGAGCGATCTGTTTGCGAGTCCCGGGGGCCGTCTCCAGTGACATTGCGGTATCTCCCGACTCCCGGGGCAAGGGGTCTAATAGGAGTCTGTGAACCGCACTCGAGGTTGCAGATGTACGAGAATATGGTTGACGTCCTCATCTACCTCTACGAGAACTACATGGACGGAGAGGGAAAGGCTCCAGCGGATCAGGGCGAGCTCGAAGAGGAGCTGTCCCAGGCGGGGTTTACCAGCGGTGAGATCCAAAAGGCGCTGCGCTGGCTGGATGAGCTGGCCGCCGGGGCGGATACGCCCCAGTATCATGCCTATAGTGCCCACTCCATGCGTATCTATGGCGAGACGGAGTGCGCCAAGCTGGACGTCGAAACCCGTGGGCTCCTCTTGTTCCTCGAGCAGAGCGGGATACTGGATTCGGCTGCGCGCGAGCTCGTCATCGACCGTGTGCTTGCCATAGACCATGCCTCCGTCTCGGTGGACGAGCTGAAGTGGGTCGTGTTGCTCGTTCTGATGAATCGACCGGGTCACGAGGATGCCTTCAGCCAGATGGAGGACCTCGTCTACAACGACGTGCCGGCCGTGATCCATTGACGCCCGGCAGGTGCTTCCCGAGCGTCGCTGTTCCGTCTCCTATCCCGGACCCGGTCTCCGACGTGGACGCCGCTCCGCTTGACGCGGAGTCGCTGGATCGTATCTGCTAGGCCCCCTTTCCGCTGGCGAGGGCGGGGTCCAATGGGGCGGCTGTCGCGGGGCGAGGGGAGAGCCTCCGCGGCCCGATGGGGCGCTCGACCCCGACGCCTTCCGGTTTGAATTCCCGCCGCGCGGCGCCAATGAGCAGGTCGAGGGTTGCGCTCGCCGGAACCCAGGCGGGTGGCCGGGCCGCATCACTGCCTCGTCGTTCGATTGCCATCGCGTATCAGCAGACGTATGAACCTGGTTGTTGTTGAATCGCCTGCCAAGGCGAAGACCATCAAGAAGTACCTCGGCTCCGACTTTGACGTCGTGGCCTCTTACGGACACGTGCGTGATCTTGTCCCCAAGGAGGGGGCGGTCGATCCAGAGCAGGGCTTTGCGATGAATTACCAGGTGATCGACCGCAACGAGCGGCACGTCCAGGTAATCGCCAAGAAGCTCAGGGCTGCCGATGCCCTGTATCTGGCCACCGACCCGGACCGGGAGGGGGAGGCTATCTCCTGGCATCTCTACGAGTTGCTGCGCCACCGTGGCCAGTTGGCGAGCAAGCCTGTCCATCGGGTTGTCTTCAACGAGATCACCAAGCGCGCCGTGCAGGATGCGGTTGCTCATCCGCGCGGGCTGTCGGTCGATCTGGTGAATGCGCAGCAGGCGCGGCGCGCCCTCGACTATCTGGTGGGCTTCAATCTCTCGCCCCTGCTGTGGAAGAAGGTCAGGCGCGGGCTGTCGGCCGGCCGGGTCCAAAGTCCCGCCCTGCGCCTGATCGTGGAGCGGGAGCTGGAGATCGAGGCCTTTCACACCCGCGAGTACTGGACAGTCACCGCCGACGCCTCGAAAGAGGAGAAGCCGTTCGAGGCGCGCCTTACCGCATTTGGGGGCGAGAAGCTCGGTCAGTTCAGCATCGGGGACGAGCAGCGTGCCCGGGAGATCGAGCAGACCCTCACCCGGGCTGCCCGGGGGAAGCTGCGGGTGGAGAAGGTGGAGCGCAAGCAGCGCAAGCGCCACCCGGCCCCGCCCTTCATCACATCCACTCTGCAGCAGGAGGCCGCCCGCAAGCTCGGGTTCACCGCCCAGCGGACCATGCGCGTCGCCCAGCAGCTTTACGAGGGGGTTGACGTGGGAGGCGGTGCCGTGGGTCTCATCACCTACATGCGCACCGACTCGACAAATCTCGCCCAAGAGGCCCTGAGCGAGATTCGGGAGTTCGTCGCCGAGCGCTATGGAAAGGAGTACCTGCCCCCCCACGCCCGCGTCTACAAGACCAAGGCGAAGAATGCCCAGGAGGCCCACGAGGCGATTCGTCCCACCTCGATCCGCCGCCTCCCGCAGGATCTGAAGGCCCATTTGGGGAGCGATCAGCTCCGGCTCTACGAGCTGGTCTGGAAGCGTGCCCTGGCTTGCCAGATGGCCCATGCCCTGATCAATACGGTCGCGGTGGATCTGAGCGCCGGTCGGGGCAACCTCTTTCGTGCCACCGGATCGACGGTTACCGAGCCCGGGTTCATGCGGGTCTACCTGGAGGGGCGGGACGACCCTGCCGGGGCGGGCGACGACGAGGAGCGCATGTTGCCGCCTCTGAAGGAGGGCGAGCTGGCTGACCTCCTGGGGATTCGCCCGGAGCAGCACTTCACCGAGCCCCCACCCCGATACACCGAGGCGTCCCTCGTCAAGGCCCTGGAGGAATACGGGATCGGCCGCCCATCGACCTACGCCACCATCATCTCCACGCTCCAGGAGCGGGAGTACGTCCAGCTGGAGAAGAAGCGGTTCTTCCCGACCGATGTGGGGCGGATCGTCAACCGGTTTCTTACGGAACACTTCACGCCTTACGTGGACTACGACTTCACCGCGAAGCTCGAGGACGAGCTCGACGCGGTATCCCGTGGGGAGGAGGACTGGATTCCCCTGCTGGAGCATTTCTGGAAGCCGTTCAAGGAGCGGGTCGATCACACGCAGGAGAACGTCAAGCGCAGCGATGTTACCCAGGAGATCATTGAAGAGACCTGTCCCCAATGCGGTGCGCCGCTGGCAATCCGTTTGGGGCGCCATGGGCGCTTCATCGGCTGTACCCGCTACCCGGAGTGCGACTACACCCGCGATCTCGCACCGAGGGATCAGGAGGAGCAGCCTCCGGCGGAGGTGGTGGAGGGTAGGACGTGCCCCGAGTGCGGCTCGCCGCTCCAT